>Ga0265798_10008106_pt1 | contig 13458 bp, 18 predicted proteins | sample P3T30metagenome_FD_192430 | JGI IMG/M metagenome (GOLD analysis project Ga0265798, IMG submission 192430) | Plant litter microbial communities from East Loma Ridge, Irvine, California - P3 T30 | ecosystem: Environmental > Terrestrial > Plant litter > Unclassified | place: USA: California...
CGCCGAAGGTTTTGGAACTGACGAGTGCAGTATAATCCAGAGGGGTGGCATAGACATATGTCTTGTTCGGAGGCGTGGTTACTTGATCGCGAGCAGTGTTGTAATCCCACTTGGCTGGTACTGCCGGGCTTCCTGTTGCTTGAAGGGCCCAGTACTGCTCGAGCCTCCATATCGGTATGTCCTGGCAATTTGCGCTTATGCAATACGCAAGTGTCGTGAGAAATGGACTATCTTCGGCGCGACAGTCTGGTGATGTAGGAGGAGCTCCATGGGAATGAGCGCCTCCGTGGCCATGGCCGGAGCACGCAAGGGGAGCGGAGGAGATGGCTGCACGACAGGCGTACGCGCAGCTGGGGTCATTGTAACGCTCACCTAGCCCAGTGAAGGCGGCGGTCGTTGACGTGGTCAGACAGACCAGGCCGTAGAAGAAAGACCACTGCATGACGGGCGCTGGAGTCAATGAAGAATGGACGCAGGAATTAGTAGCAGCCTAAGAAGATCCGGTGTTTAGCTTAGCGATAGAATCCCTACTCGTGTTATATACATGCATGCGCTCAAAGTGGTGCGGCTGGGAGTACCAACAAGGTTGATCGACCATGTGCGTCTGTCGGTGCCTCGCCGCAGGGCGTCTCAACGATTGGCAACAAGGAGACAACCAAGCGACTTGCCGTGCGCGACTATGAGTTAATATGGCGCGAAACTTGCTCACCCCAGCTATCATTGGACGAAACTTCCTTGGCGTCACAAGAAAGAGACAGCTGCATGCGGGGGCACGGAAAGATGGACAGGCTGAGGGTCGCGGCCCGAGAGGTTTTCACTAGCAGTCTACCTGAGCATTTCTCTCTTCACTACGACTATCAGTCTTTCAATGGGGGAGAGGTTTCAGGGTGGTGGTGATTAACGATGATCTGACCTCGTCGAGTCTAGCGTCCTGCAACTTCCCATGTACCATAGCGAAGCGTAGTGGCTCTAGGTAAGTGCGATGGTCTCCGGGGCGTTTTTTTCTCGTCGTACAATATCTAGACTTGGAACAATGTCAATCGGCCCCCATCGGATTCGCAACTATCCGATTCTCAGTTTGATGAGGTAGGGCATGTCAGATGCGTGGCCGTGCGAATAGCTGGGACCTTGACTGCCCCGTACACTTTCAGTCTTTCTAAGCACGCCATGGGCAGTGGCTTGTGGTACCTCATCTTGCTTCTGACAAGCTACACTGATGGTCAAAGAAGCTATTAAATCAAGTGGTCTGCGACATCTTCAAGTCCGTTGCAGATTGAGCCAAGTTCCCGTGATGACCAAAAACATACACCCAAATGAGTCGGTTTGCGCAAGTAACTGAAGCGGCACGGTCTACAGTACACTTGGCACATAATAAGACGATGCACAACTATACCAACGTACCAACCGTGCATCACCGCTCCAGCTATGGCTCGCACTCTACGCCTCATTCTCGCACTCGCAACAGCCCTCGACTTCCTGCTCTGCACAAGCGCCCTAGCACTCTTCTCCCACATCTTTCTCAACGACACGAAAACAACGCTATGGCAAGACGGCGGCACTCTAGGCTTCAATTCCGATCCCAGCCTGCGCATCTACGAATACGCGAACTACAGAGAGCCGCCACCCATACCAGCGGTCTGGGACCCGAGGTGCGAACAGCTCCTATCGAACATTCGATGGCTAGGGCGCTCATCCGAATAGTTACGCGGAGGGTGATGTGTGTATCGCAGTGGTTACAATGCTGATTTGGGCCATACGCTGTTTGATCAATTTCCGAAGCGTGTCGCGCTTCGATGTGTGCGCCAGACTGATGATCAATGGAGCGTACGACATCATGTTACTGGGTCTTTGGACATATAGCGCCGCTGTTCAGGACTCGGGAGACTTCACTGATGCGAAGCACATCAGCGTGCGGCCGTGGTATCTGCAGCGCGGATGTAGTGGGTTGTACGAGCGGCATCGAAGCGCTTGCGAATTGATGGGGGTGGCATATGGGATGTCGGCCTTCTTGACGTGAGTATCGCGGTTTTGTATTGTGGTTGGGTGAATGCTAAGTACGATGTGGGTGGTAGCGTGTGGTATGGTGGACGACTTCTGGCGACGTGCTTGTATAGAGCGTATACACTCGGCCAGGTACACGCTGGGGACTCCGCAGCCGAAACTGAGTATGAAAAACACTGGGCAGGAAAGACAGGAGATTCACCGTACTTTAGCGGCTGCCTGTCGTACCGCTGAGAGGCCCTTTCTCTCGTTGCTTGCGTTTGGTCTTTCGCTCCAAAATACTCAGCTCGCCCAAAAAAAGCCAGTCTTTGGCCTGTAGTAAAGGAACCAGGAAATGAGACACTTCGCGAGCAGCAGAACTTTCTCTGCCAGTGGTGCAAAAGAACTGTGATACATCCCGTGGCCCCAGATGGTTATAGCGCAGCTACGAAATAGCAGCGAAGATGATGGAAAACCCAGAGATGATGGCAGCCTTGTCGATACGGAAAAGGATGACCGAGTCAGATGCGGCAGTGGCGAAATTGATGCGATGGAGGAGGCGCATTGCGTAGTGCTGGTTTTAGCAGTTTAGATGATGAATCAAGATCACAGAAGAGCGCTTTGCAAAAGTATCAACTGGTATGAAGTGGAAGAAAGTGAAAGCATTCAATGAATTGAAAATGAACTTTCAGTGCTCCTACGCTATGCTCAAATCAGAATAAGACGAGAATGCTACTTCTGCCCCATCACTAACACGACAGTCTCAACCACTATCCCAGCGATGCCAATCCCAAGTCGCAAAGCCAAGATCAAGGCCTCAAACTGAGATGACAGAAGCCAAAATGCAGCAACAAGCAAAAACACAGCACCTCACTTCCCACTCGCAGAATACAAAACAAAATTTCACTCCAACACAATTTCTCACCAACCTTTATTTTCTAGTGCCGCTCAAATAACTAAAGAAGTCTCACTCTCTACGCCCAAATCTTCACCACCTTATACGCCCTCGCCAACACATCCCGCGTTGCCATTGCCTTCTTATCCTTGCCCTCGGGCATCTTCGTAAGGGCCACTATCATGCTAGTGATCTACTTCTTCATGCCCGGGTCGTCGCTCGCGGACAAGAAGCCTGTCTCGCCCGCAGCCAGATCGTCCATGGTCTTCAGGACCTCTTCGATGGCCTTGCGGCGCGAGACGTTGATGAGGTCCGCGATGACCAGGGACTTTAGGTCGTCGGCGAAGTCGAGGACTGCGGCCTGGATGTAGGCGTTCATGGCTAGTAAGGGTGTTAGTGATGTGTGGTATAGGAGCGATGTAAAGCAAGCAAAAAGTCCAGTAAAATGATGCAGAAGGTCCAGAAAATCTACGTATTAGCGTTGCGGTTACTATTTGAACATACCAGTGGCTTTGCTGTTGGACCCAGATCCAGACCCAGACGGGGCGCTGGGAGGCGTCAAGAGAATACTGGGGACATTTTTGTCCCGTGCCGCGGCCTTCGCGAGATCCGCGAAGCTGCCGAAGCTCTTTCCAGCACCCGAATCGTTACCTGCCTGCCGGCGCTGCGCGTTCGCAACGAAGGTCTCCAAGGTAAATGGCAGCGGGGCGGCGACAAAGGGCTGGGCGGGAGCGCCGAGCAGCGGATTGATGAACGGGACGGCGACGGTGATCGGCTGGCAGATGTCGCGCAGGCCTTGTAGCATGTAGCCGATGGAGGCCTGGAAGCTGTCGTTGAAGGACGACATGGTGGGTGCGTTGAAGGTGTCTAGCACCTTGTCGATGTTGGCGACAGGCCACTCGTTCTTAAGGGTTTGCGCCCCAAGGGACTCCAGCGCGATCTTTCTGCTCATGGCGTCGTAGATGGCGCGAGCTGGCTCGATGACGTCGTTGACGAGTGCGATGATGGCTTGCTCTAGCGACGACATGTCGCTGTTGTCGAGAGCTGTGAGCAGCTTGCTGGTCTCGAAGTCAATCTGGCGTCCGTATGAGGCGAGCTGCAGAACTCGGTTGTCGTAAAGGTAGCCTGCTGGCTCTAGGAGGACGGCCTTCTTTGTGCGGATGATGTCTGCCTCTTGCGCCGGCACTCTTCCTGTTGACGGCGCTGCTGTTGGAGTTACTCGTCACGAAGGCTCATGAACTCGTGGTACTGCTGCTCCCTTTTCCACTGCAGCAATATCGGGCTGTCCTCGATGCCTGAGTGGCCGGATGGCGTGAAGGGGGCGTCGGGGTTGTAGCCAGCGGAGACTGCGATTGCCTTGATCCTGGCCATGTTGGCCCGCTTACGCTCCTCGCGCTCTTGTGGGTCCTCGCTCTGGGGGTACTTGAGGCACATCTCTTCCTCGTAGCTCAGCTTGGGCTTGGGCGGCGGCAAGGTGTAGTGCACACAAGGCATTTTACTGCAGTCCTTTTGCTTTCGAACTGGCGTAGGTTGTGCCTGCGGTGTGCGGAGTGACTGGGATGTACGGTGTGCTTGAGGCGCTCGATACCCGTTTGCGTCCCAGAGCTGTCGTGAGCGCGCAAACGTTCGAGCGTTGCGAAGCGTGGACTGATTCTTGCCAATGCGACCACGGCCGTCGACTTGAACCTTGATCTGCTGAAAGTTAGTGAAGATCACAGACCAAGCGAAGTACGCGTCCCTTGGAGAATGCATCAGCAGCGGCATTGCGAGAGTTCTTCTTCCTATAGTCGTTGAAGCTCTTGCCGAAGGCGGCGTACTTCTGGACGGCGTACGTCTTGACGGCGAACGAGTTGTTCAGCCAGTCCTGTCACTTTTGTTAGTATGGACGGAAAAGGATTAAAATTGAACAGCATACCTTGAACAAATAGATCTGAGTCTCGACATTGAGGGCGGCCTCGTTGTACTCGTGCAATGCGCGGGCGTAGACGTAGTCCTTGACTTTGCCGGCCTGGTTCTTCGCGAAAGTAGCGACGAATGCCATTTCGCCGGGGTGGTGTGTGAGGTGTGAGGAGTCTGGATGGTGGAGCTAGATTCAAGCAATGATATGCGTGAGCTGAATGTAACAGGAGTGCCGAATGAGCAGGAATGTGGATGGATCGTGAGAAACTCAAGTCGTGAGTTCAGGACGCGTACTTTATCGAGGTGGATGAGGGTATCGCAGTGGAGGCCCGGATTTTGAGTGACGAGGGAGCAGTTTTTGTGCGCGTGCCAAGCGCTGTGAGAAAAGGGTGGGTGACTATTGTGATTAGTTTTTCGCCACTGGGTGAAGTGAAAGTGAAGATAGCCAAAGTGGTGCTCACTAGATCGCGATGACTATTTTGGTAGTTCAGAGGAGGGAAACAGGAGATTTGGCGAGAGCATTCGAGCATTGACGTGAAGAAAATGATTGGTTAAGATTGAATTGCGCGCTGGGCTGGGTGTAGAGAAAGACTGGTGTTGAACTCTGGTGCACAATGTCATTCACACTTTTGAGCCAACTCTTTGTCGCTGAGTAGACAATGTCATTGTCTAAAACCCCTAGCCACAACAATATACAGGTAGAACTTAAACGATTGCAACGAAGTGTTCGGGATTCGACGCGTGGGCGGCCATGAAGGATGTTGAAGCTCACAACGAGCACAGCGGAAGCTTGACTTCGAGATGAACGTCCCCAGGGCTCTTCACAATATTTGGAATCTGAAACTTGACGGTACGCTGACTCGCTTCCATCGTTCCATAGGTTCCCGTGATATAGTTCCTGCCAAACAACAAACCGTGATGCCACCACCGACCAAATCGTTCGTCGATGCCGTCGTGCTGGTGTCGTGGCATGGTGCTCCGGGTGGAAACGGCAAGTGGCTTGAGGCGCTACATTGTGTGGACGCGTTCGCGAAAGATGTATTAACCTGAAGATCATACGAGAAGATGCGCTTCGATGGGCTCCATTCATCGTCCATCGTATCCCCGGATCAACGCGTCAACGCGTGAATCCGGGAAATAAATCTGGCTTACTAAGCATCACTAACAACCCACCGCCAAAATACTCATCTCAAGTCATTGTCCTTGCCACGATCCTCGAAGAAGCTCACTTGCGATGCCATGATTAGAGCAGGATCTGAAAGATTTATTGATGTAAACCGCTAGAACGACTGCAAAGCGAAAGGTAGGATAGCCGCTGTTTTGGCACATGTCGCCATGTGCGAGTAAGTCGGCTTTATGACCAGCGCCGGGAACGCGTTCAGCAAGCCGCCAACTCAAGGAAGCATCACCCACCCACCAACAGAAGCATGTCGCGAACAATAGCATTGCGCCTTCGACGGTGGAGTCGCGTGTCCCCTCCGACCTCATTCCGTCCACGATGGGACCAAAGATGCGCTTTCTCGACATCGCGCTCGATGCGCATCATGGAAACGTCCGGCTTTAGCGAGGAGCAATTGACTGTCCGCGAAGCTGTAGGCGCAGTGTGCTCCCAATTCCCAAATACTTACTGGCGAGAGCGCGACGACACAGCGACTGATCCCAAGGAATTCCATGCGGCGCTCGCAAAGGATGGGTGGCTGGGTATCGCCCTGCCAGAGGCCTATGGCGGCTCCGGCCTCGGGATCAGCGAAGCGACCATGATGATGCAGACCATCGCTGAGTCCGGCGCTGGCATGGCCGGCGCGCAAGCAATACATGCTAATGTGTATGCGACGCAACCGCTCGCGAAATTCGGCACTCAGAAACAGCTTGAGGAGACAATTCCTAAGATAATCAGCGGCGAATTCAGAACTTGTTTTGGCGTGACGGAACCTAACAGCGGTCTCGACACGTTGAGATTGAGTACAACGGCGAAGAAGCTGGACGATGGTACATACAGCATTACAGGACAGAAGATATGGATCACGTGTGCGCAGGTCGCAGATCGCATGATCTTGCTAGCACGCACCACACCTCGAGAAGAAGCTGAAAAGCCTTCAAAAGCGCTCAGCATGTTCTGCATACCAGTCGACAAGGCAGCACCCGGTCTGGACATGCGCAGGATAAAGAAGATGGGTGGGCGTGCCGTAGATGCGAACGAAGTCTTCTTCGACAACTACAAAGTGTCCGCGGATACGTTAGTAGGAAAAGAGGGCGAAGGCTTCAAGATCATTCTGCAAGGCATGAACGCAGAGCGATGCTTGCTAGCCGGCGAGGCATTGGGTCTTGGATACGCTGCTCTGGCGAAAGCGAGTACCTACGCAAGAGACCGCAAAGTGTTCCAGCGTCCGATTGGCATGAACCAGGGTATCGCACACCCTCTTGCCGATGCGTATATGCATCTTGAAGGTGCGAAATTGGCCACCTACCACGCAGCGAGACTTTACGATGCAAGCAAAAGCGACGACTCGATCAGGCAGGACGCGATAGGGGTCGCAGCGAATAGCGCCAAGTTCTTGGCCGCTGAAGCAGCGTTCAGGGCTTGCGAGAGGGCTGTGCTAACGCATGGTGGGATGGGGTACGCTCAAGAGTACGATGTCGAGAGATGGTTCAGAGAATGTCTGGTACCACGCATTGCGCCCGTGAGCAGGGAGATGATATTGAACTATATCGGGGAAAAGGTGCTTGAGCTTCCAAGAAGCTATTAAAGTACGGAAAGGATCTGTGCCACGGCGTCTTTCATTGACAATGTCACTAGGAATTGACTTTGTAGGTAGCAATCAATATTTCAACCCATGCAAGGAAAAGCTATAGCATCGCGAAACCGCGCCGTCACTAACTTTACAACACGGCCATTCCCATTGCAGTGCTTCCAGCAATTCCATCAAGGCTAAAGTGCTGCGCCTGCTTCATCGAACCCTGGCCACCCGACACGTCCAAAACAGTAATAGCCGCCTTCGTTGTCGCATTCCCCGGCGACAGCGCATACACAAAGCTGCCCGCGCTCCTCAAATCGATCAAACCCCGATCCCCATTCGCCGACAAGTCAAGTTGCGCGATGATGCTCGCGTCCTCCAAGCTCATTTCCACCATACGGTTGACCGCAACGTCTGTCACGTATGCAGACTTTGTTTCCTTGGAAATGGTTGCCCAGCATGTTGCCCTCTGGCCTTCGATTGCTTGCTTGCCCTTCACCGTTGCTTGCGACATTTGATCGATAGACAGAACGGCGCCGCCGAAAGATGCATCGGTGACGAAGAGCATGTTGGGCATGTGGGGAATTGGCGCCGAGCCGAAGAGGACTGCTGTGCCCATTGGCGAGCTGCGGATCCCGGTGGTGGACAGCATGGCCATTCGGCCACGGCTTTTGTCTACTTTGAAGGAGGAGAGGAAGCCAGTGTTATTGACCATCGGGTTACCCTTCACTGTGGTGAATAGCGTCGACTCATCGTTGGAGAAGAAGCTGTGCGATACGGTGTTCAAAGGGCCTTTGGGAGGAGTCGTCTGGCCCAGTTCGAAAGTGCGAAGCGCATCCATTTTGCCCAGCCCCTTGGCTGAGAAAGAGGCACATGAGACGCCAGCCTTAGCACCAGTCATGCCGACGCATGCGAGCTTATTCTTCGTCGATGCAGCGACGGTGTTGGGAAATTCTCCGGGAAGCGTGACGGGCTGACCTACGACTGTGACGCAGGTAGGATCGGCAGGGTCGATGGTCAGCATGGTCAGCGTGTTGGAGCCAGCGTTCACCGCGAAGATGTTCTGATCGTGTCAGTGATGTTTTGTGTGCATAAGTCGACGACAACATACATTTCCAGCGACAGTCAATGCGGACTGGCTGATCAAGGCATCAGGTGTAGCTGGCTCGCCCGTAGCTGCATCGACGGCGATCGATCCAGCACCGCCTGTCTTTGTGACGGTGCCAGCGGATAGCGTGCCATCTGCAGCAATGGGTAGCGCGACGACCGCGTTCTCCTTGTCGTTGGTGATGAAGTAGACGGCTTTGCCTACTTTCGCGCCGCCTGGGCATTGTGGCGCAGGCATGTTTCGGCCATTGATTGGCTGATAGGGCGCACTTGCAACAAGAGACGCAAAGACTGTGAGAGACAAGAGTGTTTGGCTGAGAAGGTTCGACATGGTGTTTGAACTGGTTGGGATTTGCTCGACCTGCAAGGTATTGTGTAAAAGGTAGAAATGGGCTGCTGATGTGAGATCAGGTTACAGCACTGAGGCAGCATACTTATATCACACTTTCCAGAGTAACCCTCACACTGCAATCCACCGCAATACGGATTCACGGCAAAATCGCACAAGATTACTCGATCCCAATAACTCATTTGGGAAATACGATAGTATGTAACCAGGTCCTCTTCATTTGCGTTTGAAGATCAGAAGGCTGTGTGTACTATTTCCCTCACTTCCTGCTTCATCCGAGTGGTTGGTGTTGTTACAAGAGCTACGACGCCTCCGTAATCTGAACACTAAACCTGAATAGGAAATTTCGATTATGGAGCAATTACTCGAGGTGGCAGCCCTAATCAGTTTAGCGGCGGCGTCTGCCCGTATTACAGCCGCAGGCCACGTTCCAGCGAATAGGAGAAAATCAGACTTGTTGTGATTTGGGGGCGCGTTTCAGCCTGAGGTTTCTGCTGCGCAACGTGCGGTAGGTTCGCTGGACTCCATTAGTTGACTCCTTCAACACTACGGGCTCCTAGCTCTAAGCAGCGCAAGTTGTCGCGAACCGTCAGTGCAGACAAGCCAATATTACTTGCGCCATGAAGTTCAGGTTTAAGCCATTCAAGGGCGACAAGACGTCTTCCGAAGGTCAGTATTCATCGAGTCGCAGTCAGATCAGGCCGTGTGCGCAAGATCAGCCACGCAGGTTCAGAGATCTGGCTCGAGATGCGTGAATAGTTTCTTTCGCATTGATCGCTGACATGTCATTGGCCAGACGCATCCCCGGATAGTCCACAGAACCCTCAAGCAAGGCGCAAGGATCAGATCCGACGTGCTCAAAAGTATAGTCACTTATCGTTGCCGATCGGTCATGTGCTAACGGTTTTGGAATCCAGAACACACCGTGAGCGTAAGGAAGCTTATACTAAAGGTCTCGAGAATGAGGTCGTCCAATTGCGTGCCAATGAAGCGAGGATCATGCAGGAAACGAAAGAGTTGTATGCGGAGATTAGCCTGTTGAAGAGCACATTGAGACAGAATGGCATTTCTGTTCCTAATACTGGGCAGCAAGGCTTCTCAGGTGCTGTAATCGATGGGGCTTTAGGCGAGCAATCATTCAGTCTGAGTATTCAGGACGCGAGGTCCAAGAGCGAGCATCAACGTATTCACATTCAGAAGAACGTAGCAAACGTTCAACAACGACATCAGGAGTCAACACCTTCTACCGCCGACGTACACGGTACCTTGGTCCAATCAAATCCGATCTCGAACTTTTCACAACGTAAGCCCCAGCCCGAACCCATGCACCATGACCGTCTTGCTCACTGATGCGACAGCTTTCCCACTTTCCAACCAGATACAATCTTCTCATCCTATACAAACCGCCCGAAGCATGATCACCAACCTCGATATCACCGCCGTCGGAATGGACTTCGTACTCACGTTAGTCTCTACCTTGCCTCTCACTGCTGCACCATACTCACCGCAGACAACACAGCCTCGAAAGCCCCTGCCTGTCGCACAACATCCCCGCAACCCACGACGCAACCACAGGTCACGCACTAACCGTCAGCGCAACACTACTCCACCACCATCCATCGCCACCCTCGCAACGTCTTCAGTCCTCACACACTCACAGTCAACATCCCACCTGGCAAATCCCAACGATAGGCATCGACCGACTGCTCCAGCTATCAGAGAGTGTACCACTGTTCGATGGCGAACTTACGCCTGTTCAAGCGTGGGACAAAGTGCGACGACATCCGGAGTTTCAGACGTTGGAGAGCGAGCGATTGGAAGCTTTGAAGATGCTGTTGTTGAAGGGTGTGAAGTGTTATGGGTATGTTTTGACGAGTGTGTTGGACTTGTGGAAATGGATGGAAGCTAATACAGAGTAGGTTCGGTGGTGTTATTGATGAGGGGGCATTTGAGAGTGCGCTGTTTGATACTTTTGTTGTGGGGCGCGTGTTCTAGGGGATTGGTACGGCGATAGGTAGGCGTAGGTTTGTTTCGTGGGGACGGGACGTGGAGTTTACGTTGAGGCTGACGGAAGCTGGAAATATGGTTCCGTTGCCTTGAGCATGTGAATCGGTCGAGTGTTCTGGGTGAATTGGGATGTACGGGGATGGGACAGCAGGATTGTGAAGGAAAAAATTGATACACGGTGCGCCTAGAATGTCATACAAATTTGAAAAGAGTTTTGAGCTACAGAGTACCATTCAATAGTCCAAAATGCTTCTTCAACTCCCTCTTTCATCCAACTCGTCTTAAATTTACAACGTCCAGCCCCACCATCTCCACTCACTCAATCAACCGACATCCACACAACGCCCCAGTCCCCACCAACTCTTAATTCCGTATTAGCATCCTCTTCACAACACCACTATCCCCAAATACTCACCCTCTTCCTCTCCATAGCCCATACAATCCACACATCAACATCCAACCCCACACCCTGACCATGCCGATACAACCACGTAACCATCGCCCCCAGCCCCAGCGCACAAGTAAGAAACACCACATCCAGCCTCACACCCGCATCAACAACACGCTTCAACGTTGATCTTAGCGTCCATAAAACCTCAAAGAACGCCCGTACATCCTTGTTTGAATGCGAGTAGAAAGCTACTTTCCTGCAGCCCCTGTGACATTTGCGTAATTTTTTGTAGCCGTGTTTGTATGGGTCGGCGTTCTTGATGCAGCGCAGCGTGATGTGCAGCTTTGCTCCGGGTTTGAGTTGGGAGAGGGAAGATAGGTCTTGTTGGAGCTTTGTGCTGCTGAAGGATGATTCGTGGACGTTTAGCGTGATGAGTCGGATGTAGTCGAAGGGTCGTAGATTGAGATTCCATGCGTCACGGGATAGGAAGTCCGATAGATCGCTTTCGGTTATCAGAGGCTTCGTCACGTGTATCTCGCGGTAGAGCGTCTGGATGAGTTCGCGGAACATGTCCGGGCCCACGAGGTTGGAGTGGAGACAGTGGTAAGAAGCACCGAATTTGCTGTGCGGTAGATTCCATTGCAGTCGTCCAGGATCGTTAGATGCTTTCTCGGTGTTGAATTCGAACTCGACGTCTCGCATGAGATGAGCATATACCATGTCTCTCAACTCGCTCGGGAGCGTGTGAAATAGCTGATCACACGTCGCCAGCAGCCACGCGTTCCGAAACGCCTCGGGGTACGGATCTTGGTGGGTTTCGTGCTTCGCGCGCTCGATATCAAGTACGCCGAGATTGAGTAGCTTTGGCTGATGGCTCATGAGCTGGCTGTAGCGCGCATATAGCACGTCGACGTCGTCAGCATTGTCGAGGACTTGACACTCAAATATCCCAAGCTGCCGCGAGATTCCGAATTTTTGCGCTTTTGCGGTGTTGAGTTTCTCCTCGAAGGCTTTTTCCCGACTGGTCGCGGTCAGAATTGGCAAGTTGTGTACTATGGAGGTGGAGCTTACATCAAAACCCGCTGGCGCGCCTTCTCAACGTCAAGCGCTAAGGCGAGGCCTGACGTTGAGGATAGCCAGGACATTGGAGCGCAGGTAGATGGATGGTGAGATGCGGGTGTGGAGGGAGAAGAAGTGGTGGAAAAGGTGAGGTCGTGGAAAGAAGCAAACGAGTGAGTGGGGGCACCGGCACTGAGACAGATTGTCGAAGATATCTAGGTACTGGCTACCTGTGGTGATTGGACCCGTTCAAAGTCTGAGGAACGTAACCGAGAGGCGTAAATGTACATTCTGAACGCGGCAGAACAAACGCTCTGCTAACTATTGGACTCGAGAAATGTGCGGTGAGCAAAAGATTTACCGTGCACATGTATCCACCCCGAAGCAGCCGGCTTTCATGCTCGGGTAACCGAGGAAGTAATGTAGCTTTGCACAGCTCGTTGTATACATCGACCTATCAATTCAACGAGTGTAGACCAAAAGCAAAGTGGTTCCTACCAGCAAGTTACAATACATCTCGTTTATCACGTCATTTCCCGAGTTGGCTCTGTGCCATCTCATAGCCACTAACTCGTACATCAAAGAGAAAGACTGAAGGAGATGCTCATTACGAATCACAGTATTAGCTGTTCTTCCAACTGTTTCCATCATCGTCCCGCGCAAATAGTCAGTACGGCAGGTGGTGGGCGCGACTGGCGAACGCCGTGCCACGGTGGGAAGTAGTGAGATCGGAGGTAAGCAGTGATTTGGAGAAAGCAAGGATTTACTAGGTGGAGAAAAACAGGGAGGGCTGATCATGAGGAATCCTCACAGGTGAAAAGGAGCGAAGAAAGAATGGCGATCTGTGCAGCCCGTTGCATACAATGCCACATCGTGTTGACAAACCTACCTTATCACTAGAATACCGCACACCACGAAGACCTTTCACATCCCTTGTCACAAACTCCCCTCAGGCCTCTTATACTCCCCCACCACCCTCTCCCCATCATACTCACACTGCAGCAGAGGTTTGCGCCGCTGCCGGGTTTGGATTGGA
>Ga0265798_10008107_pt1 | contig 13457 bp, 12 predicted proteins | sample P3T30metagenome_FD_192430 | JGI IMG/M metagenome (GOLD analysis project Ga0265798, IMG submission 192430) | Plant litter microbial communities from East Loma Ridge, Irvine, California - P3 T30 | ecosystem: Environmental > Terrestrial > Plant litter > Unclassified | place: USA: California...
GCAGTTATTGATTTCTGGATGTATTTACGAGGTAACCAGTCCTCGGTATGCCCTGCGCTGCTTTGCAACCCACGTCGAAACCAGGTCGCCCCCAGTGTCGAGAAGCTTTATTGTACTCCATGAGCTAACGATGTACAGCCGTTTTCGTTAGTCGTGCCTTAAAGTTGCCGCAAGCTGCATCGCTTGCAGCAATCGTGTCGATGCTGGCTTAACGGTTGCGGTTGGCGATTTCGTTGCCGAGCATGCCGCCGCCGATCACGCCGGCCACGGTCGCCAGTTTCTTGCCATTGCCGCCGCCGATCTGGTTACCGATCAGGCCGCCGATGACGGCACCCGTACCGATGCCGACATAGTTCGGCTGTGCTGGCGCTGGTTCTGCGTAACGCGGCTGTTCATAGTGCACCGGCTTCGGCGCTGCGTGCACGACGCGGGTTTTCTCGACCACGCGCACCACTGGCTTTTCCTTGATGATCACGGTCGGCTGCTGCTGCTGGGCCACTGGCTGGGCATACGCCAACTGGTTGGCTGGGACCATCGCTGGCACCATCGCAGGAACCAGTTGCTGCTGGTTGGCCGCGACCGGCACCAGCTGGCCGTTCTGGACCATATAACCATTGGGCACTTGCAGGCCAGGCTGCTGCATGCCCGGCTGTTGCAGATTGTAGGGCGAGGTGGCCGCCAGAGGCATTGGCTCTGGCGCACTCTTGGACGATGGCAGCAGACCAGTGATCGCTGCGGCACCGGTCAGGCTGACGATGATGACCGACGCTGCTGCGGCTGCCATCATTGGGTGAATGCGGTTGGTGGTGTTGTCCATGATCTGCTCCAGTAAGCTATTGCTTGTTTGTATGGACGTAGATTACTGGCGAGGCCGCTTTCAAGCTAGACGCATCCCTGTATCAATCGTAAAGAGATGTAAGCCGGCATTCTTGGCCCGCACAAACAAAAATGGCGCCCGGAAAGGGGCGCCATCGTGGAAGGCAGCGAGCGCGAAACGGGCCGGGATGCGCGGTCAGGCTGCCCGATCCGCGCGCGATGTGCGATCTGCAGCATCGCGCAGTGCAGCCAGCAATTGATCCGGCGTTTCGAACAGGTAATCAGCGCCCCAGGTCGACGGTGCAATCGCGCCGCAATAACCCCAGGCGCACGCTACCGTAATCATGCCAGCGGCCTTGCCGGCCTCGATATCGCGCAGGTCGTCACCGACGTACCAGCACTGTTCTGGTGCAACGCCGAGGCGGCGGGCGCCTTCGAGCACGGGCGCCGGATGCGGCTTGGCGAACGCCGTCGTGTCGCCCGAGACGATGCAGCCGGCGTGCGCCAGCGCGATCTGCGGCACCAGCGGGTCGGTAAAGCGCGACGGTTTATTGGTGACGATGCCCCATGCCATGCCCGCTTGTTCGATGCCGTCGAGCAGTTCGTTGATGCCATCGAACAGCGTCGTATGGGTCGACATCGCGGTTTGATAGCGGTCGAACCAGGCCAGGCGCAGTTCTTCGTAACCGTCGTCGCCCGGCGCCAGGCCAAAAGCGGCGCCGATCATGCCGCGCGCACCGGCCGAGGCCGTGGGGCGCAGCACCTCGTAGGGCGTCTCGGTCAGGCCGCGCTCGGTACGCAGCCAGTTGACGGCCGCAGCCAGGTCGGGCGCGGTGTCGGCCAGCGTGCCATCAAGGTCGAACAGGACGGCGCGCGGCGCCGGAATCGAAGCAGGGAAGGTCATCGGATCACAGGGGTTTGGTGCACGCCACCATGTAGTTCACACTGGTGTCGCTGTTGAGCGAATAGATCTTGGTCAGCGGGTTGTAGGTCAGGCCCTTGAGGCCATCGACCTGCAGGCCGGCCTGGCGCACGAACTGCGACAGCTCGGCCGGCGTGATGAACTTGCCATAGTCGTGCGTGCCGCGCGGCAGCATGCGCAGGATGTACTCGGCGCCGATCACGGCAAACAGGTACGACTTCGGATTGCGGTTGAGCGTCGAGAAGAACAGATGACCACCCGGTTTCACCATGGCTGCCGCAGCACGCACGATCGAGGCGGGGTCGGGCACGTGTTCCAGCATTTCCATGCAGGTCACCACGTCGAACTGGCCCGGTTCTGCCAAGGCCATGTCTTCGGCAGCGATGTGCTTGTAGCGCACCTCAACCCCCGATTCCAGGCTATGCAGATCGGCGACCTTCAGCGCTTTTTCCGACAAATCGATGCCGGTGACCTTGGCGCCTTTTTTCGCCATCGCCTCGGAGAGCACGCCGCCGCCGCAACCGATGTCGATCACGTTCTTGCCGGCCAGCGGCACGCGCGCATTGATCCACTCAAGGCGCAGGGGATTGATTTCGTGCAGCGGCCGGAATTCCGAGGTTGGATCCCACCAGCGGTGGGCCAGTTCGCTGAACTTCTGAATTTCTGATGGGTCTGAATTTGTCGTCGTCATAGCTCGGAATAATAACGGAAATCGACATTGCCCGGCGGGCAAGGTCGCCCCCGTGCAGACGGGGGGCGAATTTATCGCTGCGCGCATGAAAAAACCCCGCCGTGGCGGGGTTTTTGAGGGGCCGCTGAGGGCCCGGTACAGCTGGATTACTTGGCAGCGCCGCGGGTGCCGACCACTTCGATTTCCACGCGACGATTCTGTGCGCGGCCTTCGGCAGTAGCGTTGTCCGCTTTAGGCTGGCTCTCGCCCTTGCCTTCGGTGTAGATGCGGGTTTCTTCGATGCCCTTGCCCTTCAGGTAAGCCTTGACAGCTTCTGCACGGCGGATCGACAGTTTCTGGTTGTAGGCATCGGTACCGACCGAGTCAGTGTGACCGACGGCGATGATGACTTCCAGATTCATGCCGCCCAGCTTGCTGCTCAGCTCATCCAGCGATGCTTTGCCGGCTGGCTTCAGGATCGCCTTGTCGAAATCGAAGAATGCGTCGGCCGAGTAGCTGACTTTTTCCGAGGTTGGTACTGGTGCGGCTTCTGGCACCGGGGCAGGCGCAGGTGGTGGTGCGACTGGCTCTGGTGGCGCGACGCACTTGCCGTTTTCAAGTTTCTCTGGCTCGACGCACAATGGGGCGTCGCAACCTGGGACCGCATCAGCCGGGGTCCAGTAGCCGGTACGCCAGCACAGACCGAAAGGATTGCGTGCGATCACGCCGCGGCCGTCCTGCACATACGCGCTGTATGGAGTACGCGCTTGCAGGTCAGTGGTCAGCGGCGCATAAGGTGGGGCGCTTTGTGCAGAAGCGACGCCCGCGATGGCGGCCGTTGCAGCGAACAGAACAGTGATCATTTTTTTCATATTCTTTTCCTTTCGGTAAATTCCGTGTCGATTCAGACAGTCTCCATGTGGTCATAACAATAACATGTTGGCTGCTCTGTCCGTTTCGTATTGTGAAACAAGCAATTGACTTCCTGGCCATTCTGCCACACGCACCAAAATCGCACGACTGCACCTAAATCAAACACCGAGCATTTGTTGCTTGACGTTGTTTAAGCGCAACATTTAGGCAAGAAGGCGTCGCTGGTGACGACAATACTGGAACTTTTGGCGGCTCCGGGCTGGATTTCCCGTGCTAAAAAGGCATCGCCCGGAATTGAGCAACTGATATGTTGCGCGTGGTAGAATCGTCCGCTGTAATTTATAACTTTCGCCTGAAAGCAGTCGACCCGCCAATGGATCAATTCGCAAAAGAAACAGTCCCGATTTCCCTCGAAGAAGAGATGCGCAAGAGCTATCTCGATTACGCGATGAGCGTGATCGTGGGCCGCGCACTGCCGGATGTCCGCGACGGCCTGAAGCCGGTGCACCGCCGCGTCCTGTACGCGATGCACGAAATGAACAACGTGTGGAACCGGCCTTACCTGAAGTGCGCGCGCGTCGTCGGCGACACGATGGGCAAGTTCCACCCGCACGGCGACTCGTCGATCTACGACACGCTCGTGCGCATGGCGCAAGACTTCTCGCTGCGCTACACGCTGGTCGATGGCCAGGGCAACTTCGGCTCCATCGACGGCGACAGCGCCGCGGCGATGCGTTACACCGAGTGCCGCCTGGACAAGATTGCCGGCGAAATTCTGGCCGACATCGACAAGGACACCGTCGACTTCCAGCCGAACTACGACGGCAAAGAGAAAGAGCCGACCGTCCTGCCAACCCGCATCCCGAACCTGTTGATCAACGGTTCGTCGGGCATCGCGGTCGGCATGGCCACCAATATTCCGCCGCACAACCTGTCCGAAGTGATTGCCGGCGCGATGCACGTGCTGCACAACCCGGATTGCACGATTGACGAGCTGATCGAGCTGATCCCGGCGCCGGACTTCCCGACCGCCGGCATCATCTATGGCGTCTCGGGCGTGCGCGACGGTTACCGCACCGGTCGTGGCCGCGTCGTGATGCGCGCCAAGACCCACTTCGAAGAAATCGGCCGCGACGGCGCCCGTACGGCGATCATCATCGATGAGCTGCCGTACCAGGTGAACAAGAAGTCGCTGCTCGAGCGCATCGCCGAAAACGTGCGCGACAAGAAGCTGGAAGGCATTTCCGACATCCGCGACGAGTCCGACAAGTCGGGCATGCGCGTCGTGATCGAGCTCAAGCGCGGCGAAGTCCCCGAAGTCGTGCTGAACAACCTGTACAAGCAAACGCAGCTGCAAGACACGTTCGGCATGAACATGGTGGCGCTGGTCAATGGCCAGCCGAAGCTGCTGAACCTCAAGCAGATGCTCGAGTGCTTCCTGTCGCACCGCCGCGAAGTCGTCACGCGCCGTACCGTGTTCGAACTGCGCAAGGCGCGCGACCGCGGCCACATGCTCGAAGGCCTGGCCGTCGCGCTGGCCAATATCGACGATTTCATCGCGATCATCAAGGCGGCGCCATCGCCACCGGTTGCCAAGGTCGAGCTGATGCAGCAAGCCTGGGATTCGTCCCTGGTGCGCGAAATGCTCAACCGTACCGAAACCGGCGCGGCCGGCGGCATCGAAGCCTTCCGTCCCGAGCACCTGCCAAAGCACTACGGCATGCAGCCAGACGGCCTGTACAAGCTGTCGGACGAGCAGGCGCAAGAAATTCTGCAGATGCGTCTGCAGCGCCTGACGGGCCTGGAGCAGGACAAGATCGTCAACGAGTACAAGGAAGTGATGACCCACATCGCCGACCTGCTCGACATCCTGTCCAAGCCAGAGCGCGTCACCACGATCATCGTCGACGAAATGACGGCGATCAAATCCGAGTACGCCGACAATGGCAAGGATACGCGCCGTTCGGCCATCGAGCACAATGCCAGCGACCTCGAAACCGAAGACCTGATCACGCCGCAGGACATGGTCGTGACGCTGTCGCACTCGGGCTACATGAAGTCGCAGCCGGTGTCCGAATACCGCGCGCAAAAGCGCGGCGGCCGTGGCAAGCAGGCGATGGCAACGAAAGAAGACGACTGGATCGACCAGCTCTTCATCGCCAACACGCACGACTACATCCTGTGCTTCAGTAACCGTGGCCGCATGTACTGGCTCAAGGTCTGGGAAGTGCCGCAAGGCTCGCGCAACTCGCGCGGCAAGCCGATCGTCAACATGTTCCCGCTGCAGGACAACGAAAAGATCACCGTCGTGCTGCCGCTGCAGGGCGAGAACCGCACCTTCCCTGAAGACCATTACGTCTTCATGTCCACCTCGCTGGGCACTGTCAAGAAGACGCCGCTGCGCGACTTCTCCAATCCACGCAAGGCCGGCATCATCGCGGTCGACCTGGACGAGGGCGACGTGCTGGTTGGCGCGGCGCTCACCGACGGCAAGCACGACGTGATGCTGTTCTCCGACGCCGGCAAGGCCGTGCGCTTCGACGAGAACGACGTGCGCCCGATGGGCCGTACGGCGCGCGGCGTGCGCGGCATGAACCTCGAAGAAGGCCAGGAAGTCATCGCGCTGCTGGTGGCCGAGAACGAGCAGCAAACCGTGCTCACCGCGACCGAGAACGGCTTCGGCAAGCGTACCCCGATCACGGAGTACACGCGCCATGGCCGCGGCACGAAGGGCATGATCGCGATCCAGACCTCCGAGCGTAACGGCAAGGTGGTGGCGGCGACCCTGGTCGAGCCAAGCGACGAGATCATGCTGATCACGACGGGCGGCGTGCTGATTCGCACCCGCGTGTCCGAGATCCGCGAGATGGGCCGCGCGACGCAGGGCGTGACCCTCATCGCCGTGGAAGACGGCACCAAGCTGTCGGGCCTGCAGCGCATCGTCGAAACCGACCTCGAAGAAGTCGAGTTCGAGCCGGCGCCGGAGTAATATCGTACTGAGCAGGGGCGTGCTGTGGTCCCTGTTGCTGTCACTTCGAATGGCCGGCCCGGCAGGTCGGCCATTGTCCCAAGTCGCCGGGCTCTGCCACCCGCATGGACTCCTGATGAAACACTTTCTTCGTTCCCTGACCATCGTTGCCGCCGTCGCTGCTGCGCCGTCGTTTGCCGTGGCGCAGACCGCGCCGGCCCCGGTGGCCACGACCGCCGCCGCTGCCGTCAGCCCGCAAGCCAACGCCGCCGTCAAGGAACTGCTCGACGCAATGGACGTGCGCAAGATGATGGCCGCATCGTTCGCCGAGATGGAAAAGGCGCTGCCGCAGATGATGCGCGCGCAGATGACGGCTGTGATCAATGCCGATCCGGGCGCCGATGCCGAGAAAAAGAAGGCCGCACTGGCCAAGGTCGAGCAGGTCTTGCCGGTGGCGTCGCAAGCCATCAACCGCATGTTCAAGGATCCGGCGCTGATCGATGAAATGATGGTCGAAATCGCGCCGCTGTACGCCAAGAACTACACGGTGGCCGAACTGAAGGAACTGACCGCGTTCTACCGCACGCCGCTGGGCCGCAAGATGATGGCCCTGAGCCCGCGCCTGTCCGCCGAAAGCATGGCGATCGGCCAGCGCATCGTCGCGCCGCGCCTGAATGGCATGATGCAGGAAGTCATGCAGAGCGCACAAGGCAAATAACCCTCCACGAAAGGACCGCATGACCCAGATCTTCAATTTCTCGGCCGGCCCCGCCGTACTGCCGAAAGCCGTGCTCCAACAGGCCGCGCACGACATGCTCGACTGGCATGGCAGCGGCATGTCGGTGATGGAGATGAGCCACCGTGGTCCCGAATTTTCCAGCATCCACCGCCAGGCGATGAGTGATCTGCGCGAGCTGCTGAACGTGCCGGCCAATTACAAGATCCTGTTCCAGCAGGGTGGGGGGCTCGGGCAGAACGCCATCGTGCCCCTCAACCTGGCCGGGCGCCGGCCCGACCCGGTGATCGACTTCGTCCACACCGGCACCTGGTCGGGCAAGTCGGCCAAGGAAGCAGCGCGCTTTGCTCGCGTGAACATCGCGGCATCGGGCGAGCCTGACCACTTCACCCGCGTGCCGGCCCGCGACACCTGGCGCCTGAGCGACGACGCATCGTATCTGCACATCTGCACCAACGAGACCATCGACGGCGTCGAATACCCTGACGCGCCCGACGTGCCGGCCGATCTGCCGATCGTGGCCGACATGTCGTCGCACATCCTGTCGCGCCAGATCGATATCTCCAAGTACGGCGTGATCTTCGCCGGCGCGCAAAAGAACATCGGTCCGGCGGGCCTGACGCTCGTGATCGTGCGCGATGATTTGCTCGACTTTGCCTCGCCCCAGTGCCCGTCGGCCTTCCACTGGAAGACCTGCGCCGAGCATGATTCGCTGTACAACACGCCGCCCACCTATGCGATCTATATCGCGGGCCTCGTGTTCGCGTGGCTGAAAGAGCGCGGCGGCGTGGCGGCGATGGAAGCGGTCAATATTGAAAAAGCGCGCCTGCTGTACGCCGCGCTTGACGCCGACGATTTCTATGCCAACCGCGTGGATCCGGCGTACCGTTCGCGCATGAACATCCCGTTCTACCTGCGCGACGAATCACTGAACGAGCAATTCCTGGCCGGCGCGAAAGAGCGCGGGCTGTTGCAACTGAAGGGCCACAAGTCCGTCGGCGGCATGCGGGCATCCATCTACAACGCGATGCCAATCGAGGGCGTACAAGCCCTCGTCGATTATTTGAACACGTTTGCAGGACGGTAAGCCGTCGCAGTTGAGCACGACGTAGGGTGGACGGGTATCCCATCCCCGCGTCCAATGCACGGCTGATGCGCCCGAACGCAAACAACATCGACCAACCAGCATAACGATGACAGACAAACTCACCCCCTTGCGCGAACGCATCGATGCGATCGACGCACAAATCCTCCAGCTGTTGAGCGAGCGCGGCCAGGTCGCGCAGGCCGTCGGCCACGTGAAGGCCGAAACCAACGCGCCCGTGTTTCGCCCCGAGCGCGAAGCCCAGGTGCTGCGCGGCGTGGCCGAGCGCAATCCCGGTCCGCTCAAGAACAGCGACGTCCAGACCATCTTCCGCGAGATCATGTCGTCCTGCCGCGCCCTCGAAAAGCGCGTGACGGTCGCGTTCCTCGGCCCCACGGGCACCTTCAGCGAGCAGGCAGTGTTCCAGCAGTTCGGCACGGCCATCGATGCGCTGCCGTGCGTGTCGATCGATGAGGTGTTTCGCGCGACCGAGGCCGGCACCGCCGACTTTGGCGTGGTGCCGGTCGAGAATTCGTCCGAGGGGGCCATCAACCGCACCCTCGACCTGCTGCTGGCAACGACCACGATCATCAGCGGCGAAGTCTCGATCGCGGTCCATCACAGCCTGATGACCAAGACGGGCACGATGGACGGCGTGACCGTCGTCTGCGCCCATTCGCAGGCGCTGGCACAATGCCAGGTGTGGCTGAACCAGCATTATCCGAACATCGAGCGCCGCGCAGTGGCGTCGAACGCCGAGGCGGCCGTGCTGGCCAGCCAGGATCCGACGGTCGCCGCAATCGCCAGCGAGATGGCGGGCGAGCAGTATCGCCTTGGCGTCGTGCAGGCCCACATCCAGGACGATCCGCACAACCGCACGCGCTTCGTCGTGATCGGCCAGTTGCAGACCGGCCGCTCGGGCAAGGACCGTACCGGCATCGTGCTGGCCGTGCCAAACAAGGCCGGCGCCGTCTACAACCTGCTCGCGCCTCTTGAAAAGCACGGCGTGTCGATGACGCGTTTTGAATCGCGCCCGGCCCGCATCGGCACCTGGGAGTATTACTTCTATGTCGACATCGAGGGCCACGTGCACGACGCCGCTGTTGCGCGCGCGCTCGAGGAACTCAAGGACAACGCTGCCTTCTTCAAGGTGCTGGGGTCCTACCCGCAAAGCCTTTAAACGATTACGAGAGAGATTTTCATGTCGACATTTGGTCCTGAATACATCCGTGCCATCGCCCCGTACCAGGCCGGCAAACCGATCGCCGAAGTGGCCCGCGAATATGGTCTCGACGAAGCGAACATCGTCAAGCTGGCGTCGAACGAAAACCCGTTCGGCATTCCAGAGTCCAGCCGCGCCGCGATGCTTGAAGCGGCAGCAGACCTGGGCCGCTATCCGGACGCCAACGGGTTTGACCTGAAGACCGCGCTGGCCAAGCGCTACGACGTGCCGCTCGAATGGCTCACGCTCGGCAACGGCAGCAACGACATCCTCGAAATCGCGGCGCACGCCTTCGTCCAGAAAGGCGAAGCGGTCGTGTACTCGCAGTATTCGTTCGCCGTGTATGCGCTGGCCACGCAAGGCGTCGGTGGCCGCGCGATCGTCGTGCCAGCCGTCGACTACGGTCACGACCTCGATGCGATGGCGGCCGCCATCGATGCCGATACGCGCCTAGTGTACGTCGCCAACCCGAACAACCCGACCGGCACCTTCATCCCGGCCGCGCAGATCGAAGCGTTCCTGCAAAAAGTGCCGGCGCGCGTGATCGTCGTGCTCGACGAAGCGTACAACGAGTACCTGGCGCCCGAACACCAGTTCGAGTCGAGCGCATGGGTACGCAAATACCCGAACCTGATCGTGTCGCGCACGTTCTCGAAGGCCTATGGCCTGGCCGGCCTGCGCGTGGGCTTTGCCATCGCGCAGCCAGCCGTCACCGACCTGATGAACCGCATCCGCCAGCCGTTCAACGTCAACTCGCTGGCGCAAGCCGCTGCGGTCGCGGCGCTGAACGACACGCCGTTCCTGGACCAGGGCGCGCGCAACAACGCGGACGGCTATCGCCAGATGATCGCCGCGTTCGAGGAGTTGGGGCTCGAGTACGTGCCATCGTTCGGCAACTTCGTGCTGGTGCGGGTCGGCGACGACGATGGCGCCGGTGCGCGTGTGAACGTGGCGCTGCTCAAGCAGGGCGTGATCGTGCGCCCGGTCGGCAACTACGGCCTGCCGCAGTGGCTGCGCATCTCGATCGGCCTGCCGCAGGAGAACGCGGCCTTTATCGAGGCGTTGAAGAAGGCGCTCGGCTGAATGCTGGACAAGATCGTTATCGTCGGCGTCGGCCTGATCGGCGGGTCGTTCGCGCTGGCGCTCAAACGCGCCGGACAGGTGCGGGAAGTGGTCGGCATCGGCCGGCATCCGGAAGCACTGGCCCGCGCGCTGGCCTTGGGAATCATCGACCGGGTCTGTGACGACTACGCCGATGCGTTAAAAGGCGCTGACCTGGTCATGCTGGCCGCGCCGGTGGCGCAGACGGGGCCGATCCTGGCCGCACTGCTGCCGCACCTGGCGCCCGGCATGGTCGTCACCGATGCCGGCAGCACCAAGTGCGACGTGGTTGCAGCAGCCCGCGCGGTGCTCGGCGAGCGGGTAGCCCAGTTCGTGCCCGGCCACCCGATCGCCGGCAGCGAAGCGAATGGTCCCGATGCCGCGCTGGCCGGCCTGTACCAGGGCAAAAAGGCCTTGCTCACGCCGCTGCCCGAGAACGCAGCAAGCGATGTCGAACGTGTCGCCGCCGCCTGGCGCGCCTGTGGCGCCGTGATCCATCAACTGACGCCCGAAGACCATGACCGCGTGTTCGCGGCTGTGAGCCATCTGCCGCACTTGCTGGCCTACGCGCTGGTGGACGACCTCGCCGGCAAGCCGCACGCCGACATGCTGTTTCAGTACGCCGCCAGCGGCTTTCGCGACTTCACGCGCATCGCCGGGTCGTCGCCCGAAATGTGGCGCGACATCAGCCTGGCCAACCAGGCTGCGCTGTTGACCGAGCTGGATGCCTATCTGGCACAATTGACGGCGATGCGGGCCATGCTCGCCGCCGGCGACGGGGCCGGATTGCACGATATTTATGCGAACGCGCAGCGCGCCCGCCACGAGTGGCAGATCGCCATCGAAGCTGGCTCGCCGCGCGCGCCAATTCAGGAAAACACATGACGCAGCAAAAACACTATCCGCAGCATATCGACCTCGAACCCGTGCTGCACGCGCAGGGCGTGGTGCGGCTGCCGGGCTCCAAGAGCATCTCGAACCGCACGCTGCTGCTGGCCGCGCTGGCCGAGGGCACGACCACGATCCACGACATGCTCGCGTCGGACGACACGATGGTCATGCTGGGCGCGCTGCGCTCGCTGGGCATCCGCTGGGATGAAGTCGACGAGCGCACAGTCATCGTGCATGGCAACGGCGGCGTGTTGCCCGAGGCTACGGCCGATCTGTTCATGGGCAATGCGGGCACCGCGATCCGCCCGCTGACGGCGGCGCTGGCCGTGATCGGCGGCGACTACACGCTCCACGGCGTCTCGCGCATGCACGAGCGCCCGATCGGCGACCTGGTCGACGCACTGAACGCCGTTGGCGCGCAGATCGAGTACACGGGCGAGCAGGGCTTTCCGCCGCTGCGCATCCGCCGCGGCCATATCACGGCCAACCGCATGGCCGTGCGCGGCAATGTGTCGAGCCAGTTCCTGACCGCGCTCTTGATGGCCGCGCCGCTGATGGCGACCACGCATCCGGTGTCCATCGACGTCGTCGGCGAGCTGATTTCCAAGCCCTACATCGAGATCACGCTGAACCTGATGCGCCGCTTTGGCGTCGAGGTCGAGCAGAACGGTTGGGCCTCGTTCACCGTGCAGCCGGGCCAGCGTTATCAAAGTCCGGGCACGATCCACGTCGAAGGCGATGCCTCGTCGGCGTCGTACTTCCTGGCCGCCGGCGCGATTGCGGGCGGGCCGGTGCGCGTCGAAGGCGTGGGTGAACACAGCATCCAGGGCGACGTGCGTTTTGCCGATGCGCTCGAACGCATGGGCGCCATCGTCACGCGCGGCGAGAACTGGATCGAGGTGCAATCGAATGGCGTGCTCAAAGCCATCGACGCCGACTTCAACCACATCCCGGATGCAGCGATGACGATTGCGGTGGCGGCGCTGTACGCCGACGGCCCGAGCACGCTGCGCAATATCGCCAGCTGGCGCGTGAAGGAAACCGATCGCCTGAGCGCGATGGCGACCGAACTGCGCAAGGTCGGCGCCGAGGTGGAGGAGGGGCCGGACTACATCCGCATCACGCCGCCGGACGAACTCAAGCCCGCCACGATCGACACCTACGACGACCACCGGATGGCGATGTGCTTTTCGCTCGCGTCGCTGGACGGCAAGGCGCGGCGCGGCAACGCGATGCGGATCAACGATCCGAAGTGCGTCGCCAAGACTTTCCCCGACTATTTCGAAGCGTTTGCGGGCATTGCGCGCAACGAGCTGTTTTAATTTATCCGCCCCGAGCCCATGCCCAATTCCAACGTACCAGTCATCACCATCGACGGCCCGACCGCTTCCGGCAAGGGCACCGTGGCCAGCCGCATTGCCGACCGCCTGGGCTTTCACCTGCTCGATTCGGGCGCGCTGTACCGCCTGACGGCGCTGCAGGCGCTGCGCGGCGCGCTGCCGCTGTCGGACGAAGCGGGCATCGCGAAGCTGGCCCAGCAGCTGCCGGCGCGCTTCCGGGATGACGTGATCTATCTGGCGGATGAGGATGTAAGCCACGCGATCCGCGCGGAAGAGGTGGGCAATATGGCGTCGAAGATTGCCGCCTTGCCGAGTGTGCGCCAGGCGCTGTTTGACCTGCAACTGGGCTTTCGCCAGGCGCCCGGACTGGTGGCCGACGGCCGCGATATGGGCACTGTGATCTTTCCCACCGCCAAGCTCAAAGTATTCCTGACTGCAAGTGCTGAGGCGCGCGCACAACGCCGGTATAAGCAATTGATTGACAAAGGCTTTTCTGCTAATATGAACGACCTGCTGGCAGATTTACGGGCTAGAGACGAACGCGACACCCATCGCGCAGTCGCTCCCCTGGTCGCAGCGGCTGATGCGCATATCCTGGATACCTCTGGGATGGGGGTCGACCAGGCGGTCGAGCAAATCCTGACCTGGTATGCGCAGAAATAAGACTTTGAATGACGTGGTGGCGGTGGTGTCAACCGGTTGCAGTCCGAACCGTTAGACAGCAGCGCCTGAACGTCATTCCCGCGCAGGCGGGAATCCCGGTTCGATGCGTCACCATTGGCTTGAGTCATCGCCATGGTGGTTTGCAAGTAAATCTGGATCCCCACCTGGGTG
>Ga0265798_10008109_pt1 | contig 13456 bp, 7 predicted proteins | sample P3T30metagenome_FD_192430 | JGI IMG/M metagenome (GOLD analysis project Ga0265798, IMG submission 192430) | Plant litter microbial communities from East Loma Ridge, Irvine, California - P3 T30 | ecosystem: Environmental > Terrestrial > Plant litter > Unclassified | place: USA: California...
TACTGCAGTTGCGCTGAGGCGATGCAAGGTGGGATGAAAGCGTGGACAGCGAAGCTGTCCACGCTTTCATGCGGCGACTGCTGCTTCGAGACGCCCGCGCAAGCTGGTCAGGAAGCGCTCCTTGTCGAACAGCGTCAACACCGTCTCGCGCCCCCCTTCTCCCGGCACTTCCAGCACCTCGCCGGCGTCGCGGCGCATGTCGGCGGGGGCGTGGGCGCGCAGCAGGGCCGGGGATGGGCGGCGCTGGCTGTCGGGCAGGGACAGGATGCTGTCGACCCGGTCGACGATCACGCCGTAGCGCTCCTCGCCGTGGTCGAGCACCAGTACGCGGCGCTCGGCCCGGGACGCCTCGTCGAGCTCGGCGCGGGCCGGCATGCCGTACATGCGGCGCAGGTCGATCACGCAGATCATCCGCTGGCGCAGCTGCATCATGCCGTGCACGCAGTCGGGCATGCCCGGCGGGCGCGTCATGGCCTCGTCGAAGGCGACGATCTCGCGCACCTGGCCGATGTCGGTGGCCCAGCCGGTTTCCAGCGTGAAGGCCAGGTAGACCTGGCGGCGCGTGCTGCGCGCGCCCGCGCCGCCGGCGGCGCCGTCCAGCTCGTGCTGGTAGAGGCGGCGGTGGCCGGCGCAGATCTCGGCCACTTCGGCTTCCGATAACAGATGGGCGTGGTCGAGGAACAGGGCGTCGCCCAGTTCCGCATTGGGCAGCACGCCGCGGAACATGGCGGCGCGGCGCGTGCCCAGCATCGGGATCGCCAGCACGTCGCTGTCGAAATAGGGGCGGATGTCGTCCACCGCGTCGACCAGCAGGCCAAGCAGCTCGCCGCCGGCGCGCACGATGATCACGCGGCGCTCGTCGGCGCAGGCGTCGGGGTGCGGGGCGCACTGCAACAGCGCACCCAGGTCGACCGCGCCGACCGCCGTGCCGCGCAGGTCGAACCAGCCCTTGCACAGCGCGCCGAGCATGACCGACTGGCGCAGCGCGGGCACGCGAATCACTTCCTGCACCGCTTCGATCGCCATCGCGAATTCCATGCCGCCGGCGCGGAAGGCCACCGCCTTGCGGCCCTGGGCGCGGCGCAGGAAGCGCAGGCGCTCGGCGTCGCGGGCGGCGCCCTGGGCGCGCACCTGGGGCACGTTGTCGATGCGGATCAGGGCCGCCGGGTCGAGCAGCTGCACCAGGCGCGCGCCCTGCTCCAGCGTCAGCGCGCCGCGCAGCACCGAAGCGCCGGCGCCGTAGTGCAGCGCGGTGTGCTGCTCGGGACGCACGCGCAGCACTTCGCCGGTGGCGTCGAACACCAGGCCGACCAGCACTTCCTCGTGCTCGAGGATGGCGACGCGCTGGCCGGGACCCGCCGGCGCGGCGGCCGGATCGAACACGCGCGCCAGGTTGATCATCGGGATGGCGTTGCCGCGCAGCGTGAAGATGCCTTCCAGGCAGGCCGGCGACAGCGGCAGGCGCACGATCCGCTCCGGCATGCCGACCACTTCGCGGATGCAGGCGGCGTCCAGCGCGAATTCCTGGCCACCGAGATGGAAGCTGCCGTACAACATGGTGCCGGCGGCGCGCGCCAGCTCACCGGCCTTGGCGGCGCGCGCCGCGTCGGCCGCGGCCAGGGCGGCGCGTACCTCGCCGGAACCGGCCAGCATAGGGGCGAGCGCGGCGGCACTCATGCGAAGGCCCGCTCGGCCATGCCGACGCGCACCACCGACCAGGTCTGGCTGTCGCAGTCGATCGACAGGCGCCGGCCCTGGCTGCCGCCGACGTCCTCGTATTCCACCTGCAGGCCGCGCGCGGCCAGCTGGGCGTGGGCGGCGGCGATGTTGCGCCGCCCGACCGCGCCTTCGCCGCCCGGCAGGTGCAGCATGCGCGCGCCGCCGGCGACCACGACTTCGACTTCGCCGTGCTGCTCGCGCTTCACGCCGAGCGCCGCCAGCAGCGCCGGCACCGCCGCGTTGACGTAGCGCGCGGCGGTGGCGCCGCCGATGCCCACGCCTTCCGGCAGGAAGCAGTGCGCCAGGCCCGAGCGGCCCTGCGCGCGCCAGATCATGCCGATGCCGACGCAGGAGCCGAGCAAGGCGGTCAGTACCTGGTCGCCCTCGCCCACTTCGAGCTGGCCGGTCCAGACGTGGCGGGTGAGGCCTTCGTCGGGGCGCGGACGCGGCATGCGGCGCGCCTGCGCGGCGCGCGCCGCCATGCCGTTCTGGGAAACCATCTGTGCGTTCATCATGCCTGTCCTCCTGCGATCTTGTAGACGTGCGCCTGTTCGAAGGCGAATTCGGTGCGGATACGGGTAATCGATTCCTGCTCGCCGAGCACCAGGCGCGCGTGCGGCCGCATCGCGCTGCGTACCTGCGCCAGGATGCGCTGCTGGTTCTCTTCGTCGAAGTAGATCAGCACGTTGCGCAGCAGGACCAGGTCGACCTGGTCGCGCCGCGGCGGCGGCGCCAACAGGTTGTGGGCGGCGAAGCTGACGTGCTCGCGCACCTCGGGGGCCACGGTCCAGCGCTCCGGGCCGCCCTGCATGTAGCGGCGGAACAGCGCGGGGCGGGTCAGCTCGAAGCGTTCCACGGTGCGTCCGCGGTAGGTGGCGCCGCGGGCCGCGTCCAGCGCCTGGCTGGAGATGTCGGTGGCCTCGATGGAAAAGCGGAAGTCCGGGTGCTGGCGCTGGAATTCCAGGCACAGCATCGCCATCGAATAGGCTTCCTCGCCGGTGGCGGCGGCGGCCGACCAGATCCGCAGCGGGGTGCCGGCCATGCGCGCGTGCCAGTCGACCAGGAATTCATCGTTCAGGTACCACCACACCGCCGGGGTGCGGAAGAAGGCGCTGTCGTTGGTCGTGACCGAATCGACGAAGGCCGAGACCTCGGCGCCGCCGCGGCGCAGGTGAAGGATGTAGTCGTCGTAGCTGGCCAGGCCGAGGGCGCGCATGCGCGGCAGCAGGCGCCCCTGCAGAAGGACGCGCTTGTTTTCGTTCATGGCGATGCCGGTATGCTCGCGCACGAGTGCGATGACCGCGCCCAGGGTGTCGTCACGCAGATCCATGCTCGCCCTTTCAGACCGCGAAGCGGCTGACCGCGTGGTTGAGCTGCTCGGCGTTCTCGTTCAGGCCCTCGGTCGAGCGCGCGATGCTGTCGCAGGAGCCGGCCGAACGCTCGGTTTCCTGGGCGATGTAGGAGATCGCCACGCTGACTTCCTTGGCGGTCAGCGACTGCTCGCTGGCGCTGGCCGAGATGTCGGCGATCGCCAGCGAGGTCTTTTCGACGCCGGCGCTGATGCGGTCGAAGGCTTCGCTGGCCTGGCGCGAGATCTCGCTGCCCTGGGCCACGCGGCGCACCGATTCGTTGATCAGCTTGGAGATTTCCTTGGTGGCCTGCGAGGAGCGCTCGGCCAGCTTGCGCACTTCGTCGGCGACGACCGAGAAGCCCAGCCCGTGCTCGCCGGCGCGGGCGGCCTCGATGGCGGCGTTGAAGGCCAGCATATTGGTCTGGCTGGCGATCTCGCCGATCACCTTGACGATTTCGCCGATGTCTTCCGAGGACTGGTTGATCATGCCCATCGCCTCGATCGAACGCGAGATCGCCTTGGCGCCGAGCTCCGCTTCGCCGTGGGTGGCCTGGGCCAGTGCATTCGCGTCCTGGGTGCTGCGCGCGATGGTCTCGATGGAGGCGGTCAGGCCGTCGACCGAGGCGTTCATCTGTTCGACCGTGGCGCCGAGGGCCTGGGCGCTGGCCGCCACCACGTTGGAACGCTCGGCGATGGTGCGCGAGGAGTCCGACAGGCGGCCGGCGGAGCCGATCACGTCGCCGATGACCGAGCGCAGGTCGCCGATCATGCCCATCACGCCGCGCGCCAGCTGGTCGAGCGCCTCGTCGCCGTGGACGTCGTAAGCGCCGGTCAGGTCGCCGCCGGCGGCGCGCGCCACCAGCGCCAGCAGGGCGTCGACCTTGCGGCGCTCGGCGGCGTTGCGTTCTTCGGCGGCCTGCTCCAGGCGCACCTGTTCGGTGATGTCGGTGGCGAACTTGACCACCTTGATCGGCTTGCCGCCGAGGTCGAAGATCGGGTTGTAGGTCGCCTGGATCCAGACCACCTTGCCGTTATTGCCCAGGCGCTTGTAGCGGCCGCAGTCGTATTCGCCGCGGTTCAGCTTTTGCCAGAAGCGGCGGTAGGCGGCGCTGGCGGCGTACTCGTCTTCGCAGAACACGCGGTGGTGCTCGCCCCAGACGTCGGCCAGCTCGTAGTCGAGCAGCTTGAGGAAGTTCTCGTTGGCGCCGATCAGGGTGCCGTCCATGTCGAACTCGACCACGGCCTGGGCCTTGCCGATCGCTTCGACCAGGCCAGCGCACTCGAGGCTGCGCTGGCGCTGCTCGGTAATGTCCCTGGCGAACTTGATCACACGGACAATATTGCCCTCGGCATCGATGACCGGGGTGTAGGACGCATTGATCCACATCTCGCGGCCGCCCTTGCCCAGGCGGCGGTAATCGGCGCGCGCGATCTTGCCGGCGGCCAGCTCTTCCCAGAAGCGCTGGTACTCATCCGAGGCGGCATGCTCGCGCTCGATGAACATGGTGTGGTGGCGGCCGACGATTTCGTCGGCGCGATAGCCGCTCAAGGCCAGGAAGTTGTCATTTGCCTGCAGGATGGTGCCGTCGAGGCTGAACTCGATGATCGCCTGCGCGCGACCGAGCGCACTGTAGGCGGCATGCATGTCCTGCAAGGCAGCTTGGGTTTCCTGATGAGTCATGTCCATGTTCATTTATCGATTCGGTAAAAGTGAAAGACGTTCGAAGATTTGACGCGATCATGAGCTAAATATTTCCATATGTAAATTCAGCAAAAGCGAAAAACTCGAAATCAGCTGAATTTTGTCGTCGTAGGACAACACCTACACTTGTAAGAGATTTACAGGGTGCTCATTTCTATCAGGCAAGCTTGCATTCCCGCACCTTCTGTTATCCCTCTGACAGCTTGCTGGATTGCACGGCCAGCACATGTCGTCAAATGTTTCCCCGATACAACGGTACTATTGCCGTACAGAAGTTTCTTTACAGGAACTCGGCAAAAGTGATACTGTTCGCCTCGTTCGCTAATTCAGCAAAAACGAAACCATGCGCCGCACCGCCGGCCTTACTTCCCAAGGACTTCACATGATCTTCAGAATTCTGACCGCCCTGCTGCTGTGGACCGTCGCCCTGGCCGGCACGCCAGCCTTCGCCGCCGACGGCGACCAGGTCGCCGTGTCCCTGCGCGCCTTCCAGGTGGTCGGCGCCGGCAAGGACCTGCGCCTGGTGCCGACCGTCCAGGCCAACCCGGGCGACGTCATCGAATACCAGGTGACCTACCAGAACGCCGGCAAGGCGCCGGCCCGGCAGGTGGTGGCGACGCTGCCGGTGCCCGAAGGCGGCATGGCCTACCTGGAAGGCAGCGCCAGCCCGGGCCTGCAGGCCAGCATCGACGGCGTGACGTATGCGGTGCCGCCCCTGCAGCGCTCGGTACTGCGCAACGGCAGGCGCCAGCTCGAGACCGTGGCGCCGTCCGAATACCGCTTCCTGCGCTGGAACCTGGGTGAACTGGGCGCCGGCCAATCCATCACCGTGAGCTCGCGCATGCGCCTTGGCGTTGCCGGTAAACCCTCCTGAAACCTGCTTCTCCATTTGAATAACCAAGAAAGGGACCTCCCATGAAAACTCGCCTCACCATCGTCGCTTCGCTGCTGCTGGCCGCCGCCCATGGCGCCCAGGCCGGTACCGCCGCAGGCACCCAGATCAGCAATACCGCGACCGCCACCTACCTGGATTCGGCCGCCAAGCCGCAGACCGCGACCTCGAACACCGTGATCACCACCGTGCAGCTGGTCGCCAGCCTGACCATGAGCAGCGGCAACGCCAAGAACGCGGCCGCCGGCGCCCAGGTCGTGTATGCGCACAGCGTCACCAACACCGGCAACGGCGCCGACACCTTCGCCCTGAGCTCGCTGGACAGCGGCGCCTTCGCCATGACCGGCGTGGTCTTCTATGCCGACGCCGACAACAACGGCGTCGCCGACAACCTGGCCGCCCCGATCACCAGCACCGGCAGCCTGCCGGCCGGCCAGACCTTCCGCTTCGTCGCCGTGGCCACGCTGCCGGCCGGCGCCGCCACCGGCGCCACCAACAACCTGGTGGTGACCGCGACCAGCACCACCACCAATACCGTCAAGGCCACCAGCACCGACGTCACCACCGTGGGCGCCGGCGCCACCGTCGACATCACCGCCAACGCCGCGGGCCAGAGCGCGCTCGGCCATGGCGCCGGCGCCGAACAGGCCGCCGTGGTCACCAACGTCACCGCGCCGGGCAGCGCCACCCGCTTCGTGCTGTACCTGAACAACAACGGCGGCAGCCCGGACACCTTCAACCTGCAGTCGAGCCTGGACAACGCCACTTTCGGCACCGGCGCCCTGCCGAATGGCTGGACCGTGGTGTTCCGCGACTCGACCGGCGCCGTGATCACCAGCAGCACCGTGAACCCGAACGCCAGCAACATGGTGTACGCCGACGTCACCCCGGCCGCCGGCGCCACCGCGGGCACCACCGATGTCTACTTCCGCGCGATCTCCTCGGGCGGCGTGAAAGACACCATCCACGACGCCGTCACCGTCAACCCGAGCGCCATGCAGGTCACCGTGGTCAAGACCCAGGCCATCGACGCCCTGTGCGACGGCGCCGCGGACACCGCCTTCACCAGCGCCCCGATCAGCGCGCTGCCGGGCGCCTGCATCCGTTACCAGATCACGGCCACGAATAACGGCCTGAGCAACGTCACCCAGGTGCAGATCAACGACGATATCCCGGCCAACACCGTGTATTACCCGGGCAACAACCCGGTCACGGCCACCCTCGGCAGCATCCTCACCGTGCTGACCGGCCCGGTCAGCACGCTGACCACCTCGCAGGTCACCCTGACGCCTGGCCAGTCGACCACGATGTCGTTCGGCGTGCGCATCAACCCTTAAGCCCTACCCGCCATACCCGAAGTGCCCCGGCCGCCGCCAGCAATGGCGGCGGCGCGGCGGCTTGCGTCCATCTGAAACCTGAGCTGCCATGAAAAACCTGTTCCTCCGCCTCGTCCTCGCCTGCCTCCTGGCCCTGTTCGCGCCCCTCGCGCCGGCCCAGATCAGCAACCAGGCCAGCGTCAGCTTCGTCGCCCCTGCCCAGGCCAGCGCGACGCTGCGGTCGAACACCGTCACGGCGCGCCTGTCCAAGGCCGCCATGACCGAATCCATCGAATACTTCACCGGCGCCGACTACAAAACGCGTGCACGCGTGACCGGCGCCGGCAGCCAGCTCTACCTCCAGGCCACCGCCTCGGCCTGCAACGCCGACCCGCAAGCGGTCGACAACATCGTCATCAACGTCAAGTCCACCCTCACCGGCGACGCCGAGGCCTACCCGGCCACCGAAACCGGCATGGACACCAGCATTTTCCGCATCAAGGCCAACCTCGCCGTGGTCGCGTCGGCGGAAAGCGCCGGCACCGCCGGCACCGGCAAGCAGTCGCGCGCCAGCGCCAGCACTGCCGGCATGAACGTCAGCGCCAACAACGCGATGCTCGAAACCACCGGCGACGACACCCTGGTCGCCACCATCGAAGGCTGCGGCCAGGCCGCCGTCACCACCTCGATCCTGGTCGACCCGACCGGCATCGTGTTCGACAGCGCCAGCAACCTGCCGCTGGCCGGCGCGCGCGTTACCCTGATCGACGTCACCGGCGCCGGCAACGGCGGCATTCCCGGCGGCCCGGCGAAGGTGTTCGACTTCGACGCCGTCACCCCCTACCCGAGCACGGTGGTGACCGGCAGCGACGGCCGCTACCGCTTCCCGCTGGTCGCGCCCAGCCTGTACAAGCTGCAGGTGGTGTCGCCGACCAACTACACCTTCCCGTCGAAAGTCGAGCCAGGCAACTTGCCCAGCAGCCGCGACATCTACCTGTACGCCTCCTACGGCGCCGACTTCAGCATCACCGCAGAAGGCGGCGCGATCATGGCCGACCTGCCGCTCGACCCGGTGCCGGGCCTGCTCTACCTGGAAAAAATGGCCTCGCGCTCGACCGTCGAGATTGCCGATTTCGTCGACTACACGATCCGCGTGCACAATAGCGCCGAGCAGGACCTGGAAGGCGTGGCCGTCGACGACACCCTGCCGGCCGGCTTCCGCTACGAGCCGGGCAGCCTGCGCCTGGATGGCGCGGCCCTGGCCGACCCGGCCGGCGCCGGCGCCCGCATGCACGTCGAGATCGGCACGCTGCCGGCCGGCGCGGTCGGCGTGCTGCGCTACCGCGTGCGCGTCGGCGCCGGCGCGCTGCAGGGCGACGGCATCAACCGCGCCGTCGCCAGCAGCCGCGCGCCGCTGGCCCTGAACAGCAGCGTGGCCGCCGCCAAGGTCAAGGTGCAGGCCGGCGTATTCAGCGAAAAAGGCTTCCTGGTCGGGAGCGTGTTCGCCGACTGCGACAACGACGGCCTGCGCGGCAAGGGCGAACCCGGCATCCCCGGCGTGCGCATCTGGCTCGAGGACGGCAGCTGGTCGCAAACCGATGCGGAAGGCCGCTACAGCTTCGCCGAGCTGCGTCCGCGCACCCATATCGCCAAGCTGGACGGCTCGACCCTGCCGGCCGACACCGAACTCATGGTCATCTCGCAGCGCCAGGCCGGCGATCCGGGCAGTGCCTTCGTCGACCTGAAGGATGGCGAACTGGCGAAAGCCGATTTCGCCGTCAGCGGCTGCGCCGCCCCGCTGCGCGACGCCATCGCGGTGCGCAAGAGCGCCGCCCGCGCCGCCCTGGAAGCCGCCGCCCGCCTCGGCGACGAGAGCGGCGCCGCCGCCGCCCCTACGGCGGCCGCGGCCGAGGCGCTGGAACTGGGCAAGATGGACGACAGCCTGGCCTTCGTCGGCCTGGAAGACGGCGTCGTACTGGCCCGGGACCAGGCCAGCGTGCGCGTCAAAGGCACGGCCGGCTCCAGTTTCGTGCTGCTGGCGAACGGCGAAGAAGTGCCGGAGAGCCGCGTCGGCCAGCGCAATACCGTGGCGGCGAACCGCATGCAGAGCTGGGAATACGTCGGCGTGCCGCTGCGCGCCGGCCGCAACACGCTGGAACTGCGCCAGAAGGACCAGTTCGGCAACCAGCGCGGCAGCCGCAGCATCGCCGTAGTGGTGCCTGGTGCGCTGGCGCGCATCCGCCTCGAGCTCGACAAGAACGACATCGCCGCCGACGGCCGCGCGCTGGCCATGCTGCGCGTGCGCCTGGAAGACGAGGACGGCGTGCCGGTGGCCGAGCGCACCGCGCTGACCCTGGACGTGGCGCGCGGCCAGTGGCTGCAGAACGACCTCGATCCGGCCGTGGCCGGCCTCCAGGTCTTCGTCGAGGGCGGCAGCGCCGACTTCGCGCTGCGCGCCCCGGCCGAGGCCGGCGACGCCGCGGTCAACGCTTCCAGCGGCGCCGTCCAGGCCCGCGCCGAGCTGTCCTTCGTGCCCGACCTGCGTCCGATGGTCGCCGCCGGCGTGATCGACACCGCCTTCAGCCTGAACCGCAGCAGCGGCAATGTGAGCGATCCGGTGCGCTCCTTCGACGGCTTCGAGGATACGCTGCGTCACGTGTCGAGCGGCAATGCCGAACTGGGCGGCCGCGCTGCCATGTTCGTCAAGGGCAAGGTCGCGAACGACACCCTGCTGACCATGGCCTACGATTCCGATAAAGTGTCCGAGAACGTCCTGTTCCGCGACCTGAACCCGAACGCCTATTACCCGACCTACGGCGACGACGCCCAGCGCGGCTTCGACGCCCAGTCGACCAGCCGCCTCTACCTGCGCGCCGAGCGCAACAAGTCCTGGCTGACCTACGGCGACATCGTGCCGCCCGGCGCCACCCCGGCACGCAGCCTGGGCGCCTACAACCGCAGCCTGACCGGCCTGCGCCAGCACTACGAGTCCGGCGCCCTGACGGTCGACACCTTCGCCAGCCGCGACAGCAGCCGCCAGATGGTCGAGGAAATCGCCGCCAACGGCACCTCGGGTCCGTACAACACCGGCGGCGGCATCATGGTCATCAACAGCGAGCGCATCGAGATCATCGTGCGCGACCGCAACCAGAGCGGCGTGATCCTGTCGCGCCGCGCGCTGGCGCGCTGGGTCGACTACGACATCGAGCCCCTGACCGGCCGCATCCTGATGCGCGGCCCGGTGGCCAGCCTGGACGAAGGCCTGAACCCGGTCTCGATCCGCATCACCTACGAGATCGACCAGGGCAGCCCGCGTTTCTGGACCGCCGGCGTCGCCGCGCAATATAAATTCGGCAAGAAGGTCGAGATCGGCGGCAGCTATGTCAGCGACCGCAACCCGGCCGCTCCGACCACCCTGGCCAGCCTGAACGCCACCCTGCGTCCGGACCAGAAGACCACCGTGATCGTCGAAGGCGCCCACATGGGCCGTGAAGAAGCCGACGGCCGCGCCGTGCGCTTCGAGGCGGTGCGCGTGGACGGCAAGCTGGAAGCGCGCGTGTTCGGCGGCCGCGCCGGCACCGAATTCGACAACCCCTCGGCCAACCTGCCGCGCGGCCGCGTCGAAGCCGGCGCCCGCCTGCGCTACCAGGCCGGCGAGCGCGTCAGCCTGGGCGGCGAACTGCTGCATACCGCCGACCTCACCAGCGGCGCCGTGCGCGACGGCCTGCAGGTGCAAGCCGGCTATGCCTTCGGCAACGGCGTGCGCGTCGAAGCGGGCGTGCGCCGCGCCCACGAACAGTCCGGCGACAGCACCGTGGTGCTGGCCCAGCCGGACCTGACCAGCGTGCGCGCCAAGGTCGCGGCCCAGGTGCCGGGCCTGCCGCAGGCCGGCATCTATGCCGAAGCGGAGCAGGACGTGCGCGACAGCGGCCGCCGCATGTTCGCCCTGGGCGGCGACTACCGCTTCGCGAACGGCAGCCGCTTCTACGGCCGCCACGAACTGATCAGCAGCCTGGGTTCGAACTACGCCCTGAACGAAGGCCAGCAGCGCAACGCCACCGTGCTCGGCATCGACTCGGACTATATGAAGGATGGCCGCATGTTCTCGGAATACCGCGCCCGCGGCGCCGACCTGGGCTTCGCCAGCGGCCGCCAGGCCGAAGCGGCCCTGGGCCTGCGCAACCTGTGGCAGATCGCCGACGGCGTGCGCGGCAGCACCAGCTTCGAGCGCGTGCGCGTGCTGTCGGGCAATGCCGGCAACGAAGCCGTGGCCGTCGCCGGCGCCATCGAATACAGCCGCACGCCGGAGCTGCGCGCCAATGCGCGCCTGGAACTGCGCCATGCCGCCGACAGCGACAACGTGCTCAGCACGCTCGGCCTGGCCTACCGCCTGAACGAGACCTGGACTTTCCTCGGCAAGAACACCCTGGCCGCCAACCGCAGCCGCGCCAACAGCGCCATGCGCGTGAACGAACTGCTGCAGAGCGGCTTCGCCTGGCGCGCGCTGGAAACCCTGGGCTGGAACGGCCTGGCCAAGTATGAATACAAGCTGGAGCGCGACGACGGCCTGGCCGAACTCAAGCGCCAGGTGCATACCGTCGCCCTGAACGCCAACTGGCAGCCGACCCGCGAGACCCTGTTCAGCGCGCGCTACGCCGCCAAGCTGGCCCTGGACCGCTCGGCGGGCGCCCCCAGCCGCGCCGTCGGCCAGCTGGTCTCCGGCCGCGTGACGCACCAGATCAATGCCGACTGGGACGTGGGCGCCAGCGCCCAGGTACTGCTCAGCGGCAGCGAGCGCGCGCGCCAGTTCGGCGCCGGCGTCGAAGCCGGCTACCAGCTGCGCACCAATACCTGGGTGTCGGCCGGCTACAACCTGCTGGGCTTCCGCGAACGCGACCTGGCCGGCCAGGACGCCACCGCCAAGGGCTTCTTCGTGCGCCTGCGCATGAAGTTCGACGAGCGCACGCTCGAAGGCCTGCTGTCGCCAAATGTTTTCAAATAATCCCTCAACAGGACCGCTCGCCATGACCTTCCTGCAAAAACGCTTCTCCTCGCTGGCGCGCCTGCTGCCGGCCGCCGCCCTCGCCCTGGCCGCCCTCTGCGCCGGCGTGCCGGCCCAGGCCGCCTGCACCACGGCCGGCGCCTGCATCACCGCCGGCCCGCGCCTGGCCAGTGTCGACAGCAACAAGAGCGCCCTGCTCGCGCCCCTGCTCGGCGGCCTGCTCGGCACCCAGCTGTCGCTGACCGCGGTCGACTGGAATTCCCTGGCCCAGGGCAATATCAAGGCGCTCGACTTCCTCACCGCGCTGCAGGCCAGCACCAATGTCTCCACGCCGTCGCAGGCGCTGAACGCGAACGTGACCCTGGCCCAGGTCGTGGCCGCCCTCGGCGCCGCGGCCCAGCTCGAAGCCAACACGAGTCTCTCCAGCGTGCTGCAGACCCTGGCGGCGCAGCTGAACGGCGTCGGCGGCACCGTGCGCGTCGGCGACCTGATGAAGCTGAGCGCCGACGCCTCCACGCTGGGCCAGTCGACCGTCAACGCGCTCGACATGTTCACCGGCCTGGTCCAGCTCTACAACACCCGCAACGTGGTGTCGACCCCGAAGCCGGTCGGCATCGACGGCGGCCTGCTGGGCCAGCTCGGCCTGGTCAACTCGGTGGCCCTGTACGCCCAGGTGATCGAAGCGCCGGTATATCACTGCGGCCCGGCCGGCTCGACCTTCCATTCGGCGGCGGTCCGCGTCAAGCTCAAGCTCGACCTGGTCACCCTGCGCCCGGCCACCGACCTGTTGACGGCCATCGGCCTCACCACCGAGATCGCCATCGGCAAGCTCGACGTCTACCTGGAAATCGCCCGCGGCGAAGGCAGCCTGACCTCGGTCGACGCCGTCAGCCGCGCGGTGAGCCTGCAGGTGCAGCCGGGCGTGGTCGACGCCTACATCGGCAACATCCCCGACAACCTGTTCTTCAACCGCTCGCGCGCCATCACCGCCGCCGACGTCGGCTACGGCCAGATCGGCGTGATCAACCTGCTGGGCATCGGCACCGCGATCGAGGCGAAGAGCGTCGTGCGCGGCACCGCGCCCTTCGGCGGCAGCCTGCTCCTGTCCGGCAGCTTCCCGCAGACGCGCACGGTCAGCAGCAGCACCCTGGTCATCGCCAGCATCACCGACAGCCTGGTGAAGAATCTCGACATCCGCACCCCGACCCCTGTCGGCGGCCTGCTGGCCGGCACGGTCAGCGGACTGCTCAAGACCATCGTCAGCGGCGTGGTGAATCCACTCATTTCCCCGGTGCTGTCCGGAGTTGCCGATCCGCTGCTGAAGCTGCTGGGCGTCGGCATCGGCGAGACCACCGTCACCGTCGAGGGCATCTGCCAGGCCTGCGACGACTTCAAGCTGGTGAAATCGGTCGACAAGGCCAACGCCCTTCCCGGCGCCACCATCACCTACACGATCGCCTACCAGAACACCGGC
>Ga0265798_10008110_pt1 | contig 13456 bp, 11 predicted proteins | sample P3T30metagenome_FD_192430 | JGI IMG/M metagenome (GOLD analysis project Ga0265798, IMG submission 192430) | Plant litter microbial communities from East Loma Ridge, Irvine, California - P3 T30 | ecosystem: Environmental > Terrestrial > Plant litter > Unclassified | place: USA: California...
ATTGATGGAGAAACAAATTGTCCATGTTTCATCATATGTGACCGTTTAATCAACTTTTCCATGGGTCTAGGGTTTTTACAGTACAGCAAAAAAAAGTGACTGTGAATAGAGAAGGGTAGCCAGTCTCTCGATCCATGTACAAAAGCAGAGGCAAAGAAACAGACCACAAAAGGCAATCAAACGGTTGCAGGATGGATCCTTGAAGTTCCAATATCGTGGGGGGTGTTCGTAAAATGATATACAAGGCTTTCCTCGATGCAAGATTAGAATTATGTGAGAGACATTACTACATTAGACATTGAACAGAAATAGGTATATGTACAAAGAATTTGGGTATAGTACAAGAAGGAATAAATGGTGTAAGATGTTGAGAATCCAAACAGTCGTGCAGGAAATGTGCATCTGAGTAAAAGGTCTGACAGAGCAGGACCAACTCAGATGACTAGAGTTTGTAGTGCTGCGTGATGATGCATTCGTGTGATTATCGTAAATGGTCGTTGTTGTGGAGATTGGTCGTGCAGGTGGTAAGTTGTATTCAGCTCCTGTTTTTAATACTCTCCTTCGAATGCACTTGTCGTATGGTAATCTGACTCTTCATCTTCCTGTGTCTCCTGTCACGCATAGATTCTCTCTCCAGACAATTCTTGAGGCACTGTTCGACCAGTGAAGGATCACTGTCGATGTATTCCTCACTAAGCAGCCAGGTTGAGCTCGACTTGCTCATCGAAACTCTCAAGCAACTTCTCTCGCTCCCAATCTGCTTTTGGAAAAAGTGGTCAAGGAAGGCGTATGAGTCGTCAAAAGTCTTGTAGCAGCTGTTGCATGCAAATGTTGCTTTGTCATCTTTCGACGCCGGGTCCAACGCAATGTGCGATGTGAAGAGAATGCATCGGTAAGCTGGTAGTCCAGAGTGGGCGGCTACGGAGATGCATGCATCGCAATGAGGACAGATCTCTTGGTCATCGTACTTGTCGTGTGGGTTGGCTTTTTTCGGTCTTAGATTGCTTTGCTTGGACTCCTTGAGATCTTTGCGGAGCTGGTTCGCGAACGGGCAGAATTCGACTTTGAATCGTGGTGGTGGGAGGATTGGCGAAAGAAGCGGTGATTCGAGACGCGCATATTGATCGCGCAAAGCAGTCAGGCAAGCACGACGAATGCTTTTGGCCGTCATGATTATTTCATCGATGGGAATAGTTGGCGTTGACGAAAATACGCTGTCGTAGAGGGGCTGTCTGATTTCATATTGGACTCGAAGGAGTTGTGCCGAGAGAACTGTGTGGCATTTTGCTGCCGATGGTCAGATGTTGCAAACCCGAATCTATAGCGCGAGACTCACCATCTCCCTCTTCAAACCGCGTGCCAAACGCCTGTTTTCCAGAGTCTAGGACTCTATGGACCTGGCGCCCTAGGCTCAAAGCCTTTCCAACAGCGTCGTCTCGGTTCTTTCCGGGAATGCAAGCCCAGCGGGAGCGTGTGCGACGATGACGGGCTTGCCATTGCTCATATGTCTCGTACGCGTCCTGGAGCTCGCGATCGATATCCCACAGCGTGAGAGCAGTGTGTTGGGACTTGTCCCAGGGAACGGCCATGTTAGACATTACGATGATATGCGCGTAGATTGTATTAGGGAATAAACGTAGTTTCGATGGATGCAGCGAGTAACAAGAGTGAGGCTTGCAAGATAAATGGATATGCTCGATCGAGATGATCCTACCCTTCTTTGACGACGACGCGAAGGCTCGATCTCGATTGAGACGCAAGATGCTGAAGACGTCAAGACAACAGGGTCCACGATTTGCGGGTGCTGCGTTGGCTTTACATACACCGTCAAGACCGTGTCATGCTCCTGCAGGTACCAGGGACGCGTGCGAAGGCTGAGAGAGGCGGAAATTGCATGCATGACAATTCTCGTGGTTGTGGCGGAGCTCGGCGGTATTGGGGCGTCCCTTCAGGCGTGGCTTCCTTTTCGATACGCAAGCTCATCTCCACGCTGAATCGATGCTCACGAAGAACTACAGGTCCATGTGGATAAACTGGTCCGTGGTTTCCCGGGTACCAATCTATAGCTGTCAATCATATGAGCCTGGTGAGGAGTGTCGCGGATTGTGATGAGGGTGCAGGGGACGACGAAGGTGCGAGGGCTGGAAGCAGCATTGATCCCTTCCCAAAACGCAGCTCTCTTCCGATTCAGGACGCGTCGCCGAATGGTTGCCCGCTAAGGTAATGATGGCCACTGTCGCATTGAATTGACTTTGCACACGGGCGCGCCATGTTTATGCGTAAAAACGGTGGTTGATTGTGAGCCTATGAAGCCGTTGTGGATTGTTGATTGTAAGCTTCGCTCCGCTGCCAGGGTTGACGAAACCCCACGCTGCTCTGCTGCCCCACCATGCACCACCTCAAGTCTCAGTGCTGTTCTCCGCTCAACTGACTGGTCCTGTCAAGTCCAGCTCGACTCGCTGTAGCCATGTCACACAGTCACTCGCATGATGGTGCGCCCCATTCGCATTCGCACGCTGCCGCAGACCACGGCCACACCCACGAGATCCTCGATGGGCCTGGGAGCTACGTGGGCCGCGAAATGCCCATTATAGAAGGCAGAGATTGGGAAGATCGGTCATTCACGATTGGCATTGGAGGGTATGACTGACTCCGTTCCGTCCGAAGATGCCGCTCTCCTGTTTGGCACAGATTTGGCTGAGCAGGGTTGACATGGCAAGACATGTACCAACACAAGCGCAAACACTGACCAGGCCAGGCCCGTGGGCTCGGGGAAAACAGCGCTGATGCTGGCTCTCTGCAAACATCTCCGAACACGCTTCTCCATAGCCGCCGTCACAAACGACATCTTCACACGGGAAGACTGTGAGTTCCTGACCAAGAACAATGCTCTGCCCGCGTAAGATGACGCCTGTCCACGCTCATGCCACCCGTGTAATAACAACCGTAGCGAGCGTATTGTCGCCGTCGAGACTGGAGGCTGCCCTCACGCCGCTGTCCGCGAAGACATCTCCGTCAACCTCATGACGCTCACGAACCTCCACCACAAGTTCAACACCGACCTCCTCCTCATCGAGTCTGGCGGCGACAATCTCGCAGCAAACTACTCGCGCGAACTTGCTGACTTCATCATCTACGTCATTGATGTCGCGGGCGGCGACAAGATTCCTAGGAAGGGTGGGCCCGGCATTACACAGTCAGACCTGTTGGTCGTGAACAAGATTGATTTGGCCGAGGCCGTAGGTGCTGATCTAAGCGTCATGGAGAGAGATAGCCGAAGGATGCGCGAGGGTGGTCCGACTATATTCGCAGTCGTCAAGAGAGACCAAGGCGTTGATGCGATTGTGGATTTGATTCTATCTGCGTGGAAGGCTTCGGGCGCTGGGCAGGCACGCAAGGAGAAGTTTGAACCCACACTGATGCAATGAGGTGGGGAAATCAAGTCTCAATCCACAAACCTACGGCTACCACATTGTCTGTACCATTTTAGATTGGAAAACTGAGTCGTCTTGTCGATACGTCCTTGGATCCTAGGACAACATCATGGAGCTTACAAGAAATGGCTTGCATAAATAACCTACAGTTTTTTTTTCGCTCAAAAGATGTAGAGTGATTCTACTCACGTTGCATTCTTCAGTCAAGATTCATTCCAATCTCTACTTGACAAAAGTATTCACCGGCAACCGATAGACATCAATAGTCCAGTACGGCCGCCTTGTACCCGCCCACTGATCACTCCCATGCAACCCAGATGGAACATTGATATCCTCCCACTCTGTATCGAAGCCCGCCTCGTAGAGATCCATCTCAGCAACCTACCAACAAGTCAGTCTCTGTTTCTCTGTCACAATCACTCTCACATGTGACATACCTTTGTGTAGACATCATAGCAAATCTGCCTATCAGCCCCAAGTCCGTTATACCACCCAAACTTGCCATCTTTGGCCAAAAGCGCAACAACATACTCTGCAAAAAACTCCTTGAGCGCCTTGTAATCCTCTGCAAAAGTGTCATAGTAAATTGCATCTAGCACGACACCCTGCTCCACCAGCTTAGGAAGCACATCCTGCCACCTGCCCTCGTGGACCGTGACATTGGGTTTGTCGTACCAGCCCTGTTCACGGAGGCGCTGGTGAACCTGAGGATGCGCTTCAACAATGTGGTGCTCGGCAGGGTCATGTGTCAGAATTGCCGTGTCCACGATACCCATCCCATGCCCTACATTCATAGTACGAAGTCCCTTTTTGGGAATCAGCGTCTCAGCGTGGCGCTGCATGATTTGCGTTTCCCAGTCCATCATGACAGCGTTGTCGGATTCGTCGAGGAGTATACCGGGTTTGTACCGCAGCTGGCTCTTGAGGTAGGCCTTGTTGTCTAGGGAAACGTCGTCCATGCCAGCTGGATCGTGGGCCTCGGGCTCCTGCTGCTCCACAGGCTTGGCTTCCTCAGAGGAGACTTTTTGCTTCTTGGCTGCTGGTTGTTCTTCACGGATTTCCGCTTCTTCTTCTTCTTCATCTTCTTCCTCGACGTCTGAGGCAGTGTCGCCCATGCCCAGGGCCTCTAGTCGCGCAAAAAGCATCTCAGCGCGTACACCGGCTTCTACCATCATTGCGTAGATTTTCTTCTGGCCTAGACGGAGCGCAATGCATCCCGGTGTCTCGTCTTCCTTGTTCAAGTCGTTCCAGATGGCGCCATTCTGGAGTAGGATTTCCACGGTTTGGACTGCAGCATCACCCGCCTCTTTCCCGTCCTCGGCCTTTCCGCATGCTGCGATTGCTGCGTGAAGTGGAGATGTTGCGACTGTTGCGGTGGGGTCTTGGACGTTGGCTGAGCCGTCTTTGAGCAAGATGTTCAATGCCGGTACATCGTGACGCTCTGCCGCCGAGATGATGCGCTTGGCAAGGAGGATTTCCTCCTCAGTTGCTTGTTCAGCCATTTCCAATTGTAGTTGATACGTGAACGATCTGAACAGAAAGAACTGTGTGGGGTTGGGGAACTTTTGTGCAGGGTTTGCGATAAGATAAGCGAGGGTTAGTGCTTCACTCTAGTTGCCTGTTCGGGAACAGCTTACTTGTGGATACAACATGTCTAGAACGACTTCTTGAGCTCCAAAGGGTACGGATAGGTAGCATCGATATTCCAGGGTACTATGGATATGCACTTGTAGTCTTCGGGTGCATAGCCAGGACAGTTCCACCTGGAAAGTACAGATGACATGCAGTTGTTTGTCTAGTTCTGGTCCTAATTATGTCCAAGAATGAGCTACATAGTCGGATAAAACACGCCCCAACACCGAAATGCACAAGTGTGGAAGACTAGGATAAATATAAAAAAAATGACGTACAGTACCGAGGTGGTACATGTACTCTAAGATGGTGGTATGCGCGATTCCTGATATACAAAAAGCTTAGATGCGTATAGAAAGATTTATGACACCATCCACCAGGCGCCTACAATAATGGAGACCAGCACCAAAAAGGTCAGAATACTGGCACCGGCCTTGTCACCAGTTGTGACAACATTGAAGGTGATGGGCTTGTCAGTGGCATCAGCACCAGCATCGGGGTTGCTCTTGGAAATACCGCCCTGGGCCTGGGTTGCGGGACCGCCGACTGTTGGGTACAGCAGTCCCTGTATAACTTCCATAGCAGCCATCTGCTCACCAACACCAAAGCTGCCGTCGTTGACACCATTGTCAACCCATCGAAGTCCGCATGAGGTCTGGTTCGCACCTCCGTTGCACTGCTTGGCGGCGGCTTTGGCTGACGTCTGGAGTAGGGGGTCGATCTGATCGCGAGTCCAAGGGGCGACAATGGCAGTATAGGCCATCCAACGGGCGAGATAGGCCTTGAAGGAGCGCTGATCCACGTCACACTTGCCATTGTTTTCGCACGCGACTTCTTGCATGACATTGTCCTTGAAGAAGACCTTGGATCCATCGATGAGACCCTGGACCCTGGTCTTCCAGAGCTCTTTTCCAGTCTGTCGTATGTTAGCATGCAATCGTCTCTTATGATTGTCTTCTTGTACATACGGCATTCCACATAGCAGCAGCACCGGCCATGTGCACACCGGCATTGTAGGTCCACTGAATGTGGTTGATGGTGGTGCAGTTCTGGAGATCGTCGGTTCCGTCGTAGAAGTGGAAATCCGCGCTCATGAGTCCGACGGAAAGCTCCCACTCCCAAGCCTTCTCAGCCCAGTCGGCGTACGTCTCGTTTCCGAGATACTTGTAGAGTCGCGAGGCAATGTTGAAGAAGCAGCCGTTGGAAATAGTGTTTTTGTAGTTGTAACCGTTGTTGAAGGAAAAGATTTGCCATCTCAAGCCTCCGCCGCACGTGGACATGTCCCAACGGTTTTGCTGCGTGTTGAAGACGGCCTGGGCAAGGGAGAGCCATGAAGGCTTTCCGTCCGGAAGATCGGGTAGCTTGTTCTCGGCAGCTGTCATGGCGGCCATTCCCCAGAAGCTCTGGTCGTCGTTTCCGAGCGTCTTGGTCTGGTTCGCAGGCATGAAGGCATTGTAGTCTCCAATCTGGGCCTCGAGAGCTTGCGTGGTAATGCCGTTGTAGGTGTCATCGCCCGTGTAGTACCAGTAATCGATAAAGGCATTGAACATGGCACCGCATTCCCACCAGTAGTATGGATCCGGAAGGTTACCAGGAGTGTCGCCTGGTCGGTCTCCAGTGTAGTACTGTCGGAGGTTTTCAGAAATGGCCTTGGCGGCCTGCTTGATTGAATCTACGGACGTTAGCAGTGGCCGTGCTGGCACTCGAGGTCGCGTTACCTGGCGAGCTGATGTCCAGGTCAACTGCGCCCACACCGGAGAGCAGTAGGGTCGAGGCGCCGACGGCCCCTAAGGCCGATGTGAATTTCATGCTGTAGACTCGGTAGCCACAATGACTTGGTTCGCGACTGGCAGAGTGTCGACGGACGGGCGGTGCTGTGCGGATGTGGCGATCGCGGTGGATTAGCGTACACTGGCCAGCGACGGTATTGCGTGAATGTGGGGTAGGATAGACAGAGGGTCGATTGATTGACGTGGGCTATGTATGGAACGAGCGACGGGGAAAGGAGGGAAGGCTTGATGAGCAAGGGAGGGGGCTTTTTGGGAAACGGGCCTGTGGGCAAGCAGTGTATTACTTCAGCGAGCGGTGTTATAGAGAAAGGACAGAGGGAAACGGGAGCTGGGGGAGCTGGGTGCTGAGCGGTTGTTGCGGAACTCCTGAGCAGGCGACTGGGTTAGCGGTCCCCAAGATTCAAGACATGGCTTCTAGTACACGCGGCTTGGCGATCAGGGCCCACCGCAAACGGCCATCCGGTGGCTGCGTGCTGCTTCAACGCCTGATAGGCCGTCGTCGACAATGCGTCGTCCATCCTGCTGCACCATCCGTCGCGAGCCCGTGGAGACGGCCTGCGAGCAGCCGGACCGGGGCGACAGCCATGACAGCCAGACAGCCAGACAAGCAAGGTCGAGGCGCCAACCACGCCTAGTGCAGCTCTTCTGCAAACCGGACCGTTGTTCTTTCGCGCCCTCTGGCCGTCACGCCGTATTGCCTGGTCGCCACGCCAGCCGAGCGCTCTTTGACCAGGACAGAGTCGTATTTGCGTGGCGGAGCCGCTGAGGCCAGGGTGCGCCGTCATTTTGCCCGAGGGACAACGAAACCCGGCCGACGCGAAACTCTAGCACAGGTGCGCAACAGAAAAAACCCACCATGGCCAATCTACTGTACTCTGCACCCGTCCCTGGGCACGGCAGGCGGGTGGCGAATCATGGCCGCTGCTCGTGCTCGATGCAAAGGCGACTCGTAATCGTGAGGCTGGTGCACATCACGTGTCGGTGTGGCGCAACGACGCTGGGGGCCGCGGATTGACGGAGCAACGGTTGCGGGTTGCGGTGTCGCAAGAGCCAAATACACTGCCGTCACGTCCGCAACTCCATCGACGCCATAGCAAGTCTATCCAGATACGTTGGCTACACGTCTGGTCGTCTTCGCATCCAATTTCCCTCTGGTTGCGCCAGGTTTCACGCAAACACCAGCCTCACTGCTCAAACCGAGCTGACACATTGCCCTCGTTCGCCATCCGAGCGGGCTGAGCGGACTGCCTTGGTTCTTCCGCTACCCAACCACACCACCGTCTCCATCCTTCAAACACCACACCCTCCATCACCCGTACCCACCACCTCTGAAGCCTACGTCAGTCGCACGCAGCACCAAACCACCACTACCACCACCACATCCCATCTTCAGCCATGTCGAGCCGCGAGGAGCCCCCGTATGATCCCTACATCCCCAGCGGCGGCGCCGGTGGCCAGCAGGGCGCCGGCCAGGGCCAGAATGGCAACCACCGCACAGCAGCTCTCCAAGCCGTACGTTGTTTTCACTTACTTTTTTTTCTTCTCTTCCCTTCCCGCAATGCCCGAGCACTGTAGCTGTCATTGCATCTTCGCACTGCAGTTGCAGCCGAGCTGTGGTGCCTCAACACGGCGTTCGCGGAAAGCTTGCACCAGCTACATGATGCAATGTGATGCGACGACGACTTGCACAGGGCACACGCCCGTACCTAGGCATCTTGGTTGCTTTGCGCACTCGTGCGAACCAGCACAGATGCATGGCTTGCAGAAGCCCATGTGTATGTGTGTGTGACCTCATTTGCTGACTGCGCACTAGGAAATCGACAGCACTGTCGGCATCATGCGCGACAACATCAACAAGGTCTCTGAGCGAGGAGCACGCCTAGACTCACTACAGGACAAGACCGACAACCTTGCCGTGTCTGCCCAAGGCTTCCGAAGGGGCGCCAACCGCGTGCGCAAGCAGATGTGGTGGAAGGACATGAAGATGCGCATGTGCCTCATTGTCGGCATCATCATCCTGCTCGTTGTCATTATTGTACCTTCCGGTAAGTTTTGCCGTAGCCTGCGACGGCGCTGCTCACGACTAACACGCCCGTAGTCGTTGCGACGCAAAAGAACTAAATCCACTACACATGAGATACCACGAATCATACACACATTAATAATGGCGCGGACGAACGAGCGAGGAGCCATGGGGGAAGGGGATGAATGGCTACGAGTTGCACTATGATGAACGACGTCGGTCACTGTAGCATATGTGTTCACGGCGAACAGGGAGCGATGGTCAGCTGTCTTCTTGTCTTTGTTTGCGTTTAGACGGTCGTGCTGCTTGGAACAATGCGCGCCCTTGCGATATCTCGAGAGCCCCAAAGTTGTTTAGCATGATCGTCCGACGACCAAATGGAGTTTTATGCTTGTTTGTAGACCACCTGCGCTCATGTCCAGTCGCACTTGTGCCCAGCCGCACTTTGATGACCACTTGCACTTTTGCAATTCCTAATGAGAACCAAACGTGTTTGCTTGGGCGACGGCTAACAAAGTGATGCAAAAGCACTTGAGACGCACATACAAGCACAAAACGTCAGCCCTTTGGACGCTCTCTCCGCCCGTTAGCTCAGCAGTTTGATCCACGGACATGACCTAAACCCTTCCAGTACTGTCACCATATGGCACGTCATCCTACTGCATGCAAACCATCCTTTTCCCATCGACCCAGGAACACAATTTCCGCGCTAGTGTACATGCATGTGCTTTGATAGGGGAAGAGAAAAAAAAATCAGCAGCAGCAGCGTGTCCCACTACTGTACAGCGCAGAAAGCAGTAGTAAAAGGCCAGAACGGAAAGTGAGGTCTGTGGCATATATGATGCTATTGATAAGGCACCTGGCGAAGAACGGATAGACTGTATGATTCCCGACTTCGTCTCAGTCTTATCGTCAGTGAAGAATGTCAGCCCCTCTTACGCTCACCACACGGTGAGCCAACACGTCCGAGGCTTCGACGCAACCAATGGCGAGCCATGGCAGCTTGTGGCGCTAGGGCCCCGATTCCCTGTCCGTCTGGGGAAAATGCGCTGCGATAACGGAAGGAGCTGGTAGCGAATTTTTGTTACTTCCGCGCGTCATATCTTTTACAATTCCCGCGCAAAACTCCAGATTGACTGACTCCAGTCTCCACCGACCAGTCACGGTGCCAATTCGCTTTGCTTAAAAGCCGCCCTGGGCCTGGGTAGCTGGGTGCGACACTCACCTCCACTCACCATGCAAAGCATCATCCGAGCTGGCCGTGTGGCAGCCCGATCATCCCACCGCATCCTCGCTGCGCAAACCCCACGCAGCCTGCCCCGAGCACTCGTCGCGAGCACCACGCCGAGCCGCCTGTATACGTCCGTGTCGTCGTCCAAAGATGGCCGCAATTCGTCCATATACGCTGCCTTTCTTAATCTGTTGGCCAGCTCCAGTTCCCGCCGCGAAGTCGACCAGTATCTGGGCCAATTCCGCTCCGTCTCGCCGCACCAGTTTGCCGTTGTAAAAGTGGGAGGAGCCATTCTGACGGACCACCTGGAGGAGCTATGCTTTGCTCTTCAGCAGCTGCACGCAATAGGATTGTACCCCATCATCGTCCACGGCGCCGGCCCCCAGATGAACCAGATGCTCCTCGACTCGGGCGTCGAGCCAGACTTTATCGATGGCATACGCGTCACGGACAAGAAGACACTGGGCGTTGCGCGCAAGCTGTTCCTCGAGGCAAACATGGATCTGGTCATGACATTGAAGAAGGACTGGGGTGTGCCCTCGCGGCCCATTACCGCTGGCGCTCTGCAGGCCGACTACCTGGACAAGGACAAGTGGCAGTACGTCGGCAACATCACCAACGTTAACAAGAGGCAGATTATGGATGCTCTGGAGAACAAGGAGCTGCCCATTCTGTGTTCCATGGGCGAGACGCTTGACGGCCAGATTCTCAACATCAACGCCGATGTAGCGGCCGCAGCCTTGGCCCGCGAGTTCCAACCGCTCAAGGTCATCTATCTCTCCGAGAAGGGAGGTCTGTTCAACGCAGAATCCAAGCTTATTCCCCACATCAACCTGGAGGGCGAGTACGATACCTACATGAAGCAGGCATGGGTCAAGTACGGCACCAAGCTGAAGATTGTCGAGGCGAAGAAGCTCCTGGATGGCCTCCCGCGCACATCGAGTGTAGCTATCACACACCCTTCCAACCTTGGAAAGGAGCTCTTCACCCATACCGGAAGTGGCACACTTATTCGCAACGGCGGCAGCGTCAAGGAAATCAGCACGTTTGAGGACTTGGACGTTAGCGCTCTACAGGAGGCCATCACCAAAACCCGGGGCGCCGATGCGAGTGATGCCGTCAACAGGTACATTCAGAACCTGAAGAATCGGTCCTTTGAAGTGTTCCACGACGACTCAATGGGCGTCGTTGCTGTCGTTTACCCACCTACGTCGGAAGGAGAGTACGCCCAACTGTCTCATTTTAGCATGACAAACGATGCCTTTCTCAACAACCTCAATGATCTGGTCTTCCAGCGCATGAAGCAAAAGTACCCGAAGCTCTACTGGGTAGTTGATAACCAATCGCAAAGCTATGTCAAGTGGCACCTGGAGAAGACAGACGGCTTTCTTCGTGGCGAGAAGGAAGTCTTTTGCTGGTGGGGAGCAGCCCAATCTTCGGAGATCTTTAACCTGCTTGAGAAATATACGAAACAGGGCCGTGGTATCCTTCAAGATAGTTTAGATGCCCAGTTTCGTCGGCCAGCGGACTTTGTAGCCAGCTTGAGACAGGGACAGCAAACGCGCGGTTATGCAACAATGGCTAGGCAACCTTCAAGGAAGGTCACATCTACATCCGTCCGAGGCTTCGCTACCACTGCATCGCGCTCGATGGAGACGACCAACCCCAACCCACCATACGGCATCAAGCACAAGAGCAGAGACTACCCCGCCAAAGTTGCCCTGATCGGTGCGCGAGGGTATACCGGTCAGGCTTTGATTGAACTACTTAACAAGCACCCCAATATGGATTTGCGCCATGTATCATCACGTGAGCTTGCTGGCAAGAAGCTAGAGGGCTATGCCAAGCGACAAATCACATACGAGAATCTGTCGGCTGAAGACGTTAAGAAGATGGCCGAGAATGGCGAGGTCGACTGCTGGGTCATGGCCCTCCCTAACGGTGTATGCAAGCCTTTCGTTGACGCCATCAACGAGAGCGGCAAAGATACCCTCATCGTGGATCTCAGTGCTGACTACCGATTCGACGATACATGGACCTACGGACTGCCAGAAACTGTTAACCGCTCACAAATTTCTGACGCTAAACGGATAGCTAACCCTGGGTGCTATGCTACTGCTGCTCAGCTTGGTATTGCGCCTCTGCTCGAGTTCATTGGTGGTCAGCCAACAGTTTTCGGTGTTTCCGGTTACTCTGGAGCCGGTACCAAGCCGAGCCCCAAGAACGATGTGAAGAACCTCGAGAACAATCTCATTCCGTACAGCTTGACGGACCATATTCACGAAAAGGAAATTTCGCGACAACTGGGGACTGAGGTTGCCTTTATTCCTCACGTGGCCGTATGGTTCCAGGGCATTCACGTAAGTTGGGTTTCCGTCTAGGTCTTAGGTTTTTGTGATTTTTGTGATTTTTCGACAGCTGACTCGTTGCAATAGCACACCATCTCTATCCCTCTCAACCGCACAATGACATCCCGCGACATCCGCAACCTCTACCAAGATCGCTATGCTGGCGAGAAGCTCGTCAAGATTGTCGGAGAGTCACCACTTGTGAAGAACATCTCTGGCAAGCACGGGGTCGAGATTGGTGGTTTTGCCGTGCACAGCTCAGGCAAGCGTGTTGTCGTCAATGCGACCATTGACAACCTACTCAAGGGCGCGGCGACTCAATGCTTACAGAACATGAACTTGGCACTCGGCTACGGCGAATACGAAGGCATCCCATACTAAACATGGGGCAGAAATGGGGAGTGAGGAGTGAAGGGAAAGAATGAACAAAACTGGAATTAATTGGGGCAAGGATTGAAAATGGAAATTAGGAATTGATGGGAACAAGGAGGAAAAGCAATGTCCATCGAGCTGAAGATTGTATTCTTTTGCCAAGCCAGGCTTCAAACCTGTACACTTAGAGGTGGTATCCTATCCATGTTCATATTCGCACAAGAGTGTTCTTAGTCTCTGAGAGGCTCTTGCACCATTTTGTCTGCTCATCGCAGCAACGAAAACAATCGACTCCTCTTGCACGTGATGACTATCGGCCTATCCAGAACGAGGAAGCGCCCAGAAATTGAGGATTGGGACGGTGAACGACGATGAGTTTGGCATATGTGAGATTCTCTAAGCGATAAGGCATCCATGGTAGTGCGAGTCATGTCAGCGTGACAATGGGGGGGGAACATGGATCGGGCATACATTGGATATTGTTTTCCGCATCAGCACTGCTTGGTCATTTCAAGCATCAGGCACTTTGAAGCTAGCTCTTATTTTGTCCGAGTAATGACGGATCGCCACAAGGGTAGAGTACATATGTTAGCGTCTCGTCCTCTACGCATGTGGCTGTTTTTGTA
>Ga0265798_10008111_pt1 | contig 13454 bp, 20 predicted proteins | sample P3T30metagenome_FD_192430 | JGI IMG/M metagenome (GOLD analysis project Ga0265798, IMG submission 192430) | Plant litter microbial communities from East Loma Ridge, Irvine, California - P3 T30 | ecosystem: Environmental > Terrestrial > Plant litter > Unclassified | place: USA: California...
GCATATCTGTTCTTTGATCGCTGCCGCTACCCACTGGCCCGTCAGGCTGTAGTATTTGAGCACCGCCATGTGGGACGATGTGCTTCTGCAGAGCCTGACTGATAGTCTTCGCCACGGCCGTGTTGGATGACGGGGGTGCGGCAGGCTGGCTCGGTGTGATGGTCGTTGCCAGGTGAGTCCCTTCACCAATCCGCTGCACGAGTCGGGTTCTCCAGCCAATTAGACCGGCATCATCCCCCACGTCTGTGGACGGAGCAGCGTAGTGGGGCTGGGAGGAGGAAGCAGCGGCAGAGATCCGCGAGCTTCCACGCCCCCGTTTTCAACAGCCATTCCAGATTTCTGAGAAAGCCGATTGTTGAGTTGGTCTGCACAATGTTGGTGAACAGAGTGATGACGGAATCGACCAATCATATGACAACAATATTCATTCTTCAAAGATTATCTAGTACTGCGAATGTAACATCTATATACAGGACCGGAGACATCCGTGGCCGTTCCTGACATTTGTCGAGAAAGTCCCGAAGCTTCGTCATCACTTCGTTCTCGGCCATGACTTGATATCATGTGAGCGTTACCGCCAAAACACTTATACAGCTGTAATTCCTTTCGTGCAATACATCCCTCCTTCCAACTATTCACCTCGCATCTCTTGTCCGCCAATCCCGACAATCTCACCCATAGTCTTGAACTCGTTTAACGATGTCTGACGATCGAATCGTTCTAGTCACTGGCGCAAATCGAGGAATTGGTTATGAAGCCGTCAAATACCTCTCACAGCAACTGCCCCACGCCAAGGTCCTTCTCTCCTCTCGATCGGTCGACAGTGGTACCGCCGCTGTGCAAAAGATGCAAGTCGAGGTTCCCGATCATGATTTTTCAAATGTGGAAGTCATTCAGCTCGATATCACCGACTCGGAATCCCTCGCGGCTGCCGTCGAGACAGTCCTTAGAAAATTCGGCCAATTGACCGACCTGCTCCATAACACTGGGATTGCCGATGTCAAGGGAGATCTACATACACCAGAAATCCTCGACGTTAATGTCCGTTGCGCTAAAGACACGGTCGAGTCTTTTCTTCCCATCATTCCCGCCAAAACTGGTCGAATCTCACTTGTGTCATCTCAAGTAGGCGCATGGTACGCAGCCGCTGCAGACCCCGAAATCCAGGATAGACTCAACGACGTTTCCAAGAATGATTATAACACAATCGCAAAGTTAATCAATGATTGGATTGCTTTCTCGCAGGGTGAATCGTCCGAGCTCAACTGGAATCCTCCTAACGACATGTTGTCTTCGGCCTATGGGGTTAGTAAAGCTTTGATCACCGCTTGGGTCAGGCATTTCGCTCAGACAGAGACCAAGGTACCTATCGCAATTGTTTGCCCGGGCTATTGTCAAACAGAACTTACTGGTGGACAAGGTTCGCGCTCAGCGGCTCAGGGAGCTTACAGTGTTGCTTGGCCTCTGCTGAACGAATTCAACTCTGGACATTTCTATCAAGACGGGAACGACCTGCCCCATGTCTATTCCATGCCCTCTTGGTAGACGAAATTGTTGGTACTTTCGTGGAGAGATCATATCAGCTCCCTGATGTTATGGATGCGTTTGTCATTGCGGTTCCTGATTGCGTGCCGTCACATACATGTATCTAGACGTCGTGGCTCCCCCATGCGAGAAAAAGCAAAAGATATATAACCCCGACAGGGGATTGAACCCTGGACCTACAGATATCATTGACTGATTCAGACGTCGAAGTCTGTTGCGCTACCGCTGCGCTACCAGGGCATCTCAGGCACGGCACTCCGCAAAGATATAAACCGCAAACATATAAACCAATTCTTATGCGGTACTCCTCGGCCCACAGACGTCCACTGACCCCTTTCACATACCGGACGAGATCTGGCCAGTCTAGTATGCCTATCGCCAGCCTCCTTGAGGCCCAGATGATATCCGGTCATCAGCGAGAGATTTTTCAGGTGGCGGTGGTCATCATCCCACTGACCAAACATTGAAGAGCACCATCCTTACACTTGCCGGCATGAGGAAGCTCTCGGTGACACCAAAGACGGGCTCATCCGGAGCGCAGAACGCGCATCGCCAATGACCATTTATCAAGATACTCAATTTGTACATGCATTCTCGTCGACGTGTATGAAACCCATCAGACCGAATTGGAATTATCGGCACATGACCAAGCCAATGTTCCTCCAGATTCGCGATAGGAGTCAATGAGCTCTACGATAGACCCATATGTCCCAGCCACCATGATGAAGCATCCAAAGACAATCAGACTGATACTGCAGACGAATCCACTTCTCCAACTCCAAGTTTTCCGATTACGGCCATTCCAATTGTCGTACAGCCACATCATACCCATCGGTTGATACGACATGAGGGGAACGAGTAGACCACCAATGAGAGAAACGAGTCCACCAAAGATTGGTACTGCGCTTGCGACGATGTAAGAGATGATGGTGATGACGGCTACACTCCCTAGCCAGGTCATCCAGTGAGTTGGAGTAGAGGTTGTAAGGTGTTTCGAATTTCGTAGGATGCGGACAAATAGTAGTTTGGCGGGGAACTGACAGTCAGAGATCTAATCGTGATACTGAGTTCGAAACAAGGCATACATGAGTGATGAGGACGGTACTGAGCAGTACACCGGGTAGAGCGAGCCCATAGCACACTTTCTTCATTAAGACTCCCGCACTGCCGAGAGCTGGATTCGAGACGTAACTACCACAGTAACGGTATACGACTATTCCGACCACCTTCACCGTCAGCCAAGTCTTTTTGTTCCATATCGGAGCATACGTACGAGGTAGGTGACCGTTAGAGTGATCTGGGCAAAAGCGAGTGACCTTTGGAAATGCCTAGGTTCCTTCATTTCGGCGATGACTGAGAACATGGCCGGGATACCTCCATACGCGAAGATGAGCGACCCAATAGCAGCAATGGCGGAATGGAACGGCGGGTTCTTGAACAATTTGAAGTCCGGGGTCCATGGTTCATCCTGCGGTGCTGCTGCTGGTCGGTCCTCTACCCCGACGGCTACAGTGAGCGTGAGAGCTACAATCAGCTCGACCGCAGTATGTATAACGACAATGTCTCACTCGCTATCAATATACTGGCGGTTCCGATCCATGCGAGCCACGAGATCTTGTTCAACGTGCGGATACTTGCCAGTATAAATGTGCAAATCGCGGCGACGGCCGTGAAAACCGCACTGCAGGTACCGTGTGTCGATACAGCGTTCAGAGCAATCGATGTACTGATCATACCTGATCCCGCCACCATGATCCATGCTGCATACATAAGCTTAGCGTCTATATGGATGGACAGATCACGTACCGACAATAAAGGCAGCGTACAGGATCTCCTTGCCGATCCGCCCCACCATCATATGCCCAGCGTCATCCACACCATAAATGGAAGGGTGATTGATCTTGAAATGCTGAATCTGCACACTGGACCATGTCGTGATGAGTGCGATTGCGATCAGGCAGATAATTCCAGGAATCAGACCCAGCGTGTCAAACACGGCCGGGATAGAAAGGACTCCAAGACCCATCATAGTCTTGATCATGATGATACCGGACATGATCCAACCAGTCTACCATCAGTATTCTCGCTTCTCGTCGTTGCCAGCGAGAATACTCACCGAACGGAAATCCGGTCCATCACCATTAAGTTCTCCGAAAACAGCATCTGTCTTTACAATAGGCGCGATTGGTTTGGCCTCTTCTTCCCTCGACGCAGCCCCAAGCTCGGTCTCGGTCGGCGAATCTGATCTCTTGTCGATGGCACCCATGGCGCAGTAGTAATGGTACTCGTTAGTGGCTTGCTCTCCTCTACTCGTACTTGGACATCTTTGTCGCTAAAACAGACGAAATTCCGAGTCGTCATCACGTGGCTCGCTTAGTGGTACCCCCAGATCTGAGGCCGGGGGCGCGCGTGGGTGCCGCCAACGGTCGAGTGTGCCATGTGGTGCCGTTCAGTGCTTTCAGGCAGACGATGCCTGGCTTCAGGACGCTGCATTCATTGAAGTGTGGGAGGATTAGCCGTCACAAAGAGCACAGAAGAGGACATCCATGATGTCACATTGACATTTCATTCTGACCTCCACCTCCTCCTTGAACCTCCACTTTTACAAAACGCCACTTTAACTTTCCCACGGGTGATTGATGACGCAGACCAGGTGGAGGGTGGAGGTTCCTATAAACATACTTAATGCACCCTTGCCATGCACCATTGACTATCTATCTCATCAACCTGTCAAGACAATAGATTAACAAAATGAGCGACAACAAGGAGATCAAATACGAGGGATGGGGAGCTTTCGACAAGACTTCGATCCAGGGAAACTTCAAATGGTTCGAATACGAGCCCAAGACTTTTTGCGACGATGATATCGAGTGTCCGTAACTTTTGTTTGGCTACACCTACTCCCATGCTGATGATCTAGTCAAGATACAGTATTGCGGAGTCTGCGCATCGGACTTGCACAGAAAGTTGCCCGTTCCGCCCATGTTACTTTACTGATGAGCAGCTGCGTCTTCTGGATGGGGAGATATGTCTTCCATGTACCCCCAAGTCGTTGGTCATGAAATTGTCGGAGAAGTCCTTCGAGTAGGCGACAAGGTCGACAAATCGATCAAGGTCGGAGATATCGTTGGTGTTGGTGCTCAGTGTGACTCCTGTCAGGATTGTGAATACTGTGACAAGGGTGAGATTATTTCTTCCCGCTGTCTTAGGTGAATAGGCTGACCCAGTCAGGCAGTGAGCAGTACTGTAACTCTGGTCATTGTGGTACCTACGCCGGCAAGTTCTTCCGAGATACACCTGCCAAGGGCGAGAAGTCATACGGAGGATACGCCAATTACTGGCGAGGTCCCTCTCGATTCGTCATCCCCATCCCCGATAACCTCGACCCTGCCGAGGCAGCCCCCATGCTCTGCGGTGGAGCTACCGTCTACTCTCCTCTGGTCCAGTACGGCGCCGGAAAGACCGCCAAGGATGTCGGTGTCGTCGGTCTAGGAGGACTGGGACATTTCGCAGTCATCTTCGCCAAGGCATTGGGAGCGAACGTTACAGTAATCAGTCACTCAGACCACAAAAAGGACGATGCCGAAAAGATGGGTGCTACCACCTTCATCTCCACTGGAAGTAAGCCATCCGAGGCTGTGAAGCCTCACCGACGATCATTGGACTTGATCATCTCCACCAGTAGTGTGTATTTCCTCTCTTCAGCAAGTCACCGGCTGACATCGCAGACCAAGCCGATATGCCATTGGCCGACTACCTCTCCCTCCTCCGACCCGGTGGTCACTTTGTCACCGTCGGAGCACCCGAGACTGACAGTATCCCAAAGATCTCTCCCTTCGTCTTCCTCATGGGTAATTGCGGTGCATGGTATCATCAGCAGTGAAGCTGACTTTGCAGGCAATGTCAACTATGGTGGATCTGCCATCGGATCACCTACCACCTCCATCCCCGAGATGCTCAAGTTTGCCGGTGACCACAAGGTCAAGGCATGGACTAAGCGATGGGCAATGAACGACGTTAACAAGGCTATTCCAGACATGCACAAGGGCGGTGCTCGATACCGATATGTCTTGGTGAACGAGCACAACGGCGGAAAGATGGAAGCTTAATAAGCTTGATGTCGAGTCAGAAGTAGCAGTTAGTTAGTATTTGCATGAAAGTCTTCAGTACATCAGTTCAGACACTGCGAATGGGTTTTCGTTGCTGGGATTAGCCGAGAGCCTGATAGGTGATATGACTCCCGCGACCATGTGATCGAGGGCAGACAATAGAGAGAAGATCATTTTTGTAATCAATTCATAAAGACTATACACAACTGCCAAGGTACATGGGTCTTAGCTCTATAACGGTTCCACGACATCTACCACTCAATGAAGCCCACTATCTCCAGTGGTGGCCATGTGATCCTGGCATTGACCCAACATGGTCAACTGATGACTGATATCGTGCAATCGACCTAGTACCTGACTGTTCCCACTGACAAAGCCCTTGATACTGTATTTGATGCCAGTATCCTTGCAGAACTCCTGGACAAGAGGTTGAAGACTTCGCAAATTATGTCGAGGAACTCGAGGGAACAAGTGATGGATAGCTTGGAATTGTAGACCGCCATGTAACCAATCGAGCCAGATGGGGCATAGGACATCCATGGTAGTTCGTAGTTGTTTTTGAGCAAATGATTCATCGTCACCCAAATCGCAAGTCGGCATACCCCAATGAGAAAGGGTGATTTGAACGTGAAGTAGCATACCACTCATGTGAGAGATCAAGACGAAACCGATTCGAGTATACCAATCGGGGAGTGTCTTCCAAACAAGGAGATATCCGAATAGAGTCCAGTAGCAGCACATGGCGGCGATCTCGGCGGGTCGAGTCCAAGCGGCAGCACCGAGCGGTCGTGATCGAGGAGAGAGGAGGTGACACCAGCTGAGAATGTAGAGATTGAACCGAGCAATAGCCATGACGGGGTAGTAGGCGTATTTCTGGTAAGGGATCAAGACGGTACAAGCCTTGTCCCATACAAAGGTAAAGTTGTAGTAGGTCGACTTGACATCGCTGAACTGGGAAGGGCATGTAGCGAAGAGGGGAGTATTTTGAATATCGGGATCGTGTTCGGGCGAGTTGGTGACTAGGTGATGAACATTATGGGAAGACTTCCACCAACCGATACTGAGGCCACAGCAAAAGTCGGCGATAAAGATTCCAATCATTGTATCCGGAATGAACTTCCCAGTGATTCCTCGATGACCAGCATCGTGGGCTGTAAACATGATTTGTTGCCAAAAGCAAGCGAGAAAGACGGCAGAGGTAAAGTACCATTCTTTGTTGAGGGTGAAGAGGAAAAGACCAAATATGGTAGAGTATCGAGCCAGTTCCCGAACATAGTTCATGTAGTTGCACTTGTAATAGCCTTCAGCTTTGATCTTCTGGTGAAGAGCGTAGTATTTGGAAGTGATGATGTTTTGGGTATCGGCGTCGGGTGATGGGTATTGAGCGAGACAGCCTTCCACTTCGGCATCCATGGCGTCTTGGATATGGTCGTCTCGACTTTTGATAGATGTGTTGGAAAGGGAAGGGGATGGTACTCGATGTAGTTCGGATCCTAGTGCGATATTCCTCTCTGGGTCGCTCACTCGTCGTCGGCAGGTATTTTCAGATGGATCCGCCCTCAGTTCCTCCTTCTCATCCGAAAGTTCTACATCCTCAACATGCACCTTGACATCCCCTGGCAATCCCTTACCATGCAACGAGGCCTTTTCTGATCCCACATCGAACGCTCGGAAAGTTCCGCCCCGGATAGGAGGCTTGAAGTTTCGCCAGGCATAGTTTATTCGACCTATTCGATAGGCGGTCATGGTCTTGAGCGTCTTGGCGGTGTGGTAGCTACCATGTTAGCAAAATGCATATTATGCTGGAAGTGAGACATGAGGGAAGGATATAATTGCCGTGGCGTACGAGATGGATGAGAGAGGAGTGTGTTATTCAGGGGTGAGCTGCGAAGGGGACTCACGCAGCAATCTCGGACGAAGCATCGACACCAACCATCTGCATCAGAGGTAGCTTTCCACCAGGGTGTTTCTCCATCCATGAATCTAGCTTCAATACCTGTTGCTCAAAGATCACAATTGTATGTCCCTTCGCAATCAACCCCTCCACGTTCCTCCTTGACATGATTTGGTTTCGGTCCATGATTGAGATTTGACGCGACGAAAGTGGGGGCGACAGCGATGAGTGTTGGGGTTCGATATCCTGTTTTCAGTCTAGCTGAATTGTGACCGTTTCAAAGAGTGTAGATCGATTGAAAGATTGACAAAGGAGGTGATGAGCTCGAGCACTGCAATCCCAGTTTCAGTCTTGACATGGCTCGAGCGTTGGGGTTGGACCGCTAATTAAATGCGCGATATAATCTCGGAGCAACTCAATGTTCCTTTCCAACGGGTTCCCCTGTATTCAATCTTTTGTCCTCCCCACCCCTGATTGCTGTTCTAGCTCTCACCCATGCGTCCATCATATTGCACTGGCTGTAGCGAGTAATGTTCCAGGCCTGAGGGCTAGATGGAAAGACACGGTGTGTGTCAATTGCTGGGGGTAATCGTGTCGGTGTATTCTATTGTTGTGGAGTTGATTGATCGTCAATAGGGGTCAAGTGAGAGCAAGCAATTAAGGATGATGCGCAGATCAGAGTTTGATAGCTTACCCGCCCAGTTACCCAAAGAGGTGATTCATTGTTAATGACAGGGGTTAGTGGAGCGATCGTCAAGGGTTGAGATCAGGGTTCAGGGCAAAGGTACAGGGGTTCCCACAATTTTGTGACGCGTCGCTTAGAGGCATGGCTCACAAAGTACAGTCACGGTGAGAGCCCAAGCTGCGCCGTGGTAATTCCGCAATCACCGGGAAGCTGGACGAACAAGCGGTCAGAGGGCCATCCCCGATGTTTTCGCGGGTGTCCTCACGGGCTCGGCGGAATGACCGGGGATCTTTCGGTCGGCACGGGTCCTTTGATATTGAAAATCGGTGCCTCCGGTTCTCTCGGGAGCGGACGGGCATTATCGATTTCGGGGCGCATCCGACCGGTTTTTTTAACGGGGATGTGCCGATGAGGAGCGTGGATCAGCGTGAAGCTGATAATAAGAGAAAAGCTGTATCCGCTGTCATGTCATGTCATGTCTATTATAATGTTGTATTGGTGTATAGGTGAGAATGGTTCCGAGCTTACTTCTCGGCATCGCCCTTGTTTTTGGCTTGAGCAGCCTGCATCATCATTTGGCCCATATCATCCGCTTCTCGACCATGTTTCGATAGACGTCGAACGGTTCGACCTTTGAGATAAAAGAGTCTTCATCGTCAGCGGCTCGCTCTGGTTCACACATGACCACAACTCACATGGGTAGAGGAGTGCAGGCGAGAGCCAGGAAGGCGATGAGAGTACACGCCCAGTTGACACCTAGGTTTTGGAACATTGGAGTCACAAAGAGGGGGAATCCGACACCGAACAAGGATCGGAGGACCGAGTTGGCAGCAAGGACGGAAGCGGCGTGGAGGAGGTACGAGTCGATGAGGTAGTTGAAACAACTAAGGAAGACGAGGACCATTCCACAACCGAACGGTGCCGAGCAGATGATGGGAGCAATCCAATGGATACGAGCAGGTGCGGCTGTCCATGCGAAAGAGAAAAGTCCAATAGGCAGCAAGATACCACCAATGATAGCTGGCGGTAGTCGTTGTTCTGCCGGTAACCATCCACCTTCAGCTTTGAGTTTCTTGCTGTATCTTGGGTTCTCGTAAAAGATGGTGTAGGCGAGAGCGATCATGAAACCAACAAGAACACCGAGGAAGGCCAATCCACCAATACCAGGAGACCAGCCTCGCTGTTGCTGGAAGACGATGGGGAAAGCACCAAAGAGCATCTGTCATGTATCAGCAAAATCATATGCCTTGAAGAAGATAACTCACATAGAGAGTAGCGTAAACGATGGCGAGGTAGAGAGAGAGGAGAAAGACAATTGGCTCCTTGAACAGCAGTACCCAAGGTCGACCGAGTGCTGTCTTGAATAACTGTCCGATCTCGACTTTTTTGTCTTTCTCAAATTTGCTCCTGTAAGCCTTCCCGGTCGCCTTGCTAAGTGTCTCCGCTCGTTGTCGAAGTAGTACCGATGCGTACGTCTCTGGGATAAAGAGGGCGCCAATGACCGTCAAGATGCCGGTGAAGATAGCGAGCAAAGCCGCGACCCAACGCCATCCACCGCTTTCACCCAAAAATCCACCAACCTGAAAATGTAAGCTTCACAGCGGCATCAGGGGACGTCCGGGACTTACAACAGGTCCTATAGCGGGGCCGAGGAAGGGAGCGGCCGCAAAGATGGCCATTCCTAATCCTCTCTCACCGGCGTCCAACAAATCGGAGACGGTACCTCCAGCGTTGGTCAAAGGTGACGAACCAGCTGTTCCAGCGAAAAATCGTAAGATGATAAGGGTCCAAATGTTTTGAGAAGCGATGACTCCTCCGTTGAAGATGGTAAACAGGATATACGTTCCGATGAATAGTTTACGTCTTCCAAGCACTTCGGACATGGGTGCCCAGAGTAAAGGACCGACAACGAAACCAAGTACGAAACCTGAGAATGAGTACAAAGCATGAAATGATTCAACAATAGACTCACCCGACGTGACCAGTACATACACCTGGGTGGCGTATGGACCGAATGTCTGCTGGATTGACGCAGTAGCGGCAGACCTGGGGGTTAGGTTCGCTCCATTACACATCGTTTTGTGACATACAGAGTTGATGAAGCCATAGATACAGCTAATGTGGAAACAGCCACAAGCATAATGACCACCCACTTGTATGTCTCTCCCCAGGTCATGGGGTTTTCGGCGTCTCCCTCGGGGATCCAATCGACAACGAAAGGCTTCTCGTCCGTTCCTTCACCTTCATACTTGTGATCACGGATTTGTTCCCAAGGAGTGACATACCGACGCCAAGGTCGCTTTTTTAGTGTGTGATCCGTGTTGTCGTGTAGAGTCGGCGTATCAGAAGGGGACCTCTGACGTCCTGAGGACTGAGCACTAAGCGACATTGCAAACCCGGAGAGTAAAGGTGCTGATCGACGAGTGGGAAAAAATGATGACAGTAACTGGTGTTGGCGATCAACAAATATATATATAAACTTCCTAAGCGTCGGAGGCCGAAGCTAAAAATGGAGTCCAGCGGCTACGTGTGCCGGTTTCCAGCAGACTCGGCCTTGATTGATGACGCAAAACAAATGAGTCAGAAGCGGATATGGCCGAACGCGCGTCATCCGTCATTAGACATCGAACTCGGCACGACAAGCTTGTGATCTCTAATGGACGGCTTAACATGCATGCCAGTCGCAGAAGTATGGGACGGGTGATACACTCACTGATGACTACTGTAGGGGTCTTTAGGCTACTAGGCTTCTCAGTATCGCGAAAGTGCTCTTACGAACGAGATCTCCGACATCAGGAACGATAAATCCGCCTTGCTACAACGTCGCTTTCGGTGTTGATCACATTATCAAACCTGGGGAAAACGCCCTCCATGAATATGAGATAGCTGGCCGTATGCCTTCGCACCCATATCGGCGCATTATATAGCCGAACGCTCTCAACACAGCTCGAGAACCGCCCTCACCCATAAGCTGGATACCAATGACTGCGAGTAGACTTTGAAACGGAGCAGTCGCTGAACTGGCAAGCAACACTCTTCTCGTAAAACATCAGATATTAGGATGACTGTCTCGTCGAGGATTCTCCTCCTGCACACCTGAGATCGCAGGCATCGGCCATTCTATCGCCCAAACATCGGCAGATACGCTTACACAACTTTGTCCATAAGATCAGCTACGGATAGAGCACAATCCGGGTTCAAGCGACACATGGGTATTGGGCCTTGCAAAGTTCCTGCATAGTATACACATTATTCCTTCATTCCTTTGAATCGCCTTCGGTCTGCTCCCTTACTCGTCTCCCTTGTTCTGCATGTGCATCCTTTTCGAATAGGAACGCCAACTCTTCGATCGATTTGTTGACCGTTTCAGGGAACATGAAGTAAATAAAGACGATCTCGAACCCGATGAAGACACAGTAGCTGGTGAGGTATTTCCAGCCGGCTTGCTGCATCCCGATAGGATTGACGAATGTATTGAGGAAGAGACCGGCCCTAGAGAACCATTGGAAGACGGCTGCGCCTCGCGTACGAATCCGGTAGGGGAATAGTTCTGGAAGATAGGCGTATGTGAGGGCGTTGAACGCCATATTGTAACAAGGTTGGTACAGGAAGATCAGAGTGACCACGAGACCTGACCAGACTCGATCACCAGTCTCGGCAAATCGAGCCGAAAATGCTGTCCACATAATAAAGACCACCAGGATCAAAGAGGTACATAGGAGATACACTCGACGTCGAGGGAAACGAGTCGAGAAGAAGGCGATCGTGAAAGCGGTGAGAGCCCCCCAAAGAGTGATGCCAAGATTGATAGTCTGCTTAGTAAGAGCATCCGTGATTCCTACGTTTGTGAGGATCGGCGATAAGTAGTACGAGATCAATCCATTTCCGGACCACTGAGTTGCCAAACCCAAGAAGGCAGCGATGGCGACACGCTTTCGATCGCCAGGGGTCTTCATGAGCGATCGCCAACTCTGCTTCGCTAGTTCTTTCTCCAGTGCAAGAGTTTGTTGAATCTGAGCGTACTCGATTCGTGCGAGTTCGGAATGCTCATCGCCTTCGGCATGATAGGTGATAAGGATACGCAAAGCCTCTTCGTGCTTGCCGTTGGCAATCAACCATCGAGGTGACTCGGCTAACTATCAGCAGACTTTCGATACTGCACGTGTCCCATTACTTACGGATGAGGAATATGAAGCAGAAAGATATTAAGGCTGGTGCGACTTGAAGCAGACTAGGAACTCGCCATGCCCAATCGGATGCCATGCGAAAGGTTGCGATTGTAATTATGGCTGCTAACGCAGATCCTGAACATCAGCCAGAGGCACGAAAACATGTCCAAGAACGCTCACCGGTAAAGAAGAAGGCGTTGAATAGGGAGCCAAGTCGGGCTCTCTCTTTGGGATGTGCCAACTCTAGAAGGTCAGTATACAGCATGAGCTGCAACACAACGTCTAAACTTACCACTGATCAAGTTCGAGGCACCGACGATCGCCGGTGTGATGCCGACACCGATGACCGCTCGAGACACCATAAACATCGCAGTGTTTTGGGCTGCAGTTTCTGCAGTGGCATGAGCTCTATCATATAGAGGATAGGATAACTCACGAAGAATCGCCCCGGTGATCATGACTAGACAGCCAAGTTGTGTACATCGTCGACGACCAAACTTGTCGGCAACAAAAGGAACCACAGGTACTGAAGCAATTGCCTTTTATTAGAAGAGTACAGCGAAGTACGAATGACCTACACCAAGAGCATACATCGAACCGATAAGTCCCAACGTCGTTCCTTTTGGGCTGTTGAAATCTGCAGAATCAGTGGGTATTTCGAACAGCGGCCAGGAATTTGAGCTTACACTCGATCCATTTGGGCACCGCCTGGAGCCCATTGACGACAGAAGCGTCGTAGCCGGATGTGGTTTCGATACAAAGCACACTGCCGATGAACAGCAGGTATAATTTCCTTAGGTTCGGTTTTCGAAACCAGGGTACACCGTCCTGGGCTACCAAGGTCGAAAGCACCATATCGGCCGGTGTGCCCAAGATCGTCTCGGGGACAGTTTCCACGTGGTCGTGATCATTCACTTGGGGTTTGTCGTTGATATCCGCCATCTTGTAGCTGACTGTTGTATAAACGCATCAGCCAAGCAATGAATGTAATGACATATATAAGTCGCTGCATCCCAAATTCGCCGTCAAGACGCTGGACAGAGGGCTCCACA
>Ga0265798_10008112_pt1 | contig 13453 bp, 12 predicted proteins | sample P3T30metagenome_FD_192430 | JGI IMG/M metagenome (GOLD analysis project Ga0265798, IMG submission 192430) | Plant litter microbial communities from East Loma Ridge, Irvine, California - P3 T30 | ecosystem: Environmental > Terrestrial > Plant litter > Unclassified | place: USA: California...
GATCGGCTTCGATACCCTCTAGCCGCGGTCCGATCATGACGAGAAGGCGCTCTCCCGCATCGGTCGGCGCCACATGTCGAGTCGTACGCGTGAGGAGTCGAAGTCCCAACCGTTCCTCGAGAGCGCGGATTGTCTGACTCAGTGCCGACTGGGAGACGCCAAGCTTTGCTGCTGCGCGCGTAAAGCTGCCTTCGCGGGCCACGGTCACGAAGGCAGCAAGGTCATTGAGGTTTTCTCGCATGATTCATTAGATTGGCTAATAAAGTCATGCGGATTGTACCCTCTAATCAAATGGTTCGTACGCCGTTACAGTACATCCATCGATCAGAACAGCTGGTGCTTCAATCCGACGGATCGATCCTTTTAACAAAGCGAACGCTATGGTGCGGGTGCGCAAAATTCGTGAATCGATAAGGAGCAGGACATGGTAGGCGAAAACATTCGTGGAAAAGTCGTAGTGATCACGGGCGCAAGCAGCGGCGCAGGTGAAGCCACTGCGCGGCATCTTGCAAGCCTGGGTGCCATTGTCGTGCTCGGCGCGCGCCGTATGGAGAGAATCGCGTCGATCGCAGACTCGTTGCAAGTACGAGGCTATCGCGCGTTTGCTGTCAAGACCGACGTGACGGATGCAAGCCAGGTCGAAGCCCTGGTCGATGCGGCAGTGCAGAACTTTGGCCGCATCGACGTCCTGATCAATAACGCAGGCCTCATGCCGCATTCTCCGCTCGAACGCCTGAAGATCGAAGACTGGGACCGCATGATCGATGTGAATATCAAGGGCGTGATGTACGGTATTGCCGCTGCGTTGCCACGGATGCAGGAACAGAAATCGGGACACATCATCAACGTATCGTCCGTTGCAGGCCATAAGGTACGTCCGGGCAGTGCCGTCTACTCGGCGACCAAACACGCAGTCCGGGTGATCTCCGAAGGTCTGCGACAAGAGGTCAAGCCCTACAACATCCGCACGACGGTAATCTCACCCGGGGCAATGGTGACGGAGTTGGCAGACAGCATTACCGAAGCGGATGTCGCGGAAGGCGTGCGCAAATTTACCGAGGAATTCGGATTATCGGCGCAGTCGTTCGCACGAGCGGTCGAATTTGCCATGAGTCAGCCGGACGACATGGACGTCAACGAAATCCTCTTCCGACCCACGCGTCAGGAACTGTGAGAGCTATAGTGACGAATTCAGTCCTTGCTCAACCAGGCGCGCAGGCCCAGACGCCGGCCAGGCTGAAGGCCGTGCTGACGATCATCCTGGTTACTTACGTCATGATTGTGCTGGACGTCTCGATCGTCATCACGGCACTGCCCAAAATGCGCCAGGACTTCGGGTTTACCCCGACAAGTCTGTCGTGGGTGCAGAATGCCTACACGCTCGTGTTTGGCGGCCTGTTGCTCCTCGGTGCGCGTGCCGGCGATATCCTCGGCCGGCGCAGAGTTTTCACTGTAGGCCTTGCGCTGTTCACCTTTGCCTCGCTTGCGATCGGGCTGGCGCCATCGGCTGACTGGCTGCTTGTGGCCCGCGCGGTTCAGGGCGCTGGCGCAGCCGTGCTTGCGCCATCGACGCTGTCACTGCTCTCGACTAACTTTAAGGAAGGCCAGGAGCGTACCCGCGCGCTCGGGTTTTACGCTGCGGCTGCAGGCGCGGGCGCCAGTGCAGGACTTGTCCTGGGCGGAATGTTCGCGGACTGGTTGTCCTGGCGCGCTGGATTCTTCATGAACGTACCGATCGGTATCGGCTTGATCCTCGCCGCAAAGCGCTATGTGGATGAAACGCCGCGGCGTCCAGGCAGTTTCGACCTGGCGGGTGCGCTGACCTCAACGGCCGGCATGGGCATGCTCGTGTACGGGATCGTGCGCTCCGCAACCAGCGGCTGGAGCGATGCATGGACGCTGACGAGCGTCATTGGCGGCGCCGTACTGATTTTCTGTTTCTTCGGGATCGAATCGCGCGTGCGTCATCCGATCATGCCGCTACGCCTATTCGCCGATCGCTCCCGTGTGAGCGCTTACGTGGCTCGGATGCTCTTCCTGGGGGGAATGACGGGATTCTGGTTTTTTACGACCCAAATGCTGCAGAACGTACTCGGATTATCGCCAGCGCTTTCGGGAGCGGCCTTCTTACCGACGACCATTCCTAATTTTTTGTCAGCGATGGCAGTATCAAAGTTATCGCGCCGTTTCGGTAGCGGTCCCCTGTTAGGTATCGGTCTGCTGCTGTCCATTGCTGGCGTTTTCGGCTTGAGCCTGGTAACCGCCAATTCGTCTTATCTCGGCAGCGTAGCACTACCGATGATTCTTGTCGGGCTAGGCCAGGGTATGTCGCTTGCTCCCTTGACAGTTGCAGGCGTGAACGGTGTTGCTCATGAGGATGCTGGCGCCGCATCCGGCGTTGTGAACGCCGCGCATCAGCTCGGCGGCACCCTGGGGCTGGGAATCATGGTTGTGGTGTTCGCCGCGGCCGATAACGGCATGCCGGCCGGGGCCAGTTCGCTTGTCCATCGCATTGACACCGTTTTCACTGCCGGGGCAGTGATGCTGGGTCTGGCCTTCCTGGTGGCTTTGCCGCTCATCCGCAAACCACGGGTTTCTTAGTCGTAAAGCTTATGGCATGGCCGGGAGCCGGCAAGGGCAGCTCCCGGAGCGCCTTGATTGATTAGCTGTACTTATAGCCTCTTGCAGAATTGCCCAGCTAATCAAATTCAATCGTGCTCGGTACAGTGAAGAAAGAGCATGTGGGCATTGAGTTAACTGACGTAAGGACGGACGCGCAATGAAATTCGACACTCCTGCAAGCCGCAATCCGATCGACCGCTTGGCTGTCGTAGGCAAGCCAACCGAACGTATCGATGGGGCGCTCAAGACGACTGGTACCGCGACTTACGCTTACGAACATCATCGGGCCGTCCCGAATGCTGCGTACGGCTATATCGTTGGCGCAGCAATCGCCAAAGGCCGGATTACATCGATAGAACTGGACCGCGCAAAGTCCTCTCCAGGTGTGCTCGGAATCGTCACCGCAGAGAACGTGGGCAAGCTCGGTGTCGGTGCGTTTTACGTGGCGAAAGCGCTTGCTGGTCCGGACGTCGATCATTATCACCAGGCCGTCGCGATCGTCGTCGCCGAAACCTTCGAGCAAGCGCGCGCAGCTGCAGGACTGGTACGCGTGCGCTACGCACGGACCAAGGGCAGTTTCGACCTGAAAGACGCCAAGGGCAAGGCTGGGTCGCAGCAGCCTTTGCAACCGAATCCGTCGATGAATACGAACGTGGGCGACTTCGACACGGCTTACGCATCGGCCGCCGTCAAACTCGACGCGACTTACACGACGCCCGATCACGGACACGCGATGATGGAGCCGCATGCCACGATTGCTGCGTGGGACGGCAACAAGCTGACACTGTGGACCGCAATCCAGATCGTGAGCTGGGGTATGCGCGATGTCGCCCGCACTTTTGGCATTCCAAAAGAGGACATCCACATCGTTTCGCCCTTCATCGGTGGCGGCTTCGGCGGCAAGGGGTCGATTCTGTCCGATGCGGTTCTCGCCGCGGCGGCGGCCAGGCATGTTGGCCGCCCAGTGAAGGTAACCCTGCAGCGCGCGCTCATGTTCAACAATACGACGCACCGTGCAGCAACGATCCAGCGCATTCGCCTCGGCGCGACCAAGGACGGTCGAATCACCGCGATCGGCCACGAGAGCTGGTCAGGTAACTTGGGCGACCGTCCCGAAACCGCCACTGCGCCGACCAAGCTGCTGTATGCGGGTGCGAACCGCATGACGCGCCTACGGGTGGCGCACCTGGACCTGCCGGAAGCTAGCGCGATGCGCGCGCCTGGCGAAACCCCGGGGATGATGGCACTCGAAGTCGCAATGGACGAGATGGCGGAGAAGCTAGGCATGGACCCGGTAGCGTTCCGCGTCCTGAACGACACCCAGGTCGACCCGGAGTCGCCATCCAAACCATTCTCGAAGCGGCAACTAGTGGAGTGCCTGACCGACGGTGCGAAACGCTTCGGTTGGAGCGAACGCAGCACGCGCCCCGCGACCAGGCGCGAAGGGCGCTGGCTGATTGGCATGGGTGTGGCGTCGGCGATCCGTGGCGCGCCCGTGATCAAGTCGGCAGCCAGCGTCAGGCTCGATCGCAGCGGTACCGTGACGGTGGAAACCGACATGACCGATATCGGTACCGGCAGCTATACGATCATTGCCCAGACCGCTGCCGAAATGCTGGGAGTCGGCCTCGACAAGGTGGTCGTTCGCCTGGGCGACTCGCGCTTCCCCGAGGGTGCCGGATCGGGAGGACAGTTCGGTGCCGCGTCCAGTACCGCCGGTGTGTACGCCGCTTGCGTGAAGCTGCGTGAGATGGTTGCGCAGCGGCTCGGCTTGACATCGACCGTCATCGAATTCATCGGGGGCCGTGTCCGTGCCGGCGGCACCAGCAGGCCACTTGCTGATGCGACGGCAAACGGCGACTTGGTCGCACAAGACGCGATGGAGTACGGCGACCTGTCCAAGCGTTTTGCGCAGCAAACCTTCGGCGCCCACTTCGTTGAAGTCGGCGTCGACTCGGTCACAGGCGAGATCCGCGTCCGCCGCATGCTCGGGGTGTTCGCCGCAGGCCGCATTCTCAATCCGCTTGCTGCGCGCAGCCAAATCATCGGCGGAATGACCATGGGTGCAGGGGCGGCACTGATGGAGGATCTCGTGGTCGACAAGCGCATCGGCTTCTTTGTGAATCATGACCTGGCCAGCTACGAAGTGCCTGTCCATGCCGATATCCCTCATCAAGAGGTCGTCTTTCTGGACGAGGTGGATCCAACTGCCGGTCCAATGAAAGCTAAAGGGGTTGGCGAGCTGGGTATCAGCGGGGTACCGGCAGCGATCGCAAACGCTGTCTACAACGCGACTGGAATCCGTGTCCGCGACTACCCGATCACGCTGGACAAGCTGCTCGACCGCCTGCCCCGGCAGGCTTGACCAGAACTGGACTGTTCAGGCGGAAAAGCGATGGAATCGAAGCGAAGCGAAGGTATCAGCACGTCGCGCAATGGCGACACGCAAAGTAGCAACTGGCGGCACTACCGTGCCGCCGTGGCCGAGTTCGACCACCTGTGGGAGACCGGCGTATCGAAACAGCAGCCAGAAAAAATGAAACAGCTTCTTCGCGCAATCGAATCGTTCGAAGAAGCCCAGCTATCAAATCTTTGAAAGGAAAATCATGGACTATGTAACTCTCAACAACGGACTGAAAATGCCTCTTCTGGGCTTTGGCGTCTTCCAGATTCCCGACGCTGCTGAATGCGAGCGTGTCGTTGTCGACGCCATCGGTGCGGGCTACCGCCTGATCGATACCGCCTCCGCGTATCTCAACGAAGAAGCGGTCGGCAAAGGTGTGAAAAATAGTGGCGTGGCCCGTGAAGAGCTCTTCATTACGAGCAAGCTGTGGGTTCAGGACACGGGTTACGAGGCGACGAAAAAGGCTATCGACAAGTCGCTGCAGCGCCTGCAACTGGGCTATCTCGACCTGTATCTGATCCACCAGCCGTTCGGCGACGTCCACGGTTCGTGGCGTGCCATGGAAGAAGCATACAAGGCCGGCAAGCTGCGTGCGATCGGCGTCAGCAACTTCCATCCGGACCGCCTCATGGACATCATGGCCTTCAACGAGGTCGTCCCGGCAGTCAACCAGATCGAAGTCAATCCCTTCCACCAGCAAGCGGAGAGCGTGGCCTTCATGCAGGAAAATGGTGTCCAGGCCGAGGCATGGGCTCCTTTCGCCGAAGGCAAGAACGGCCTCTTTCATAACGAAATCCTCACGTCCATCGGTGCGAAATACGGCAAATCCGTGGGCCAGGTCGTGCTGCGGTGGCTGGTCCAACGAGGCGTCGTGGCGCTTGCCAAGACGGTTCGCCGCGAGCGGATGCAGGAAAACCTGAACGTCTTCGATTTCAGCCTCGACGATGCCGATATGGCTGCCATCGCCGCGCTTGAGACCGGGACCAGCAGCTTCTTCTCGCACCGCGATCCTGCGATGGTCAAGTATCTGGCAAATCACCGGGTCGACATCTGATCGATGCGCCTGTTCGACCAACGTCTGACGACAGGCCTGCTCATGCTTAAAGCTTCACTATTGGCTTTGTCTGCTTTCTGTTCGATAGGCATAGCTTGTGCTGCGGAGCAGGCGCCGGCGAAAGTCACGATCGCCCGGGTTGGGTCTCAGCCGTCGAGCGTTGGCCCGGCAAAGAACTTTACCGGGGCCGTGCGTGTGGACTCCCCATTTCAAGGAACGGCTCCCGCCCGTGTGGCAGGCGGTATCGTCACTTTTGAGCCTAGCGCACGGACGGCCTGGCATACGCATCCCTTAGGGCAAACGCTCATCGTGACCGCAGGCGCTGGACGGGTGCAGCAATGGGGCGGCCAGATACAGGAAATCCATCCTGGCGACGTTGTGTCGATACCGCCTGGAGCCAAGCACTGGCATGGGGCCGGCCCATTGGTTGGAATGAGCCATATCGCGATCACCGAAATTGCGGACGGCAAATCTACCGAGTGGATGGAGAAGGTCAGCGATGCCCAGTACCAGCAATGAGCGCGCCATATCCCGCGCATCGTAATCGATAGGAAGAGCCATGAAAAACCTAGTTGAAAAGAGCGTTCTCGCCATCGCCGCTGCGGCGCTGTCATCGCTTGCCTTTCCTGCGCTGGCGCAGACGAAATCGCCGCAATCTGCGGCTGCGCCTACTGCCGGTAGCAATGCGCCCAAGACGAAAGCACAGCAGATGTTCGGAGACATATCCCCGAAATTTGCGGAACTGACGGACAAGGTTTTGTTCGGCGACGTATGGGAACGCCCAGGACTCTCCAAGAGAGACCGCAGCCTCGTCACGGTCAGTGCGCTCATCGCGATGAATCGACCGGACCAGCTACGTTCACACCTTGCCTTGGCTCGCCAGAACGGCCTGACCGAAGCAGAACTGGTCGAGGCCATCACCCACCTTGCGTTCTACTCGGGATGGCCGAACGCCGTTACTGCCATTTCGGTAGCCAAAGAAGTGTTTCACGAAAAGTGAAGGAGAGCCAGATGGGCGAACTTGACGATATCAACCAGACGCGACGCGATGTCCTGATCAGTGGTGCGTTGTCGGCGACTGCGGCCGCGTTGCCGATGGTCGGACACGCACAAACACCCGATGCTGCCGCATTGCCGGCCGGCCAGGTGACGACTCCGGCTCCGGTCACCAACAAGGTCGCGCTGCGCGTCAACGGCAAGCCGGTCGAGATCGAAGTCGACACCCGTACCACGTTGCTCGACCTGCTGCGCGAAAGGATGCATCTGACCGGTACCAAAAAGGGCTGCGACCAGGGACAGTGCGGCGCCTGCACGGTCATCGTCGACGGCCGGCGTATCAATTCCTGTCTTTCCCTCGCGGTCATGCACGAGGGCTCCGAGGTCACGACGATCGAAGGCCTGGGCCAACCGGGCAAGCTGCATCCGATGCAAGCCGCCTTCGTGAAGCACGACGGTTACCAGTGCGGCTACTGCACGCCTGGTCAGATCTGTTCGGCGGTGGCAGTACTTGATGAAGTAAAGCGAGGAATTCCAAGTCACGTCAGCGATGACCTGAACGCCAAGCCATTGCTGTCAATGGCTGAGATTCGTGAGCGCATGAGCGGCAACATCTGCCGGTGCGGCGCCTATTCCAATATCGTCGACGCGATTGTCGAAGTAGGTGGGGGCAAAGCATGAAAGCATTTACCTATCAACGTGCAAAGACGCCCGCCGAAGCTGCGGCCGCGGCAGTGCAACGGCCGAACACCCGCTTCATCGCCGGCGGCACCAACCTTCTGGACCTGATGAAACTCGAGATCGAGACACCGGCGCATCTCATCGACGTCAACGGTCTCGGGTTGGACAAGATCGAGCCCACGCAGCAGGGTGGAGTACGCATCGGCGCCCTTGTTCGTAACACCGACCTGGCGGCCGACGTGCGCATACGGCGCGATTATGGCGTGTTGTCGCGGGCCTTGCTGGCCGGTGCCTCGGCCCAGCTTCGCAACAAGGCGACCACCGCTGGCAATCTACTGCAGCGCACCCGTTGTCCGTACTTCTACGATACCAACATGCCCTGTAACAAGCGCGTGCCCGGGAGCGGATGTTCGGCGATCGGCGGCTACACCCGCGGCCATGCGATCGTTGGCCAAAGCGAGAAATGCATTGCGACGCATCCGAGCGACATGGCGGTGGCCATGCAATTGCTGGACGCCGTCATCGAAACCGTGAACCCCAGCGGCGCCACACGTACGATCCCGATTGCGGATTTCTACCGCTTGCCGGGCAACACGCCGCACATCGAGAACACGCTGCAGCCCGGAGAGCTGATCACAGCCGTGACCCTGCCCAAGCCACTGGGCGGCAAGCATTTTTACCGGAAAATTCGCGACCGCGCCTCGTACGCATTCGCATTGGTCTCAGTGGCTGCGGTCGTACAGCCTGACGGCACGGGCCGTGTCGCCCTGGGTGGCGTTGCGCATCGGCCGTGGCGTGTACCGGCTGCCGAACAAGCCCTGCCGCGAGGGGGTAAGGCTGTGACCGATCAGCTGTTGTCGGGCGCCCGTACTACCGAAGAAAATGCATTCAAGGTCCTTCTAGTACAGCGGACGATTGATTCACTGCTAGCTGACGCACGGAAGGCTTGACGACACATGAAATTCACTACGCCTGCCACCACCAACCCGATTGACCGGCTGCGGGTTATTGGCAAGCCGGCCGATCGTATCGATGGGCCGTTGAAGACCACGGGCACGGCGCCGTATGCCTATGAGCAGAACACAGCGGTACCTGGCGCCGCCTATGGCTACGTGATCGGCTCGGCGATTGCAAAAGGACGGATTGCTTCGATCAACACCGATGCCGCACGGCGTGCACCCGGGGTCCTGACCGTCGTGACCTACGAGAACGCCGGCAAGCTTAACTTGGGAAACTTCAATACCGCCAAACTGTTGGGTGGCCCCGAGATTCAACACTATCATCAGGCAATCGCGCTGGTGGTTGCGGAAACGTTCGAACAGGCGCGGGCTGCTTCCGCGCTTGTGAAGGTCGAGTATGTGAAGCAGCCAGGCGTTTATGATCTGGCAGGCGCCATGAAGACCGCCGCTTCCATTGGCAAGGAAGAGGTCGCGAACGGTGATTTCGAGAGCGGCTACAGCGCTGCCCCGGTCAAACTCGATGCCACCTATACGACGCCCGATCAAAGCCATGCCATGATGGAGCCGTACGCCTCGATCGCCCGGTGGGAAGGCGAGAAGCTGACGGTGTGGACCTCGAACCAGATGATCAATTGGACGAAGACAGACCTGGCCAAGACCTTGGGCATTCCTGCTGAGAACGTGCGCTTGATTTCTCCGTTCATCGGCGGCGGTTTTGGCGGAAAGCTCTTTCTCCGATCCGAAGCGGTGCTCGCCGCATTGGGAGCCCGCGTCGCTCAACGTCCCGTCAAGGTAACTCTCCAACGTTCATTGATCATCAATAACACGACGCACCGGCCAGCAACCGTCCAGCGCATTCGGATCGGTGCGACGCGCGAAGGCCGGATTTCCGCGATCGCACACGAGAGCTGGTCTGGCAACCTCCCCAATGGGAAGCCCGAGACCGCCGTTCAGCAGACACGGCTTTTATACGCGGGACCGAACCGTATGACACGGCTTCTTCTTGCCACGCTCGATCTACCAGAGGGTAACGCCATGCGCGCTCCAGGCGAGGCGCCAGGACTGATGGCACTCGAGATCGCGATGGATGAAATGGCCGAGAAGCTGAAGATGGATCCTGTGACTTTCCGGATCATCAACGATACGACGGTCGATCCACAAAAACGCGAGCGCAAATTTTCGCAGAGGCGACTCGTCGAGTGCTTCCGCCAGGGACGCGAACGATTCGGATGGAAGAACCGTAACCCTATCCCGGGACAGGTCCGCGACGGGCGCTGGCTTGTTGGCATGGGGGTCGCTTCCGCGTTCCGGAATAACCTCAATATGAAGTCTGCCGCGCGCGTGCGGCTGGAGCGTGATGGGATGGTGACGGTCGAGACGGACATGACCGATATCGGCACCGGCAGTTACACCATCATCGCCCAGACGGCTGCGGAGATGCTCGGGTTGCCGCTCGACCGCGTAGTGGTACGCCTGGGCGACTCGAGCTATCCGGTATCGGCAGGTTCCGGTGGACAGTGGGGCGCCAACAGTTCGACCGCCGGCGTGTATGCAGCCTGTGTCAAGCTGCGCGAACAGATTTCGCTAAAGGCAGGTTTGGATCCCACGCAATCAGATTTCGTCGACGGTCGCGTTATAGCTGGCGGAAATTCGGTTGCCCTGCGCGCTGTGGCGGCCGACGGCGATATCACTGCCGAGGACACCATGGAATACGGTGACCTGGACAAGAAATACCAGCAGACGACCTTCGGCGCCCATTTCGTCGAGGTGGGCGTTGACATCGCTACTGCGGAGATTCGGGTGCGGCGCATGCTGGCGGTATGTGCCGCGGGCCGCATCCTTAATCCCAAAACGGCGCGCAGCCAGGTGATAGGCGCCATGACGATGGGTATCGGCGGAGCGTTGATGGAAGACTTGGCAGTCGACAAGCGTATCGGCTTCTTCGTCAACCACGATCTGGCGGGATATGAAGTTCCGGTCCACGCGGACATTCCGCACCAAGAGGTGATATTCCTCGACGAGACCGACCCGATGACCTCGCCCATGAAAGCCAAAGGGGTTGGTGAACTTGGCCTGTGCGGCGTGAGTGCCGCAATCGCAAATGCAATCTACAACGCCACTGGCGTACGCGTACGTGATTACCCGGTCACGCTGGACAAGTTGCTGCACAAGATGCCATCACCAACTTGACATCGCGCTTTTTAAAACAAGGAATGATATGAAAACTACCGGTTATGCTGCTTACGACCCAGCCAAACCTTTGGCGCCTTTCGAATTCGAGCGGCGCGCTCTGCGCCCCAATGACGTTGCCATGGAGATCCTGTACTGCGGTGTATGCCATTCCGACCTCCATACCGCGCGCAATGACTGGGGCTGGAGTTATTACCCGATTGTGCCGGGACATGAAATCATCGGTCGTGTGACGGAAGTCGGCCCGCAAGTGACCGCGTATAAGGTTGGTGACCGCGTCGGAGTCGGCTGCATGGTAGACAGCTGCCTGCATTGCGACCAATGCCACAAAGGTGAGGAGCAGCTCTGTCGTGAAGGGTCGACCGGCACTTACGCAAGTGCCGACCGCATCACCGGCGAACCCACGCAAGGTGGCTACTCCAAGCACCTGGTCGTGCGCGAGGAGTTCTGCCTGCGCGTTCCCGACAACCTCGATCTGGCGAAGGTTGCACCATTGCTTTGCGCCGGCATCACGACTTACTCGCCATTGCGAACTTGGAACATCGGTGTTGGTAGCCGTGTTGGCGTGATCGGCCTGGGTGGCTTGGGCCACATGGCGGTCAAGCTGGCGGTCGGCATGGGAGCCGATGTGACAGTACTGAGCCGCACCAAGGATAAGGAAACTGATGCGCTTGAACTGGGGGGCCATCGGCTTTTAGTGTCAAGCGATGAGACCGCAATGGCGTTGGCAGCTTCCGGCTTCGATCTGATCATCGATACCGTGCCAGTCAAGCATGACCTCGCTCCGTATCTACCGCTGCTGGATGTGGATGGCACCTTGGTGATCGTCGGCCAAATCGGTCCAATGAACGAGATGAATACCGTGCCCTTGCTGCTAGGCCGTCGTCGCATCGCGGGTTCGCCAATTGGCGGAATCCGGGAAACGCAGGAGATGCTTGATTTCTGTGCTGAGAAAAATATTTTGCCGGAGTGCGAAATGATCCGCATGGACCAGATTAACGAAGCTTACGAACGCATGGAGCGTGCGGATGTTCGCTACCGCTTCGTGATCGACATGGCTTCGCTGCCTGGGCCGACTGCTCGCGCCTGATCAACGACCTCTGCCGGCTGCGCGTGCGTTTGCCGGCTCCGATACCACATCTGCGTAAGTACCAGCGAGCTACCCGATCCGCCAGTCTTCAGGCTAGTGGGCTTCTCGGGAAGGAGTCCCTCATGAGTAATCAGCGTTTCAAAGTCCTGGTCGTCGGCGCGACTGGTAGCATCGGACAGCATGTCATCGACGAAGGCGCGCGGCTGGGATACGCGATGCGTGCATTGATTCGCCGTCCGCAGCAAGCGGAACAATTCGATGCCGATACCGAGACAGTGGTCGGCGATCTCACTGACGCAACATCACTTTTCGCTGCGGTTGCCGGGATGGATGCAGTGGTATTCACTCATGGCTCCAATGGACGCCCGCCCGGCCCACAAGCGGTTGACTATGGTGCTGTACGGAATGTGCTTCTTGCGCTTGAGGGGAGAACAGTGCGTATCGCTCTGATGACGACAGTGGCCGTCACCGATCGAAAAGGTGCACATGACTGGAAGCGCAGGGGAGAGCGCCTGGTGCGCGCCAGCGGCTTGCCCTACACAATCGTCCGCCCCGGATGGTTCGACTATAACAATCCACAGCAGCAGCGGCTCATCATGCTGCAGGGCGACCGCAGCCAGACCGGAACACCACGCGATGGCGCGGTCGGCAGACGACAGCTCGCACAAGTATTGCTCTGGAGCCTGCATGCGCCGACGGCGTTATGCAAGACGTTTGAGCTGTCTACCGAAGCTGGCCAGATGCAAGTCGATCTCGGCTCTGTCGCGATGCAGCTCGATCGGGATACGCCGCGCGCTCTCGATGCGGTGCATGACATGCAAAATATGCCCATCGAGACGGAGCCTACCTATGTCCTGGACGACCTGGACGAAATCAGCGCCGCTTTCGCAGCGCCCCGCACGTAAATAACGTTACCTCTCTTGAAAAGGTCAAGATGCGCAAGTCCTTGATAGCCGAATTGGCTGTTGGCGCTACAGTACTTACGACGTTCCAAAGCGCTGTCGCTGAGGTGCAGAATGCCGGTCGTGCGGGCAGTAGCCGAACTTGCCCCGTTATCGGAGTAAACCCAATGGAGAGCCCAAGAGGGACGCATCTTAGTGAGAACTCTACGATCGGTGACCTGTTGCGCCATCCTGCGTTTTCTGGCTTTGGGCGTCTGTTGTTGCCATGGGACGGGCGATCCTACGAGGCGACGCTCCAGCTGCGCCAGGCGGACTCCCTGCTGCCTTATCACAGTCATGTCCAGCCTGCCGTCGTGGCGGCAGCACTCAACCGCATGGTTGACGACGCAGCCGCAGGCAAGACGATCTTCTACAACATCTATACAGAGAAGCAACAGCTTTCGGATTCCTCACTGAAGCAGACCGGATTGTTCTTCTACCGTGGCAAGCCGGGCGCGCCGTTCGCGATCATTGCACCTGGAGGCGGGTTTCAGTATGTAGGATCCTTGCACGAAG
>Ga0265798_10008113_pt1 | contig 13450 bp, 14 predicted proteins | sample P3T30metagenome_FD_192430 | JGI IMG/M metagenome (GOLD analysis project Ga0265798, IMG submission 192430) | Plant litter microbial communities from East Loma Ridge, Irvine, California - P3 T30 | ecosystem: Environmental > Terrestrial > Plant litter > Unclassified | place: USA: California...
GTCGGTGACCGCCGAGACCCCGCCCCGACCCTCCGCGCCGCTCACGGTGGACGTGGCGGACGTCGTGGTCGTCCCGACCGGGGCGACCCCCGCGAGCGCTGCCCCGACCGCCACCCCGGCCGCGGCGGCGGCCTCGTCGCCCGCCCCGGTGCCCAGCGCGCCGATGACCCAGCAGCTCGCGAAGCCGCTCTTCACGCTCGCGCACGCCGGCCCCGGTGAGCACGTGGTCACCGTGACGGTCGCCCCCGAGCAGCTCGGGCCGGTCACGGTGCGCGCCTCCGTGGGCGCCCACGGCGTGCACGTCGAGCTCTTCGCCCCGAGCGAGGCGGGGCGCGAGGCGGTGCGCGCGGTCCTGCCCGACCTGCGCCGCGACCTCGGTGCCGCCTCCGGCGCGGGCGTGGCGACGAGCCTCGACCTGTCGGCGCACGACCAGCCGCGCGAGGCGCCGCAGGGCGCGCCCCGAGAGACGGCAGGAGGCCCGCCCCGCCCCGGTGCGCGCCTCACGCCCGTCCCCGTGCCCGACCCCCTCACCGGTGCGAGCCGGACCACCCCGACGACGTCGCTCGACGTCCTGGCCTGAAAGGAACCCCGATGCCCCTCGACGGGATCACCGGCAGCGTCGACGCCCCCACCGCGGCGGCCACGCTCGCCACCTCGAGCGCCCGCGCGCCGAAGCAGACCATGGACAGCGAGGTCTTCATGCAGCTGCTGGTCACGCAGCTGCGCAACCAGGACCCGTCCGCGCCGATGGACACGAACGCGATGATCTCGCAGACGACCCAGCTGGCGATGATGGAGCAGGTCACGGCCCAGACGACCACCGGGACGGAGAACTTCTCCCTGCAGATGCGCATCGCCGCGTCCGCGCTCGTCGGGCAGCAGGTCAGCTACACCGGCCCCGACGGCGCCTCCGTCACCGGCACGGCCACCGCGGTCTCCTTCGCCCAGTCCGTGCCGACCGTGACGATCGCCGGGAAGGAGGTCGCCCTGGATCTCGTCTCCGGCATCAGCGCCGGCGCCGGCACAGGCGCCGGCACCGGCACCGCCGCCTCCTGACCCCGCGGCACCCCACCAGCACCCGGCGCGGCTCCCGCCTCGCCGTCCAGCACTCCTCCACCGCCTGACCGAAAGGCAGCACCATGCTCCGCTCCCTCTACTCCGGCATCTCCGGCCTGCGCTCGCACCAGACGATGCTCGACGTCACCGGCAACAACATCGCCAACGTGAACACCGCCGGCTTCAAGTCGTCGACCACGCAGTTCCAGGACACCCTCTCGCAGATGACCCAGGGGGCCGGCGGCCCGCAGACGGGCCTCGGCGGCACCAACCCCGCGCAGATCGGCCTCGGCGTGCAGGTCGCCGGCATCACGACGAACTTCGCCCAGGGGTCCGCGCAGGCCACCGGCAAGGCCACCGACCTCAGCATCGCCGGCGACGGGTTCTTCGTCACCCGCTCCGGCGGCGACACCCTCTACACGCGCGCCGGCTCGTTCGACTTCGACGCCGACGGCCGCCTGGTCACCCCGGACGGCAAGATCGTCCAGGGCTACACGGCGACCAACGGCGTCGTGAACGTCGGCGGCGGCCTCGGCGACGTGACCCTGCCCGTGGGGACGGCGGCCCCCGCCTCCGCGACGCGGGCGGCGACCGTCACCGGCAACCTGCCGTCCGACAGCCCGGTGGGCACGAGGCTCAACCGTGACGTCGAGGTCTACGACGCGGCCGGCGCCAAGACCACCCTCTCGCTGGCCTTCGCGCGCACCGGCACGGGCTGGAGCGTCACCGGCCCGGGCGGTGCGACCACGAACCTCACCTTCACCGCGGGGGGTGCCGTCAACGGCGACCCCGCCCTGACGGTCGGCGGCATCCGGGTCGACCTCTCGGGCGTCTCGGGCTTCGCGAAGCTCGACACGGTCGCGATCACCGACCAGGACGGCCGCGGGGCCGGCACGCTGCAGGGCTTCTCGATCGCGAAGGACGGCACCGTCGTGGGCCAGTTCTCGAACGGGGAGTCGCTGGCCGTCGGCCGCATCGCGCTCGCGACGTTCGCGAACTCGGCCGGTCTCGAGAAGGCCGGCGCGTCGGGCTACCGTGCGACCGCCAACTCGGGCGACGCCGCGGTGGGCGCCCCCGGTTCGCCCGGCGTCGGCTCCATCGCGGCCGGCACCCTCGAGATGAGCAACGTCGACCTCTCGAAGGAGTTCACGAACCTCATCGTCGCGCAGCGCGGCTTCCAGGCGAACGCCCGCATCATCACGACCTCCGACGAGGTGCTCCAGGAGCTCACGAACCTCAAGCGCTAGTCGCGGTCCCCACCCCGGGAACGGCAGGAGGCGCGGTGCCGGTGCACCGCGCCTCCTGCCGTTCCGTCGTGCGGATCAGGTCGTGCCGATCAGGACGAGTAGGTCGACGGGTCGATGTTCGCGGCGGCCACGACGAACAGGATCGTGAAGAGGACCGTGAGGGCGATCGCGACGAAGCCGATGATGACCGCGGCGAGGGCCAGGCCGCGGCCCTTCTCGCCGGTGCGCTTGATCTGCGACAGGGCCACGAAGCCGAGGACGATGCCGACGATCGAGACGAAGAACGAGGCGATGAAGCCGACGATCGCGAGGACGTTGTAGTTGTCGCGCTGCGCCGGGGCGCCGGAGGAGGAATAGGGCTGGGGCGTGGTCATGGTCTGCTCTTTCGTTCGAGGGCGGGGCGCTCGCACCCGGTCGGTGTCCCCCCAGGAGCAGAGCGTCGCCAACATATCAGCAGCGTCGCTCAGGTGCGACCGAGGTAGCGCCCCTCCTTGTGGTTCATGGCGAGGACGAGGTTGAGCACGACCGCGCCCAGGGCGCTGAGCAGCACCACGGGCCAGGCGACGACCGTCAGCGAGAGCGCGACGATGAGCACGTCGAAGGCCATCTGCACGTAGCCGGCGCGGAGGCCGAGGCGCTCCTGGAGCACGAGCGCGAGGATGTTGATCCCGCCGAGGCTGGCGCCGTGCCGGAAGAGGATGAGCAGGCCGACGCCGACGAGCAGGTTGCCGCCGAGCGTGCCGTAGACCGGGTCGAGGTCGTCGATGCGGAACACCACGGGGTGCAGGTACGAGAAGGCCGACAGCATCGACACGGTCAGCACGGTGCGGAGGGTGAACGCCCAACCCTTCTTCCACACCGCGAGGGCGAAGAACGGCAGGTTCACGGCCAGGAACAGCACGCCGAACGTCCACGACGTCGCGTAGCTGAGCAGCAGGGCCAGGCCGGCCGTGCCTCCGGAGACGGCGCCGCTCTCCTTCAGCAGGAACAGCCCGAACGAGGCGAGGAACACGCCCGTGAGCACGCCGAGGACGTTCTCCGCGAGCGTGTGCCGCGTCGTCGGATCGGGCCCGGGGGCGAGGGCGGGGTCGTCGACGCCGGGCGTCGCGGGCGCCGAGGCCCCCGCGGTGTCGGCGTCGGGGAGCCCGACGGAGGAGAGGGGGGTCGCGGTGCTGGTGGCGAGGTCGGCGGGTCCGGCGGGGGTGGTGCCGTCGCGCTGACCGTCGAGGGGTTCGTGGGTCACCTCGACAGTGTGCCGCAGCCGTGCGTCCGGCACGTGTCGCGCGGCCCCGCCGGGCGGCTAACGGGCGGGTGGGCCCGGCCGATAGTGGTCCTCGAGCAGCTCAGGACGAGCACTCACGCCCGCCCCACGGACGGCGGCGGGCCGAACCAGACCTAGGACGGGCCGATGATCGTCGTCACGCGACTCAACGACAGCACCTTCGCTGTCAACCCCGACCTCGTGGAGCGCATCCACGAGTCGCCCGACACCACGCTGGTCATGGTCGACGGGGCGAAGTACATCGTCACCGAGACGATGGCCGAGGTGATCGACATGATCGCCCGCTACCGCGCCCGCATCGTGTCCCTCGCCTACGACGACGGCCCTGCCCTCGTCCCCGCGGGCGCTCGCGGCGGCCAGCAGGGCCAGCGCGGCGGCCTCCAGCACACCGGCCCGGTCGCGCTCGACCCGGTGCAGCTGCGTCCCGTCGGGAGGAGCTGACCGTGGATCCGGCGACGATCCTCGGCATCCTCCTCGCGTTCGGTGCCCTCTTCGGCATGATCAAGCTCGAGGGCGTGCACCTCACCGGGCTGCTCCTGCCCGCACCGATCCTGCTCGTCTTCGGCGCCACCATCGCCGTCGGCATCGCGGGCACGACCATCAAGGACGCCCTCACCTCCTTCAAGCTCATCGGCCGTGCCTTCACCGGCAAGGTCGTGCCCCCGCAGAGCGTCATCGACGACATCGTCGGGCTCGCCGAGAAGGCCCGCAGCGAGGGCCTGCTCTCGCTCGAGGCGGAGGCGGAGCGCCTCGGCGACCCGTTCCTCGCCGGCGCCCTGCAGAACATCGCCGACGGCACCGACGGCGAGGAGCTGCGGATCCTCCTCGAGGACGAGATGGAGTCCCGCCTCGCGGCCGACCGCATGGCGAGCAAGTTCTTCATGGGCCTCGGCGGCTACGCGCCCACGGTCGGCATCATCGGCACGGTCGTGAGCCTCACGCACGTGCTCGAGAACCTGGCGCAGCCCGACGAGCTCGGCCACATGATCGCCGCGGCGTTCGTCGCGACCCTGTGGGGCCTCCTGACCGCGAACTTCCTCTGGCTGCCCATCGGGGCCCGACTGCGCAAGCTCGCCGACCTCGACGAGGCGCGCATGACGCTGCTGCTCGAGGGCGTGCTCGCGGTCCAGGCGGGGAGCCAGCCGCGCCTGCTCGGCGAGCGCCTCAAGGCCATGGTGCCGACGCACACGCTGAAGGGCGGGGCGGGGGCCGAGTCGAAGTCGGCCGAGCAGGGGGTCCGGGCGTGAGCGCCACGGCGTCCCGGCGCCGCCGCACGAAGGGGCACGACGACGACGAGCACCCCGACGAGCGCTGGATGGCGTCCTACATGGACATGATCACGGTGCTCATGTGCATGTTCATCGTGCTCTACGCCATGTCGACGGTCGACCAGGACAAGTACGCCGCCCTGCGCGACTCGCTCGCGTCGGGCTTCGGCCAGACCGACATCGGCGCCGTCGACACCGCCCCCGGCACGTGCGGGCCGGCCGACCAGGTCACCGACCAGGGCGAGGGCTTCGCGGTGGGCGACGAGGACGCCACGAGCGCCTCGGCCACGACGGGCTCGGAGGGCACCGCCGAGGACCTCGCCCGGGCCGAGCTCGACGACCTCACGGCCATCAAGGAGGCCATCTCGGCGAACCTGGCAGGGGCCGGCCTGTCGAAGGAGGTCGAGTTCGCCGTCGACGCCCGCGGGCTCACGGTCCGCCTGGTGGGTTCCGAGACGTTCTTCGGCTCGAACAGCGCCGACCTCAGCTCGGAGGCGCGGCGGGTCATGGACGCGGTCTCCCCGGTGCTCCGCACGGCCGGCCACGACGTCTCGGTCGAGGGCCACGCCGACCAGCGCACCTCCGTCGCCCCGTTCGCCACGAACTGGGAGCTCTCGAGCGCCCGGTCCACGCAGGTGCTGCGCGACCTGGTCGAGCGCGGCCGGCTCGACGCGGCGCACGTGCAGGCGGTCGGGTTCGGCTCGTCGCGGCCGATCGTCGAGGGCGGCACGGACGCCGAGCTCGCCGGCAACCGTCGCGTCGACATCGTCGTGCTCTCGAACCAGTCCGACACGGTCAGTGCGCTGCTGCCCGAGCTGCAGCGCGCGGTGACGGGCGCAGGAGGCACGGTGCCGACGACCGACGCCGGCGCGGTCGCCGAGACGGCCGGCACCGACAGCGGGGAGGCGCCCGAGGCCGGGGCGGCACCGGCCGCCGAGGAGGAGCACGCGACCGACGAGGAGCACGACGCCGAGGGGGCCCAGTCCGGGGGCCACTGACCCTTTCCAGCTAACCAGGGCGCGCGACGGGCCGACAGTGGCCGTCGTGACCCTCCTCGACCCTGCCCGTCCCGGTGCACCGACCCGATCCGCCCCGGGTCCGTCGGCGACCCCGGAGCGCGTGGTCGAGCCGTACGACTTCCGGCGTCCGACGACGCTCGCGCGCGAGCACGCCCGCGTGCTCGAGGTCGCGTTCGACACGTTCGCGCGCCAGTGGGGCACGCAGCTCACCGCCAAGATGCGGGTGCGCTCCGAGGTCACCTCGCACCAGGTGCAGATGCTGACCTACGACGAGTACGCCTCGTCCCTGCCCGCGACCACGGCCATGGTCCTGTGCCCGCTCTCGGGCATGGAGGCCAAGGCGGTCGTGCAGTTCCCGACCTGGGCGGCGTTCGTCTGGGTGAGCCACATGCTGGGCGCCCCGAAGCCCGGCTCGCTGCCCGACCGCACCTTCACCCCGGTGGAGGAGGCCCTGGTCCGCAACATCGTGGAGGACGCCCTCGACGACCTCAGCTACTCCTTCGGCACGCTCCTCGTCGACGAGGTCCGCGTGGGCGGGTTCCAGTACGACTCCCAGTTCGCCCAGGTGGCGGCGAAGAGCGACTCGATGATCGTCGCCTCGTTGAAGATCTCGGTCGCGAACCGGGTGGCCACGGGCACGATGGCGATCCCCGCCCGCGCCCTGCTCCCGCAGCTGGTCGACGACGACGGCGTGCAGACCACGCTCACGCCTCGCGAGCTCGTCCAGCAGCAGCTCGCCGCGGTGCCCGTCGACGTGGCCCTCCGCATCGCGCCCGTCACCGTGCGCCCGGCCGAGGTCCTCGGCCTGGCCGTGGGCGACCTCCTGCCCCTGCCGCACCCGCAGCACCGCCCCCTCGAGATGACGGTCGACGGCGTGCCCGTGGGCCGCGCCGCCGTCGGCGCGAACGGTTCCCGCCTCGCGGGCGTCGTCGTCTCCGTCACGACCGACCTCCGCGAAGGAACAGCATGACCACGACGACCCCCACCCAGCACACGGCCGCCGCCGACGCCTTCGTCGCGACGGTGCCGAGCGCGTCGCTGCTGCGGGCCGTGCCGCTCGACGCGTCGGCCGTCGCCGCCCTGGTCGGGCCCGACGGGGCGATCGTCACCTCGTTCGTGGGCTCCGTCTCGGCCGACACGGCGCTGATGTTCGACGACCTCTCCCAGCTCACCGCCGCGGGCGGCACCCTGTCGCCCTCGGTCTCCGTGCTCGACGTGCTGCGCCCGGCGCTCGAGGCCGCGACCGCCGTCCTCGGCACGGGCGTGCTCGGCGACAGCCGCATCGAGGCCGTCGACGCGCTCCTGCTCGACCCGGCCACGACCGTCTTCGAGCTCGTCGGCCCCGCGCGCACCGAGGGCTGGTTCGCCGTGCGCCTCCGGGAGGACGGCACGGTCGCCGGTCTCGGCACCGGCCAGGACGCCGCGGCCGTCACGGCCCCCTCGCTCAGCCCGACGGTCGGCAACCTCGGCCGCATCAACGCGGTCGAGATGGCCCTCACGGTCGAGATCGGCCGCACCCGCATGTCGGTCCGCGACGTGCTGGGCCTCGAGCCCGGTGCCGTCGTCGAGCTGGACCGGTCCGCCGGCGCCCCCGCCGACGTGCTGCTCAACGGTCGCGTCATCGCGCACGGCGAGGTCGTGGTCGTCGACCAGGACTACGCGGTGCGCATCACGAAGATCCTCGACGTCGCCGACGGGATCTGACCCGTGGAGACCGTCGTCCTCGCGCTGCGCGTCGCCCTCTCCCTGGGCGTCGTGCTGGCCCTGCTCTGGGTGCTGCAGAAGCGCGTCGCCCGGGGCCGCGGCGGCCTGCTCGGCACCCGCCGCGCGAGCACGGTCACGGTCGTCGCCCGCCAGGGCGTCGGTGCGAAGGCCAGCGTGGTCGTGGTCGACGTCGAGGGCGAGCGCCTCGTGCTGGGCGTCACCGACGGCGGCATCTCCGTGCTCTCGTCCGCCGAGGCCCCGCAGTCGGTGCAGGAGCCGGCACCGTTGACCCCGGTCGCCCGGCTGGTCCCCGCCGAGCCGCGTGGCGAGGCCTTCGCCCAGGTCCTGGCCGAGCAGGCGCAGCCCGCGCCCGCCCGCGCGGTCGAGGCCCTGCCGCTGCGCCCGCGCGGCGCCGCCCGCCGGGCCAGCGGCAGCGTCGCCCGCCGAGCAGTCGGCAGCGTCGCGCCCACGCCCGGCGACGACCCTGGTGCCGCCCGCCGTGCCCCGGGCCGGACCGCCCAGGCCCTCGACGGCTCGATCCTCTCGCCCGAGACCTGGCGGCAGGCCGCGACCGTGCTCCGCTCCCGGCGCCTCGGATGACCCGCACCGCCCTCACCGGCACGCTGCGCGCCGACGTGCGCGTGCTGCCGGTGCTCCCCGCTGCGCTGCACCGCGGTCGCGCGCTGCGCGTCGTGGCGACGCTGCTGCTCCTGGCCGTGAGCGTCGCGGCCCTCCTGCTGCTCGGCGGCACGGGCGCCGACGCCGCGCCCGTCGACCCCTCGGCACCGGCCGCGCCGACGGCCCCCGCCGACCCCTCAGGAGGCACGGGCACCGGTTCGACGTCGGGTTCCGTCCCCGGCACGGGCGAGGGCACGGGCGGCGACCGGTCCGACCTCACGGGCGACGGCACGACGACCGGCGGCGTCGACATCGACATCGACGGCCCCGACGGCGCCCCCTCGGCGGCGATCACGACGCTGCTCGGCATCACGCTGCTCAGCGTGGCCCCCGCGCTGCTGCTCATGATGACGTCGTTCACCAAGATCTTCGTCGTGCTGGCGATGACGCGGAACGCGCTCGCGCTGCCGTCGATCCCGCCGAACCAGGTCCTCGCGGGCCTGGCGCTGTTCCTCAGCCTGTTCGTGATGGCGCCGATCCTGTCGAACGTCAACGCCGACGCCGTGCAGCCCTACCTCGCGGGCCAGCTGGACTTCCAGCAGGCGGTCGACGTGGGCGCCGCCCCGCTGCGCGAGTTCATGCTCGCCCACACGCGCGAGGAGGACATCGCGCTGATGACCCGGGCCGCCGACCGGCCGAACCCGGCCGACGCGGGCGACGTCCCGATGACGACGCTCATCCCGTCGTTCATGATCAGCGAGCTGCGCGCGGCGTTCATCATCGGCTTCGTCATCTTCATCCCGTTCCTCGTCATCGACCTCGTGGTCAGCGCCGCGCTCATGTCGATGGGCATGATGATGCTCCCGCCGGTGATGATCTCGCTGCCGTTCAAGATCCTGCTGTTCGTCCTCGTCGACGGGTGGGGCCTCATCATCACGTCGCTCATCGAGAGCTACCGGGTGGGTGCCTGATGGACTCCAACGCCGTCCTGGACCTGTCGATGCAGGCCCTCATCGTCACCGGCAAGGTGGCCGCGCCCGTGCTCATCACGTCGCTCGTGGTCGGCTTCGCCATCTCCCTGCTGCAGTCGATCACGCAGATCCAGGAGGTCACGCTCTCGTTCGTGCCGAAGGCGGTCGCGGTCGCCATCGCCCTCGTCGTCTGCGGGCACTGGATGATCGCCGAGATGGTGTCGTTCACGCACGTCGCCTTCGACCGCATCCCGCAGATGCTCAGCGGTGGCTGAGGCGCGCGTGTCGTTCTCCCTGGACCAGTCCTGGCTCGAGGCCGTCATGCTCGCCGGCGTGCGCATGGTCGCGTTCCTCGTCGTCGCGCCGCCGTTCTCCTACCGGGCCTTCCCGGCGCGGGTGAAGGCGATGCTCGGCGTCGGCCTGGCCCTGGCGGTGGCGCCACGCGTCGCCGAGGGGTACGAGTCGCTCCCGACGGGTCCGTTCGTCGTCTCGCTCGTGCTCGAGGTCGTCGTCGGTGCCCTGCTGGGGTTCCTCGTGCTCGTGGTGTTCGCCGCGGTGCAGTCCGCGGGCAGCCTCATCGACCTCTTCGGCGGCTTCACGCTCGCCCAGGCCTTCGACCCGCAGTCCATGGTCAACGGTGCCCAGTTCACGCGCCTGTTCCAGATGACGGCGCTCGCGCTGCTCTTCGCGACGGGCGGGTACCAGCTCATCATCGGCGGGCTGACCCGTTCCTTCGAGGCGTTCCCGCTGGGCCTCGGGCTCGACCTCACGCACCCCGTCGAGGTGCTGACGGACCTGGTGAGCCAGATGTTCCTCGCGACCGTGCAGATCGCCGGGCCGCTCTGCGTCGTGCTGTTCCTCGCCGACGTGGGCCTGGGCCTCCTGACCCGCGTCGCCCCGGCGCTGAACGCCTACGCCATGGGCTTCCCGCTGAAGATCCTCATGACGGTCATGCTGGCCGGCGGCACGCTGCTGGCCCTGCCGGGCGTGGTGACCGCGCTCACGGGCGACGCCTCCGACGCACTCATGGGGGTGAGGTGACCCGTGTCCGACAGCGGTGAGCGCACCGAGGCGGCGACCGACAAGCGCATGAAGGAGGTCCGTTCCAAGGGCCAGCTGTCGCGCTCGCAGGACCTCAGCGCCTGGGTGGGCGTCGGTGCGGCCGCGCTCATGGCGCCGGTCACGATCGAGCGCGCCTCGGCGGCCGGGACCGACCAGCTGTTCTCGATCCGCGCGCTGGTGCGCCACCCCGACGCCGAGGCCGCCGTGCAGGCGCTCGTCGACGGGGCCGGGTCGATGGCCGTGTCGCTCGGCCCGCTGTTCGCGGTGACCGGCGTGGCCGTGCTCGCGACGGCCGTCGCCCAGGGCGGCGTGCACGTCAAGCGCATGACGGGCAACTACGAGCAGTTCGACCTGGTCAAGGGGCTCGGCCGCGTCTTCGGCGGCCAGGCCCTGTGGAACGGCGCGAAGTCGCTGCTCAAGACCGCCGTCGTCGGACTGGTGCTCGTCGCGGCCGTGCAGGGCCTCGTGCCGTTGCTGCGCAGCGGCGGCGGGCTGAGCGTGTCCGCCCTGCTGGGCGAGGCGACCGGTGGCGTCGTGGTGCTGCTGCAGGCGGCGGTCGCGGCGGGCCTGGTGCTCGCCGTCGCCGACGTGTTCGTCGTGCAGCGCCGCAACCGCAAGCGCACCCGCATGACGAAGAAAGAGGTGCGCGACGAGCACAAGAGCAGCGAGGGCGACCCGATGCTCAAGGGCCAGCGCCGCAGCCGACAGCTCGCCATGAGCCAGGGCCGCATGATGGGCGCGGTCGCCGACGCGGACGTCGTGCTCGTCAACCCCACCGACTACGCCGTCGCGATCGCCTACGAGCCGGGCCGGTCCGCGCCCCGCGTGGTCGCGAAGGGCGCCGGCGCGGTCGCCGCGCGCATCCGCGAGCGAGCGCAGGAGGCCCGGGTCCCGCTGGTGCAGGACGTCCCGCTCGCCCGCGCCCTCCACGCCTCCTGCGGCCTCGGCGAGGAGATCCCCGTCGAGCTCTACACGCCCGTGGCCCGCGTGCTCACCTTCGTGATGGCGCTGCAGGCGCGGGGCGCCGCCCCGGGGACGCACGTGCCGCCGCGCTCGACCACGGCCGACGAGGTCGCGGGGGTCCTCGCCCCCGGCTCGCTCGCCGACGACGCGGTGCCCCGCAGGCTGCGTCCGCCCCGACCCGGGCGGTCGCCGTCGCCCGTCGGCGACCCGGCGACCGGCCCGCCGGCCGCCTCGCCCCCTCCCGCCCGTCCCGCCCCCCGACCCGCCGCCTCCGGAGCCCCGTGATGAAGAACCTGCCCAAGCTCGCCGTCCCGCTCGGGATCGTCGGCATCGTCATGCTGCTCGTCGTGCCGGTGCCCGCCGGGCTGCTCGACGTGCTCATCATCGTCAACCTGCTGCTCGCGCTCGTGATCCTGCTGACGACGCTGTTCGTCCGCAAGCCCCTCGACTTCTCGGTGTTCCCGTCGCTGCTGCTCGTCGCCACGCTGTTCCGGCTCGGGCTCAACGTCGCGTCGACGCGCCTCGTGCTCGGCGAGGGCTTCGCCGGGCACGTCATCGAGGCGTTCGGCCAGGTCGCGGTGAGCGGGTCGATCATCATCGGCTCGGTCGTGTTCCTGATCCTCGTCGTGATCCAGTTCGTCGTGGTCACGAAGGGCGCCGAGCGCGTCGCCGAGGTGGGCGCCCGCTTCACCCTCGACGCCATGCCCGGCAAGCAGATGGCCATCGACGCCGACCTCAACGCGGGGCTCATCACCGACGAGCAGGCCAAGGAGCGCCGCGCGGCGGTCAGCGCCGAGGCGGACTTCTACGGCGCGATGGACGGCGCCTCGAAGTTCGTCAAGGGCGACGCCATCGCGGGCATCATCATCATCATCGTCAACCTCGTCGGCGGCATCGCGATGGGCGTGCTGCAGCGCGGCATGGAGGTGGGCGAGGCCCTGAGCACGTACGGCCTGCTGACCATCGGCGACGGCCTCGTCACGCAGATGCCCGCCCTGCTCATGGCCGTCTCGACGGGCATGATCGTCACCCGGTCCGGCTCCGAGTCCGACATGGGCACCTCGGCCACCCAGCAGCTGTCGCAGTCGCGCACCGCGATCGTCATCGCGGGCGTCGCGGCCCTCGCGATGGCCGTGATCCCCGGCATGCCGGTGCTGCCGTTCCTCGTCGTGGGGGCGGGCCTCCTGCTGGTGGGCCAGCGCATCGGCGCGAGGGCGAAGCGCGAGGCCGCCGAGGCGGAGGCCCGCGCCTCGAGCGAGGCCGTGGCGCCGTCGAGCGACAGCACCGACGACCTGCTCGAGCAGATGCGGGTGCACGCCCTGGAGATCCTGCTCGCCCCCGACCTCGTCGACATGGTGACGGGCGCGAGCGACGACCTGCTCGGTCGCGTGCGCGCCCTGCGCCGCAAGGTCGCCGTCGAGCTCGGCGTGGTCGTGCCGCCCGTGCGCACGCGCGACAGCGTCGAGCTGCCGCCGTCGACGTACTCGATCCGCATCGCGGGCGTCGAGGCGGGCCACGGCCAGGCCCCGCCCCGCTCGGTGCTCGCGCTCGGCGACCAGCTCGACGCGCTGCCCGGCACGGCGACCGTCGAGCCCGTGTTCGGGCTGGCCGGCAAGTGGGTGCCCACCGAGCTGCGGCACACCGCCGAGATGACCGGCGCCACGGTGGTCGACCGGGTCTCGGTGCTCGTGACCCACCTGTCGTCGATCATCGCCGACAACGCCGCTCGCCTGCTCACCCGGGAGGACGTCAAGGTGCTCACCGAGGGCGTCAAGCAGACGAACCCGGCCGCCGTCGAGGAGCTCGTGCCCGGGCTGCTCTCGCTCGCCGAGCTGCAGCGCGTGCTGCAGGGACTGCTCGTCGAGCAGGTGGCGATCAACGACCTGGGCCGCATCTGCGAGGGCCTCACCCTGCAGGCGAAGGCGTCGACCGACCCCGAGGGGCTCGTCGAGGCCGCCCGCTCGGCGCTCGGCCCGGCGGTCGCCGCGAAGCACCTCGACGGCGGCGTGCTGCGCGTCATCATGATCGACCCCGGCCTGGAGCAGTCGATGCTCGAGGGGCTGCGGCCGAGCGACCAGGGCACGCAGATCCTGCTCGACGGCCACCGCGTCGAGCAGGTGCTCGGCTCGCTGCGCGACGCGGTCGCCGCCGTCGAGGCCCAGGGCCTCGCCGCGGTCCTCGTCTGCGCCCCCGCCCTCCGCCCCGCGATCCGCCGCCTGGTGTCGGCGCAGCAGGGCGGCCTGCCCGTGCTGTCGTACCA
>Ga0265798_10008115_pt1 | contig 13448 bp, 15 predicted proteins | sample P3T30metagenome_FD_192430 | JGI IMG/M metagenome (GOLD analysis project Ga0265798, IMG submission 192430) | Plant litter microbial communities from East Loma Ridge, Irvine, California - P3 T30 | ecosystem: Environmental > Terrestrial > Plant litter > Unclassified | place: USA: California...
GACCTGCCTGCCGGCAGGCAGGTTCCCACTCTAGGTACAAACCTCTCAGCAATGAGAGGTTTTTTGTTTTTAAAACCACTTAGCTATGTATTATGTTTACGCGATTTCAAGCTTAGGAAGAAATTATGTTTATGTAGGTTTAACTGATTCTGTTGAAAGAAGATTTAATGAACACAATACAGGAAAGAATAAAACCACAAAACCTTACTTGCCCTTTTTACTCATTTTTCAACAGGAATGCTCAACGCGGGCGGATGCCCGCAAACTGGAAATTTACTATAAGTCAGGCATCGGTAAAGAAAAATTAAAAGCCATGAGAGACAACTTTTAGCGCGACGCAAACTCGCGTACTTCGGTGTGTGGGCTCGACCTGCCTGCCGGCAGGCAGGTTCCCACTCTAGCTACAAGACCACTTAAGCAATGAGAGGTTTTTTTCATGTATTAATTTTCGAATTTACCTACCTTACAATCCCATCAGGGTCATAACCTTCCCGTATTACAATTGCATATGTCCTATATAGGAGTATAGCCCAAAACTAAACTTTAATGCCATAAAGCACTACTTTGGTATAAATTAATTACTTTTGGAGCGATAATACTTTACCAATATGAGCATAAAAAGGCACGACTGGACCAGGGATGAAATTATAGCGCTGTACAACAAGCCATTGATGGATTTACTGTATGACGCCGCGAGCATACACCGTGAGCACCACGACCCTAACGTAGTACAGGTAAGCACCCTGCTATCTATAAAAACAGGCGGATGCCCCGAAGATTGCGGTTATTGTCCGCAGGCAGCACGTTACCACACTAAGGTAGAAGGCAACGACCTTATGACAGTACAACAGGTTAAAGCACAGGCATTACGAGCTAAAAGCAGCGGTAGCAGCCGGGTGTGTATGGGCGCTGCATGGCGTAACGTTAAAGACGGCCCCGAGTTTGACCAGGTGCTGGAAATGGTACGCACAATAAACAAGCTGGATATGGAGGTTTGCTGTACCCTGGGCATGATTACCGAGAACCAGGCGAAGCGCCTTGCCGAAGCAGGTTTATATGCTTACAATCACAATCTTGACACATCTGAAGAATATTATAAAGAGGTAATTTCTACCCGCGGTTTTGAAGACCGTTTGCAAACCATAGAGAACGTAAGGAAAACTAACGTAACCGTATGCAGCGGTGGGATTATAGGTATGGGCGAAAGTGTAGAAGACCGCGCCGGCATGCTTGTAGCACTGGCATCGCTTAGTCCGCAGCCGGAATCTGTGCCTATTAATGCACTTGTGGCTGTAGAAGGCACACCTATGGAAAATGAGAAACCGGTAGAGATATGGGAAATGATACGCATGGTAGCCACTACCCGTATTGTAATGCCCGAAACTCAGGTAAGATTATCTGCAGGCCGTACAGAAATGAGCCGCGAAGGCCAGGCTATGTGCTTTTTTGCAGGTGCCAACTCTATTTTTGCAGGCGACAAATTACTTACTACGCCAAACCCTAATGTTGATGACGACATGAAAATGTTTGAAATGCTGGGGCTTAAACCACAAAAACCATTTACTAAAGTGTCGCAGCCTAAAACGGTTGAAGCTGAAGATTCGGAATTTGCACCACTTGGCGAAAAACCAAGGTGGACACGCCCGGGACATAAAATTGAGCGCAACCTCCAGGCTCAGGCCACAGGCAAAATTGAAGCTGAAGCCGATTCTATCTAATTTATACAGACAGATATACATACTCTAAACTCCGCAAATGCGGAGTTTTTTGTTATATAATCAATCCGAAGGCGTATAACTTCCTATAAATTCAACATGAATCTTTACTAAACAATGTCAGGATTATTAAGAAACCCATCTTTTACAGATGCGCATTGCAAAACCTCAGAGCAATCGATATCTAATAAAAACATGTAGTTTATTACAAGTTGATAATTTATTACCCAATATATTTTTAGTATAACAATTTTTTGTAATATTGTATGATAGTATAGTATAGAACAATCCCGCTTGCAATATTATTAAACAATCATTTTATGTATGCTAAAAAAACTACTTCGATGAAAAACGTTCGAAAAAATTTACTCGCAGCAGGATTGCTGTTTTTTGGCTTAACCGGTTTTGCGCAAACTTATGAGGCGGAAACCGGAGTACGCGAAGGCAATGCCGATATACAAAGCTGCGACTCCTGTTCCGGCTCTATTGTGGGTAACCTTAGCGATACGAGCACTGTTACACTTGCTGTAAACACTGCCGCAGCAGGCTGGTACAACATGCAGGTATTTTACTGTACCGGAGACCCGCGTACTTTTAAGATAACTCCCGGCAACGGCCCCGCACTAATTGTACCTGTTCCGGCTTCGGGCGGATGGAGCACTGCAGCATCTCAAAACGTTAGCGTTTACTTAAACGCAGGCAGTACAAACATAGTATTTGCGAGCCCTTCGTGGGGTCCTAACCTCGATAAAATTGCATTATCGCCAGTTACTGCTGCACAGCTGCAAACCATAAACTTTGGCACCAATAACCAAATCGTTTATAATACTAACAGCAAAACTTACAACGTTGTTTTTGATGGCGTTACTGCTATAAGCGGAGCATCTGCTTTTGCTAAAGGAAACCAAAGCAATGTAAGCACAGGGTATAGTGACGTCGCTTATTCGTCTGAGAATTTTACAGACAATATAGGCAGCGGCACTAAGCACACCTTTACATTATCTGGCGGTTTTTCAACAAACATGCAACAAATATTTTATACCTACAGCGGCAAAGAGTATCTTGCTGTACAGGTAGCCCTAGTGGGCAGTGGCGCAAACTGCTACAGCATGTCGCCACTTACAAGCTACAATGTCAGTCCGGACTTGGGCGGCGGAGACACTCGTGCCCTTTTTGTGCCTTATGACAATGACGCATGGATTGAGTATAACGCCAGGAACCTTAATACCGCCGATTTTACCGGAGGTGAGGTTACTAATATTTACAGCAACGATACCCGCCATGGCCTGGTAATAGGATCTGTAGACAATAGTCGATGGAAAACCGGTATCAACGTATTGGGTGCAGGTGCATCATCTGCATATGTATCGGTAGTAAACGGATTCACAAATGGCGACTTAACACGTGATGGCCGAGGACACGGCTGGGTAAACGTAGGCTTAGACTATTGTGACTCGCCAAAAATATTGATCACTGCAAATGATGACTGGAGAACGGCTTTTGATACATATGGTGAGGTAAGCTCACTCTCTCAACCAAAATATGTGCATGACTGGACAACAAGCAAGCCAATGGGATGGAACAGCTGGGGCGTAATACAATCTAATCTTAATCTTGTAAAAGCTAAAGCTGTTGCTGATTTTTTCCAAAATGAAGTACCTGCATTCCGAACTCAGGACAACACTTTATACCTTGACCTTGATTCTTATTGGGACAATATGACTGATGCCCAACTTGCAGAATTTGCAAGTTACTGTACTGCGCGTGGCATGAAACCAGGAATTTACTGGGCGCCTTTTGTAGACTGGGGCAGATCTGCACGCCCGATAGAAGGCAGCTCTTACAATTACTCGCAAACGTGGACAAAAATAAACGATGCACCGTTTACACTTGACGGATCCTATGCTATGGACCCTACCCACCCTGCCACACAGGCAAGAATAACCCATTTTATAAACCGTTTTATTACGGCAGGTTTTAAAATGATAAAATTTGATTTTTTAACTCATGCAAGCCTGGAGGCAGACAGCTATTACGACTGGCAGGTGCACACAGGTATGGAAGCGTACCACCAGGGAATGAAATTTTTAATTGATGCCGTGGGCAATGACATGCTAATAGAAGCAGCAATATCTCCCAATATGGCCACAGGCCCTTACGCACACATGCGTCGTATTGCCTGCGATGCATATGGCGACATAGACAAAACAAAATACACCCTAAACAGTACTACTTACGGCTGGTGGCAAAACAAAATGTACAATTATATGGATGCAGACCATGTTGTTTTTGGCACTTATTCGGAAGGGGTAAACCGCGCCCGTTATACCTCGAGCATTGTTACAGGTACCATTACCATGGGCGATGATTATTCTGCCACAGGGCCCTGGGTGGCGAGATCGCAATCATTATTACAAAATGCAGAAGTTCTTGCAATCGCTAAACGCGATATGCATTTTAAACCTGCCGACGGCAACACCGGCAATGGGGCATCGCAGGTATTTTACACCACGCAGGATAACATTACGTACGCTGCAGTATTTAACTACAGTGCCAACAGCGCCGCTATTCAAATAGACCTTGCAAGACTTGGCCTTTCCGGAAGTTATACTGCAACAGAATTATATTCAGGTACAGTAATTACAGGATCGGGGTCGTTACAGTTAACCCTTCCTGCATCAGACGCTCATATTTACAAAATTACAGGCGCAACGGCAGGTACAGATGGCGCAACTATAACTAAACTTTCGAACATGTTGTTTCCTAACCCTGCCACAAGCAGCTTTAAAGTTAGGTTTGCCACTCCCGTTACCGGGAATGCAACCATTACAGTGAGCGATCCAGGTGGTAAGCAGCTATGGAGCACTACAGTAAGCATTAACGGCAATATAAGCCCGGAAATACCGGTTGCCTCACTTACTAACGGCTTTTACCTTGTTACTGTTACTACAGCGCAGCAGGGTACATTAAACTTTAAGTTTATTAAGCAGTAATACTCCACAGTAATAACGTATTTAGAATGTCCGGATCATAATGGCCCGGACATTTATTTTTACATAAGGTCTAACTTTATAACTACCACACAACAATTTTTGCAAACATTGCTGTTGATGTGCGCTTAGCATCTATATTTGCCACAACAATTTATCGTAAAAAAATGAAATCAATACTACTATTACTATTGCTAATTTGCCAGGGCGCGTTTGCACAAACATTACAAGTAAATAGTGTCGATAAGATTACCGGCACAAGGACAATTATAACAGACAATCATGAGAGCGGCGAACTTAATCCTGATGACAGCGTAGTTCGCAACGGGCTTATATTCTTTTCGGCAGGATACCAAAAATTCAATAAATCTGGCAACGCCACCGAAGTGTATTTTATAGAGCTAAATATTGTGCATAAAGACAACACGCTGGGATGTATGAAAGAAGGCGAAGGAAAGATCATCATAACATTTCAGGACGGCACAACGGCAGAATGCTCGCAAATATCAGAGACTGACTGCGACCCCATAGGCTTTACAGCTGCTTTTGCCCTGATGCCCAAAAAAGGCTCTCCCGCCACTATGAAGCAAAACTTTGAAAAGCTGTTAACTACCGAAATTAAGACGCTAAGGATTTTCACTACCGAAAAGTCGCCTTCGTTTACCGTAAAAGCAGTTTCTAAGCCTTACATCATGAAGCATTTTGCTGTTTTAGACAAGACAATTAAGGCTTCTTTATAAAATATGCATTTGAACAAAACTGTGTTTCAACGACTTAAAATAAATATCAAATTTTATTTGGAAACATTGAAGAAACGCCGTAATATTGCACTCAGAAAACCGGTCCTATAGCTCAGCTGGTTAGAGCACCTGACTCATAATCAGGTGGTCCCTGGTTCGAGCCCAGGTGGGACCACTGGAATTACCAAAAGCCTTCACAGCAATGTGAAGGCTTTTTATTATGATCTATACTGAAATAAGTATGCACATCTTTTAGAATGTCAGTCATAAACCTAACCCGCATGAATGCGTAAATTTCTTTTTTAGCTGTTGCATTCTTTACTATTGTTACTACAGCCAAGATGGTATATCGCCACCGTGCAGCTTTGAGGAAGAACCCAAAACTAACTATATCCACGGTGAAGTCATGGTTTAAAACTTATTGTAAATTTTTATAATTGTTTTTTTATAATTGCTATACTGATTATCATACTCATTACTCTCGTTATTCTTGGCAACACTTAATAGAGCCATCTACGTTGAAAACTAAAAATTGGCGCTAATACCTTTAATATGACTTTATGCCGATGAATAGTATTGCAACGTTACATTAAGTACGATGAGAGTAAATAAGTTTAACGACCTGTGGCTCAAAAAAAATTAAATAAAAAAGGGAAAATTTATATAAATTTTCCCTTTTTTGGCCCCCAAAAATACCGTAAAATTTAATTTTACTGATGCTATTTTGAGTAAATATAAAAGCATTTGCTGTACCCTGCAAGGATTTTAGACATAATACACGATAAAATCGGTAAAATGCACGTTTTTAACTAAATTTCTACACTCGGCTAAAAATCAGCATGCTGTAATTGTAAGGATAAGCGCATTAATAAGCACGTGCGTCATTACCCTCGTAAAAGTTAATAAATGCCTTATTTACTACACGGTTACCACCCGGCGTAGGGTAATCTCCTGTAAAATACCAATCGCCTAAGTTTTTAGGGCAGGCAATGTGCAGGTTTTCTACCGTCTGGAAGATAATCTTAACCTCTGCCTTAGTATCTTTAGTAATAAGCAGCTGCGCTATCTTGTCTGAAACTTCCTGATCTGTAAACGGAGCATAAAATTCGGTAACAAAATTTATCACCTCATTATCCGGCAGGTTTTCCTGTGCTTTACACTTATTGTAAACATCGTGTACAATATGCTCCAGCCCGCGCTCTTTAAGCAATGCCAGGGTAGCCTGAAATGCCACTAAACCTTCCAGCTTAGCCATATCTATACCATAACAGTCAGGATACCTAATTTGCGGTGCAGATGACACTACAACAATGCGCTTAGGGTTTAGCCTGTCCATCATTTTAATGATGCTCATTTTTAACGTTGTACCACGCACAATAGAGTCGTCTATAATAACAAGGTTGTCCTCTGGCTTAATTACGCCGTAGGTAACATCATACACGTGTGCCACAAGGTCGTCGCGGCTGCTATCCTCTGTAATAAAAGTACGCAGCTTTGCATCCTTAATAGCGATCTTCTCGGTACGTATCTTCACTTTAAGAAGCTCCTCAAGGGTTTCTTCGGTAAGTGTGTGACGGTTTTCTAATATATGTTTGTTCTTGCGCTGATTAAGGAAATCCTGTGCGGCCTCTACCATACCGTAAAAGGAAGTCTCTGCAGTATTAGGTATATAGGAGAACACAGCATTATCTGTATCATTATCTATAGCATCGAGCACTTGCGGCAATACAAGTTTACCAAGGTCTTTACGCTCCTGGTATATCTCTGCATCGCTGCCTCTCGAAAAATAAATACGCTCAAACGAACATGCTTTTTTAACGGTAGGGGTTATAATTTCTTCTACAGATATCTTTCCGTTCTTTTTAATAATGATAGCATGGCCAGGCTCAAGCTCCTGAACATCGTCAAAATCTACGTTAAAAACTGTTTGTATAACAGGACGTTCGGATGCTACAACGGCAATTTCATCGTCCTGGTAGTAATACACCGGGCGTATGCCTGCCGGGTCGCGGAATACAAACGAGTCGCCGTGGCCTAACATACCTGCCATTGCATAACCACCATCCCATTGCTTAGAAGCACGTTTAAGGATTCGTGCAATATTTAACCTGTCAGAAATTTCGGGAGAAGCTTCCTGCTTGCTAAAGCCTTCATTTTTGCATTGTTGATAAAGGTCGCTCACTTCATCATCAAGAAAATGACCTATTTTTTCCATTACCGTAACGGTATCTGCAAGCTCTTTAGGATGCTGTCCTAATTCTACAAGGCTATCAAAAAGCTGCTTAACATTAGTCATGTTAAAGTTACCGGCTACAATAAGGTTACGGTGCATCCAGTTGTTCTGGCGAAGAAACGGGTGCACGCTCTCTATACTGTTCTTGCCAAAAGTGCCGTAACGCACGTGGCCTAAAAATACTTCGCCCAGGTAAGGTATCTGGTCTTTTTGCGCCTGCACATCGTTAGCATATTCAGGATGGTTTGTCATTTCCTCGTTAATGCGGTCGTTTATCTGCGCAAAAACATCCTGTATGGGTTGCTGCTGGTTAGAGCGCACGCGGCTTATGTACCGCTGACCGGGCTTAACATCAAGCTTAATACTTGCAAAACCAGCACCATCCTGTCCGCGGTTATGCTGCTTTTCCATAAGCAAATACATCTTCTGGATGCCATAAAAAGCAGTACCATACTTCTCTTTATAATATTCCAGTGGTTTTAGTAATCGTAACAAAGCTATACCGCATTCGTGTTTTAAAGCGTCGCTCATAATAATTGTTATTGTTGTTGTGTGTAGTTATATTAAAAAAAGCCCCGCAATGAGGCCTTAGTATTCTTTACTTTATATCTTCCAGTGCTATATCAAACTGGGTTAGTGTCTTAAACTGTTGCAGGCGTTCCTGCACCTCGCTTTTTTGCAGGCGCTCCATACGTTGGGTGCCAAACTCCTCTACGCAAAAGGATGCAAGGTTAGAGCCGTATATAATCGCATTCTTCATATTGTTAAACGACAGGTTTTCACTCTGCGCAATATATCCTGTAAAACCACCGGCAAAGGTATCTCCCGCCCCGGTAGGGTCAAACACTTCTTCTAACGGAAGCGCCGGTGCATAAAACACCTTTTTATCATGAAACAGCAACGCGCCATGTTCGCCTTTCTTAATTACTACATAAGCAGGACCCATAGCATGTATCATAGCAGCCGCTTTAACAAGGCTGTATTCTCCCGTTAGCTGGCGTGCCTCTTCGTCATTTACAGTAATAACATCTACGCGTTTAATTACTTGCAATAATTCTGCCAAAGCACAGTCCATCCAAAAATTCATTGTATCCAGCACAACAAGTTTAGGCTTAACCGTCATTTGATCTAACACTCCTATTTGAACTATAGGGTGCAGGTTGCCCAACATAACCACATCGGCATCTGTAAAATTAGCCGGTACTTTTGGCTGAAAATCGGCCAGTACGTTTAGCTGTGTATCCAGTGTGTCACGAGAGTTTAAGTCGTTGTGGTAGCGGCCGCTCCAAAAAAATGTTTTGCCACCCTTTACAATTTCGATTGCCGAGATATCTATACCTCTGTCTGTTAACAGGTCAAGATATTCCTGTGGGAAATCTTCGCCTACAACTGACACTATGGCCGACTGTACATTAAAAAATGAAGCCGATAGGCCAATGTAAGTAGCAGCACCGCCAAGTATTTTATCGGTCTTGCCAAAAGGCGTTTCTATAGCATCAAAAGCTACAGTACCCACAATGAGTAATTTATTCATAAAAAGGAGTCGGTTTTAAAGGCGCAAAGATAATGCATTAGTTATTCAGAAGCAATACGTGTATTATCAATTTAAGTTATAGTAGGATAGATGCCAATAATCAATTTTTTATACATTTACTTTTAGATAAACAGCACTATGTTTTTTAAACGAAAGAAATTGAACGAGAACGAGTTTGCCTCTAAATTCGTTGCCGCGTTACAGAAGAAAGCAAAAGGAATAACAGTTATTTTAATTAATGAACTTGAGATTACTCTGAGGCACAAAGGAGAAGGATGTAAGCATTTTCTTGACAACGCTTATAGCGAATACACTAGGGAAAGTAACGACCTGAAAAATATTATCAATAAGTATGTCGATGCTTCAGTGGCAATGTACACTGAAACTGAAAGGACTGTTACCGTAGAGCAAATAGTCCCTGTTATAAAAGACAAACGCTTTGTAGCAGGATTAGAAGATCTTAATTCTGATTTTGAAAGTAGGCATATTTATGAGCCCTACAATAGCGAATTGTTTATTTTTTATGCAGCAGACACCGAATATAATATTCATTACCTACAGCCGAATGAATTACCTGAGTTAGGAATTAAAAAGGATGAATTAAGACAAATCGCTACAAAGAATCTTAAAGAAATTCTCGAGATCAAAAGACACGGAAGCGAGACATTATTTATGCTTATCGCCGGTGGTACTTACGAAGCCAGTATAATTTTAATGGATATATGGGATAAAGAAACATTTCCAGTAAAAGGAAACATTGTAATTGGTTTACCCTCCAGGGATATGCTGCTTATTACAGGCTCACAGGATTCTGAAGGCCTGCACAAATTGTATGATATGGTTGCGCGTACCAATGCTGAGGGCGATCATTTGGTATCTGAACAGCTTTTCGAATTAAAAGATGGAAAATTTGAACTATTGACTTTAAATAAATAATAATGACCCCACTAACACAAGACCAGATAAAAGAAATTGCAGACGAGCTGCACACAGGCATGCTATGCTACCTTAATACTAAAACAGGCGAACTTATTTTTGTACCTAATGAAGACCTTATTGATGATGTGGCACCGTGGAAAGATGCCTATAAAAAGCTGGAAGGCAACTACAGCTATCAGGAAATAGAAAGGCCGGGGTCGAAAGAGCAATTTACCATTATGGAAGATTTTGCCATAGCTCTGCCCGATGGTAAGTTTAAACAGGAATTGTTTAATATACTCGATGATGAAAAACCGTTCAGGAATTTTAAAAAGGCAATCGAAAGATCGGAGGTGCGCAATGACTGGTTTGCCTTTAACAACCAGAAGCTTATAGAATGGGTAGAGGAAGAGGTACGGACTATTTTAGAAAGGGCGCATGATGAGCGATAACCATTTTTAAAAAGTATTATCTTTAACTTTTTGTTACATTATAAAGAAAAAGCATGTCGTATTTTTAGGTAAAACACTAAACGTATGAGTGAGTTATTCTTTAAAAACTGGGAGAGCATAGGTCACGTGGCACTGTGCGCAGCGATATCTTACGTAACCTTATTTATTTTTATCCGAATATCCGGCAAGCGCACACTCGCTAAGCTAAACGCGTTCGATTTTGTGGTTACTGTAACACTTGGGTCTACCTTGTCTTCCATGATACTTGCTAAAGTTACCATAGCCGATGGAAGTATTGCTCTTTTAGTGATTATAATTTTGCAATACCTATTAGCTTTTTTCGCAAAAAAGTCGAAGAGGATGGAAAAAATTATTAACGACTCACCCACCCTGCTTTTTTATAATGGCACTTTTATAGAGGAAGCAATGAACAGGGAAGTAATAACTACCGAAGAAATTTATGCTGAAATTCGTAAGTACCGCCTGGAACATTTAAATGATGTTCGTGCGGTAGTTTTAGAATTAAATGGCGAAATTACGGTTGTAAAAAAGTCTGCCGGGAGTGGGCTCAGCTCTCTTGAAGACATCGATTTGCCCCTAAAACAGTAATAAAGCGGGAAAAATATAAATGTTATATGTTAAATAATGCAGTCATGTGCTTTTGTATTTACTATAACGTTATATTTAACGCAGCATTCACACTGCTTCACTCAAATTAATAGTAACTTTAAGTATAACTTAAAAAAATCAGTTATGTTACCTTACATCAAAACACAGAAGGACAGTAATGAAATTTCCAATAAATTATTTATAATAATACTTGCAAGCAGTGTATTACCGGCAATTGCCGCAGGTGCTCTTGTATTGTATTTTATTGGAATTTAATTTGTAGACAGCCCTTTTATGAGCAGGCACGATAGCTACATGTGCCTTCCCTCCTGCTCATAAAAGGCATCTATATTAAGTACCGGCTGCATAGACGCCATTACGGCAAGCTGGTCACAACGTTCGTTTTGAGGGTGATTATTATGTCCTTTTATCCACTTAAAATCTACTTTATGCTGGCGGTATATTACAAGGAACCGTTTCCATAAATCAGGATTTTTTTTACCCACATACCCTTTTTTCTCCCAGCCAAAAACCCATTTTTTCACAACAGAGTCCACTACATATTTAGAATCGCTCACTACAAGCACGCTTGTACCCGGTGTCTTTAATTTTTCGAGCCCTACAATTACGGCAAGCAGCTCCATACGGTTATTTGTAGTAAGCCTGAAGCCCTCGTAAAACTCTTTGCGGTAGGACTGCCCCACAAGCTCCATGACTACGCCATAGCCCCCGGGACCGGGATTGCCCTTGGCTGCGCCATCTGTATATATATGTATTTGATGAGACATTTGGATTTGTTGGATATTAGATTTCAGATTTCAGATTGAGCTTCACTCGTATGTTAAGTTTATTACTACTCCCTTAAAGGAACCGCTGTAAGTTTTATACTTTTAATTACTTCGTTAAACAATACAGAATTATCCTCTTTGTTCACTTGCTCTACAAAAAAGAGCGAAATGTAATATTCTCCTCTATAGATATATACAATCTTGTTATGCATTTTAATGTGCTCTTTTTCATTTAGGTCAATATCATAAGTAGCTGTCAAAACCCAAACTTTTGTGTTATCTACATTCATTATCTCTGGCTCTGTAGCTGTATAGGTTTTCATAACTTCTTTTATCTTTTCGGATGAATGGAGTATGTAAAACTTAAAATCATCAAAACTCTTTACTTTAGTAGGTCTTAAGGCTACGTTAATTGTAGGTGAAAAACCTTGAACTACTTGCGGATCGTATTTATAAAACCCTACAAATTTAGATGCTCCATTTAAACTTTTAAGAAAAGCTTCCATCTGATCTTTAGAAAATTTATCATTGTCAATGTTTTTTATGACTTCACTATCCTGGCTTTTAAACCATCCTTTAGGCGCATCCATTGCAAACCCTAAAGACTTAAACTCTAAATGTTCCTGTGCAAAAACGGTAGTAGCCGCTAAAAATAGCAGCATAAAAAAATAAGTTGTTTTCATAGTTTGTATCTATCAGTCTAAAATCTAATTATCTAACAACAACTCCTCAATAACCCTCGGGAAATGTTCGTGCTCCAGCGCAAGCACTTTAAGCGAAACTTCTTCGGGCGACAGGCACTCCTCAATAGCCACTGCTTTTTGATAGATCACGTTGCCCTCGTCATAATTATCGTTTACATAATGTATGGTAATGCCACTTTGCTTTTCTTTATTTTCATGAACGGCACGGTGCACGTGCATGCCATACATACCCTTGCCACCATAGTTGGGCAACAGTGCAGGGTGAATGTTAATTACCCGGCCGGGGTATGCCGCAATAATATCTGCCGGAAACTTTAAAAGAAAGCCCGCCAGTACAATAAGGTGCGGATTAAAAGCCTGCACGTGGCGCAGTACAAAACCATTGCCCAGCTCTTCTTTTGTAAAAACAAGTGTGGGCACGTTATACCCCGCAGCCTTTTGCAAAACGCCAGCATTTGCGTTGTTTGTAAGTACCAAGGCGACGTTTATTGTTTTACTTTGTAAGAAATAACTCATTATTTGTTCAGCATTTGAGCCTCCGCCCGATGCAAAAAGCACTATATTTTTCATTTGGAAATCGATTTCATTTTGCAAAAAAAAGAATAATATCCTGCAAAATAACGCTCTTTTCACATTATTGTAAAATTAATTTTTTACTTTAGTACTCACATTTTTTAGTAACCATGCGGTTTTAAGATAAAGTTTTTTATTTTTGCCGTTCAATTTAAATTCTAAAATTAAAGATTATGTCAGACATTGCATCAA
>Ga0265798_10008116_pt1 | contig 13448 bp, 11 predicted proteins | sample P3T30metagenome_FD_192430 | JGI IMG/M metagenome (GOLD analysis project Ga0265798, IMG submission 192430) | Plant litter microbial communities from East Loma Ridge, Irvine, California - P3 T30 | ecosystem: Environmental > Terrestrial > Plant litter > Unclassified | place: USA: California...
GCTTTGTATATCCTCAAAGTTAGCGGTAGCACTACGGTAGCGCCACCTGACCGCACTGTAGAGGCTCTAGACACGCGGATGGATCTGGATCTCGTGCGTCGCCGGTTCGTAGGCGACGGTGTCTACGGTCTTTCGGGATCGCCAGGGTCCTCATCACCCAATGCACCACTGATCATCAGTACCGGTGGCGCGCCAAAGAAGACAAAGAAGGGCGACCGAACCAACGCCGCTGTCTCTGGACAAGGTCTCATCCATCCACTCGCCAGGAACGGCGACTCTGGTGCTCTGGCTCTCACAGCAACGAACTACTATCGCCGCTATGCGGTCCTTCGCAAACAGCCCATGTCCTTTGCCTCTTCTACATCTCGCATTATTGCTCTCGATAATGAGTACATCCACATCATGCCTGGAGAGTCCAAGACAGGAGCGCGAGGTGGTTTTGGCGTTGAAGGCCAGGGCAAGACGACAACTGTGCATTTCAGCAGTGTAGTCGGTAGCAAGGTCAGCAAGAAGCATCCGAAGATGTTCCGAGTCATCGTATTCAAGGAGCGCGAAACGAAACGATATGACTTTGAAGCTCAAAGCACCAATGAGGCAGTGGAGATTGTCAGGGAGATCAAGAACGGTGTTGAAAGGTTTTCGCAAGGCATCGTATGATCATAATATCGTATGTCTAGATCACGACGTGGACGGATTTGAAGTTTTGAACGTGACAGCTTGGCATGGTTCTTATGGCGCTACCACCGACATGTCTGATATGAGTTCTTCGAGCATGGGTGGTTCCAACTCATATCAAATTTCTCACCCGAGATTCAACTTGCACGCAGGAGTTTGACTTCAGTGCAATTCTGCAAGCTGGCTCTTCTATTCGAGATCGAGATTGCTGCTACAATAAACGATTGAGGACAATAACGCGTACCTCAACACTTTCTCTTGGGGCCCTGACGGTCTGGTCTTGACGATCAAGATCGAAAGCAGTGTGTGCACAGGCTAGATTATCGGTTAATGACCGTGTTTGCCGCGAGAATTTAACGGTGGATTAATACTTACAGTTGAATCTTGTGGCAGCATTGTGATATGCTGAATCAAAGCTGACAAAAACTGCGATCTCCTCTGGTGTTTGCTCACTCAGCCAGTACCACTGTAGACGTGGATTGCTCTTGGCATAGTATATCTCGCCAACGTAATTTGCGCTAATTCTGTCGGCCTCAACGAGATCATTCACATCAACGCTTCGAGCATCGCACAATGCAAGCGGACATGCTTCAATCTTGCGATAAAGTGGTCGCCAAATACTGCAAGCAATCAGCAAGAGATAAGAAGGCTTCTTCTGCAACCTACTTCACGATCCTAGCCCGGTACTTGCCATTCAGATACACGTCTGCTTCTTCTTCCGACATGTGTCTGCGTATGCGATGGAAACCTCCGGTCTTTGTGTGATCTGTAATTACTCAATATCGCAACGTCAATACTACTGGCGCTATACCTACCCACATGAACAGCTCGTACTGGTGGGGCAGGAACGCTCTTACGATGGTCGTCGATTTCATTGTATTCTGGCGAGGCTTCGTCGCGTCGTGTCTTGAGATGGTCAGCGAGTCATTTTCACTTCGAAACGCTTTCTGGTTTCTTACTCTAAAGTCATAGCAGATAACGCGCTCTGCGTTGAACAGGTCTTGGACGAATTTGCTCATCTCGGCGCAGTATTCTTTGATTGAGATGTCGACAGTGCTCAAATCTGTTTCGTTCTGATGTTTCATAAAACGGAAAGAATGATCATCGATATTGAAGGCTTCCATCCCATGATCGCGCACATCCTCGATACGAACGTTTTGCAAGGTCTCATACTCTAAGTTTGTCTGGAGATGAGGGGGTACTTCTTGGTTCAAAGGGGGTCCCAGGAAATACGGCTTCTCCTCCAAGTACCTCTCGGAACCTTTCAGGAACGATAGACTAACGGTTTCCGGCATCTGGGTGACTTTTTCTCTGGAGTGTAGGTTTGCAGAGGCTAAAATCTCGGGCAATGCGTCCCATTTATATATATCTATGAGCACGGAAAGCTTTGTTTACCAATTGGAAGAGCCATGCACGTTCCATACTTCTTGGCGTACGTAAATGATGTCACATGGGCACGCTGAAGGCCTCAAGGACTTAAATGTTATTGGGTGGCAGTAACGACTCGTGTGTAACTTTGTCCCATGCATCCTCACGACACGATAACATGTTTCGAGATAGCACGTGTTCCATTCTTCTCTTCTTAGATATCCTAACGTCCGCCGATCACGTTTTTCATTCACAGCTTCATCGATCAAACGATTCAGTTACTCGATCAGACATTCGAATATCCTTCATAGGTCTCCTCTACCTAAGTTCTAGACTGAAATCACCTGCATCATCAGCCATTTGCTCCGCTATATATATCGCAGTCTTACCTACCTAGGTAGGTCCTTTGTAAGCAAGGTCTTAACCGCCCGCATTGGTATGCTGGTCCTTCTCGCACTGCAGACGGACTGTGTTATCGAGTCCATCGTAGGGCTTCGTGACGGGCGTGGCAAGATACTTCTTCCACGGTTGAATCTTGTTTTTGGTAGCGGGCACCGAGCATTGGATTCCGCTGTCGCTCGTATGGGACGGAGACGTTGAACGATCACTTTCGGAACTCGAACGGCCTTCCATAGTGCTTGATGCGACTTGGTAGTTAGACAGTGTAACGAATATAGTCAGAGTCTTCGAGTCCACGGCGTTTGGACTCTGGTGTGCAATGAAGTGATGAAGTTGGGTGTAAAAACTAGCCTGAATATGAGCTCGGGGCCTCCTTTTAGCCTGTCCGTTAGAACGTTGTCATCTCACGCTGCAACCTCCTATGAAAGAGAGTGGGGGGCGCATATGAAGAGACAGATGACCTCTGGTGGCGAGTGCAGATAACGCGGTTCGAATGTGACGAGAACCTGAGGCTTGCATGAATGCACGCTTGCGTAGTTTAGGAAGCCGATTCGTAAAGACCACGGGGATGAAGGTTGCACTGGTGTTTGGTGGCTTGCATATCTGTATATATATCCACAATAACCGGTGAAGTAAGCGTTCAGCCTTGTCACCTATGCAGATCCACGCCTGTAAACTGGACTGCCGATGTAGAGCGTTCTACAATTCTGAAAGCTTCATGCAAATAAGGAGAAGATCATGATATACGCCACACCAAAAGATGCATTGAACCTGAACCAAGAGATCCTTTTCTAACAGAGCTTTATGAGGTGGTCATGGTCGCCTTGTTGCACGAGGCTGTGGCAATAACCAGGATCAGTCATCGGGCTTGTACCAAAGACTTGGCGCCAATGATCACAGCACGAATCTCCACACTTGTCCGTGGATGAGCACTGTGTGGGGCATCTGGATCGTGGAAAGCCGTGTGTGGGCAACCTGTGCATCTGTTAGTTAACGCAACGCTACTGCACACAAGCTTCGTATGTGCTCACATCGTACTTGGTTCTTATCAGCGGCTGCCGAATCCCAATTCATCCACAAACAAGGCTCGTGGGGCTGTTGATCAGGAAGCCAGTACCACCGGTGGGATTCCGATGGTCGAACGAAGTATGCCTCGCCCGCAAAAGTTGGCGTGACAAGATCGGCTGCTACGAGATCCCGGGCATCTATCGTGGAGGCGTCACAAACAGCGAGAGGAAGGTCCTGAACAGGATGCAGTGGTCGCCAGAGACTGTTCAATCAGCTAGCCACCCGACGCACTTATGAAGTTTTAGTGTACACGTACTTGACGATTAGTTTCCGAACCCTCGGATCCGAGTATTGCTGCCATTCCTCAGCTGTGCAGTGTCTTTGGACACGCGGGTTTCCTCCATCCATAGATACATCTGCAAAGAGTAAGCCAGATGTCATACGATTTGATTCAAAGCGCACTTACCTGCATGGACTAGCTTCAGCGGTTGTGAATGCACGGTCCGGTCACTCGATGCGTCTTCGACTTTCGTCGTCGGCGTGTTTATTCGAATCTTGTGAATCACATCAGCTGCCTGCAATGTCTTGATTCGCAGAGATCACTTACGCGAAAGTCGTAACAGATGACGTGTGATGCATCAAAAATATCTCTCAGAAGTTCGCTACTCTCGCGAATGTATGCGTCTCTAGTTTCTGCTGTCCGATCTAGCACATTGTGGTGCGTGGTATGCTCTAACCAGGTAAAACCAGACGAGTCAATGGAAAAGTGACTTGGCCAGTCTGGCTGGAGCCTCGCGTTCGTGACCACTTGCAGTTGGCTTTCAGTGACCAAGTTAGTGTCTTCGTCCCCAGCGGGCAAGGCGAGCTGTGATAGACAATACGGTTTCTCGAATTCGTATCGAGGATCATTTCTAATGAAGTTCATGGGAACCAAGACGTTGCGATTTGTCGACATGTTGCTTTCGCTTCGAATCATAGCAAGACCTGCGGAAGAAATCGAAATCCAGACCACAGTGAATGAACGCGCTTCTCTCATTCCACCCATATGGGACGCTACTTAAATGCGGACATTATGTCACCTCTCACCCCCCTTGCTGAAGCTGCTCTAGCGCGACGGCCAATTGAGCCCCACTAATAGCGATCTGGATAACACCAAGAACAACTGCGATGAAGCCAAACGTGATTACGAGCCAAACAGTATACCACTGTATGGGATTGCGGAAGTCTCGGAACATGTCTCGCAGTCTACGAGGGTTTTGGCGCAGGCTGTAGTCTACCAATGTCCGTAATCTGAGCCCAAGCATTGGAAAGTCAATCTCCAGGTCATACGCGTCAAGCTCGCGCAACCCTCCAGCTCCACCGCGGGAAAAGTCTCTGCAAGACTCAGGCCAAATAATTCCGGGCAAAGAAGCGTTCAACTCCTTGCATGTTGAGGTGCACAATTGCACAAGCAGTCCGTCACTAATGTTCATCCGCTTATGCTTGTATTCATCCTGGAACCATTTCCGGGATTGGCGGTGCTGGCCGAAGATGAGACGATAGGATAACAGGATTTCTCGCTTGAGTCCAGTTACCATGTTTTCGTCAAGCGAGGGCTGTTCGACACCTAAATCGGCGGTGGCCCCAATACCGTAGTGCTTTCTTAGGTATCTGCAGCGAATATGAGCATGCCATGCATGATGCGTTGAAGGTCAACTTACATATCGTTGAGGGAATCTTCATTGTCCTTGCAGCTGAGGGCAGCATATGAGGGATAACCGAATAAATAAAGCAAACGGCGTCGTGGCTCTAAAAACAAGTGCATGCTAAAGTCCTCTGTCCATTCTATCTTGATTCCAGCGAACTTCCAGAGAGACCAGTAGCTGATCGCAGCCGCATATATCTGAGTGTCTTTCAGGCTGCCAATGCCAGAAACTACAACCTCAGGCAAAGTCCCGCACGCATCGCGATGGAATGTGTCGATAGATTTCCTGCATGCATCTTCTAGAGATATACTCTTTCTCGCCAGACGCATGGGGTCAGATGCAGAACAATCGACGTTCCAGAGCATTGACACAATGCCAACGCATGCAATACACGTATGACGGCTGATCGTCCAGTCTTCGAGCGCCCATTGCTCTGTTGTACTGGTACCTCCTGTCACAATGCTTTCAATCATATCATCGATCGATCTGGAGCTTGATTCATCTCGAAGGGCGTCCGCTACACGCGCCAGAAGGCGGAGCTGCTGCACTTTTCGTTGGTGGCGTTGGACATATGCCAAGTGGGGGGACCGGGAATGCGTGTTGTTGGGCTGCTTGCATAGTCGCGGGATTGCCTTCTGCAGGAGTGTGTCGAGCTTGTCGCATTTGGCTTCGGCGAAGGCGAGAAAATGCTTGGTGGAAAGGGTGGGGGTATCTACCCCGCCAAACACGGCGCGGAGTAGTTCTGAGCGGGCCGTTGCAAGCTGATCGATAGCGTTGTCAGAAGCGAGCATGCTGGCAAACGAAGGTACGCTGTATGATTTACTAGTGCTATCGTACGCCGGTTTGATAAGCTCTTAAGTATACGGACACATGTTGGCTGCGGGCTGCGCTGGGTCTGTGTACTTTTGTGGCTTACGCTGAAAAACGCCGCAGCGGCTATGTGGTGATACTCACCGGTGCAAGGCAGCCATCATGCATGCTGTACCATGCGCCCGGCAACTAGAGCTATTCATCTAAGCGTCTCTTGCACCTTGTAACGCTCCCAAAAACACTATGCGCTTGCTTTTGCATAGTCTTTCTTACCTTGCTCACTTCTCTCCTACGATAGGACTCACATCTGAAACTGGGATCAATCGCGTTTCTGGTTTTCCGGCTTGGGCGCGTAGGAATTCGCAGCTCGTCATGTCCATACCAACGGACTTGCTTACAGCAACAGCTGAGGATCTGCAGAAGCTACTAACTGAAGGCAAAGTTACGTCGCGAAGCGTGCTTGATGCCTACCTCACTCAAATCGAGAAGCTCAATCCACGTCTCCACGCCATAACAAGCATCGTGCCGCGGGAGCTTTTGTATCAGCAAGCGGACGTTCTCGATGTTGAGCGAGCCACGGGGAACGTAAGAGGTCCACTCCATGGAGTGCCTATTGTCATCAAGGTGAGTTGATTCAATCCAGGTGTTGCATGCAAGCTCATCGATTCGCAGGACGCTATATGTACCGGGCACTCTCGCGGATTGACCACCACGCTCGGCGCGACAGCTTTCGAAGGAGCTACAGCGAAAAAGGATGCGTCGATCGTTTCGTCCCTCGAGCAAGAAGGCGCTATTGTCCTTGCGAAAGCCAGCATGACAGAGTTTTGTGGCACAAAAGGGTCGAATCTTACAACGGGCTGGTCCCCGATCAATGGACAAACACAATCAGCCTATGTGGAGGGTGGTGTAAGAGGGGACGATCTTATTCTTGGGCATTCCACGCCTGGTGGCTCTTCGACGGGTTCTGCCGTGAGCGTGTCTGCTGGGTTCAGCCCGCTGGCCCTTGGTACTGAGACTGATGGATCGGCCACAGGTCCTGCTCATCGTGCAGGACTATACGGCTTCAAGGTTGCATCTGGAACTGTTCCCATGGACGGTGTGTTCAGGTTGACTAGTTTCGATACTATCGGAGTCATGGCGAAGGCTCCAGCCGACATTGCAAACTCGCTGAATGCGATCGTAAAACCATCAATGGGCTTGGATGTTAGCAAGTTGAAGACAGCAAATTTTGGTAGTCTAGCTGTGGGATTCGTGGATCCAGCCTTGTGGCGGCTTCCAGAAGTCATATGCGCCCCAGATGAGAAGATTCGCGCAGAGTTGGTAAGAAGGCTTGCTTCGTTTCCTGATCAAACATGCTCATTACAGTGAACAGGACCAAGGTTTCATGGACGCGATGGCTAAGATCAAATCTGCCGGTGCCACTGTGGCGTATCCTGTAGTTTTGCCATCGCCGTCAACTCTGAATCTCGACGGCGCCGATCAAATTGGCACAACTCTGTGTAGGTGATTTTACTGACTCGCCTGTTACTCATACTGACCGTACAGTTCATGAGTTGAAGGAGAACTTCCGGAACTTCACCGACTTGCTTGTCGATCCCAAGGCAAAAACTCTCGAAGATGTCATCGAATTTAACAAAGCACATGCTGATCGAGAAATGCCACGAGGTTGGGCTACCAAAAAAGTCCGCTCCGTCCTGAACTAACGGAAACAGAACATCCCGATCAATCAGCTTTGATCAAAGGTGTAGAAGATACTTCTACGGAAGACTTCGTCAAGTCAGTACAAGCGCACGTACAGCACTTGGCTAGAGCACAAGGAATCGACAAGGCTCTCGACGAGCACGGAGTGGACGTCATAGTTGCTCCTGGCGATAGTCCCATCACGAGTCTCACCACCTCTGCCGGTAAAACTCTCCTGCGACTTCTATCATCCCGTGTGCTAATCCCAAAGTAGACTACCCCGTCGCTGCCGTCCCAAATGGCGTTCTGAGCATTTATGGCCGACCCCATGGTCTCAGCGTGCTGACGAGAGCTGGAAACGAGATGAAATTGATGGAATTCATGTTTGCTTTCTACAATGCGTTTCCTAGCAGGCCAGTTCCTTGTGATTTAGACAGATTCGACGCGCAACTTTAGCAGATACCAGAGCAACGTAACAATGGTACGAACAACCAAGCCTGTTGCCCGAGATCCCCGAATTCATTGAGTTATGGTTGTTGTAATATGATGCTGGCCTGCTGCCCCAAGACTAGTAGTAGATGTGCGAAAGCATATCAATCGGTGTATGTCTAAAATCTTGTTCGACCCGCTGGCAAAAAAAGCCCCATCGGATCGTGGCATGGTTGCCAGCATCACTTCGTCAGGCTGTGTATCAATAAAAGCGCTAATGCACCTGTCGCCACGCTGGATTAAGCAATAGAGAGCGAGGCATCGCATATGCAAGTTGTGGGTGGGTGGCAGCGAGGCGCAGCTCGTTTTGGCGGCCGCGGCAGGGGCAATATGCACCATACACCGGTGAAGCATGCACACCATTCGCACACAAGGCACTTTCACTCACCTATCATCGCAGAGAATAGGCTGTGCAATGTCTCGAAGAGTTCTAGGCCTGTTTGGTTCTAATGCGCGCGCTTCGAAGGCTTACTCAACTCGCAGTCATATCCATAACCTCTCCAGGGCTATCAAGAACGGGCCTACCTAGGTAGAGAGTCATTTATCCACGCATAACAATCGAGACTATGGACAGACCTGTCACAGCGTAGGTGTTGCCCGCATGAAGTCGCAAAGTAGCGTGATACTAAGAAAAGTGTAGAGACTATAACTACGCTGCTGTTTGGGAATCTCCGTCGAAGGCTTTCGATCGGCTGAAAACGTTCAACAAAAGAGAACACCAAGAGGCTTCAAAGGTCAAGGACCAAGCCACTCTAAAGACTGTGGTCGAAAGCCAACCAGCTTTCGCACAATCCTCGAGTGCGCAGGTACACAACAATACATTTGCAGGTCTACAGGCTGCGCTCGAGTCATTATGGCCATTCATCGCTCTGTTTGCTCGCTTCGAGTTGCTGATTCATGATCAACTCCCGATACCACTGGATACCACCGTTATTTGGCAGCTACTGGCCATTGTTATCAACAGCTCTCTCACTATCGTTAAGCAGGCCAAAGCGACCGAGTTCGTCTTTCGTTTCATCCGAGAGATCGGCAGGCAACTAGAGTACTTCGTCAAGATCATTCCGACCAGCTCCATCCACAGCTCCGACACTGCTGGACCTGAGCTTCTACAGAACTTGGTAGATATTGTTAACACGTTGTCCGACATATACCGATGTTTCCACGATCCTAGAGTTGGCTCTGGTATGCATACTGAAGCAAGCATGGGTGTGCTTCACCAGGCTGATAGTGCACAGAACGATTCGAATTCACGAAGCTTCCTGTCGGTATCGAATGTCAACAAGTCATTTCCGACATTAACAAGCGTTTCCAGCATTTTGAGAAGCTTGCTGAGCTTGAGAACAACAGCTTCAAGCTCAGTAATACACAGCATCAAGATGAAGTTGCATCTCTTTCCAGCCTCGTAGTTCCTATTCCATACAGCAGATCGACAACCCCCGTTCCCGTCGACATCGAGAACGAGTTCCCTACGAATCCAGACTTCTTCGGGAGAGATACCATGTTGAAAGATATAGCCAGCTATCTCGATGTCGAACTATCCAAGCACGAGTTGCGGTCACTCGCGATATTTGGTCTAGGAGGCGTTGGGAAAACGCAGATAGCGATGCAATTTGCTACTCGAGCCGCAGATGACTCGATCATTCTGTGGGCGAACAGTGAAACAAGCCTGTCTCTAACAGCCAGTTTCACATTCATAGCAACCACACAACTGAAGCTAGCTGGCGCATCGGCTGAGGGAAGTCAGGAGAATAGGATCTTGGTTCTCAATTGGCTTAAGAAGACGGATCGGCAGTGGCTTCTCATCTTCGACAACGCTGAAGATTCCAAAAGCCTCAGAGAATTTTGGCCCACGTCCAATCACGGGCGTGTCTTGATCACGAGTCGCAACCACATCCTAGCATCACAGCCTGCAAGCAAAGGTATAGAGATCACTACATTTGAGAAAAAGGAAGGCGCCGCTTTCATCATGTTCCTTCTCCAACACGAGCGTCATGAAGACCCGAGCGAGAAGGAGCTTGAGTCAGCAGAGGTTCTATCTGAGAAGCTGCAGGGCCATGCGCTCGCTATACACCAGATGGTCGCATTGATTCTGCTCTACTCATGCTCCATCGAAGCGTTTCTGGAGATCTACGACGAAAATACTCGAGAAGTACATCGTGAGGAGCGCGAGATTGGTCATTATGCCGGATACGCATACTTTCTGGAGACAGTGTGGAAGATGTCCTTTGACACATTGACTGATCCCCAGCGCAATCACAACTTGGCTTCCATGGTTCTTGGTGTGCTATCTTTCATGTCAGCCGACGATATTCCGGAAGGTCTATTCACGAGCAAAGAAGTAACTCCATTACCGAACAGCCTGAAAGGCTGTAGCAACGCTTATGGGTCAGTGAAGCTTTCGTATTTCGTGGTTCTGAGACTAAGAAAAATAGGATCGCCAAGCACACAGAGATTCTCGTCAGTCTTGCCCTTCTCACACGGAATCGTGAACACCGCACCATATCGCTTCATCGCTTAGTCCAGACTGAATATCAATACTACATTGAGCAGGCTCATGGGGTTGCCCAGCCAAAGCTTTTGGAGTGCTTCAACGTAGCAGCTCTGTTACTCAAAAGAGCGTTTCCAGAACAAGTTCGCGGGCGGTCGATGCTTGAACAATGGTCTCATTGCCAGCTATATGCCCAACATGCGCTTGCTTTAGTCAATATCTTCGACGCGCGAAGCAGAAGTGATACCGTGGACGATCTGCCGGCGAATATTGATCTCTGCGAGTTGATCAAGAATTTAGCATGGTAATTACCACAACAATCTTTGAATGGCCTACTCTTACTGATTACACAAGGTTTACTAAGGAGCGTGGTGACCTGTATGAGTCCCTGCGACTTGCCAGAATTGGCCTCACAATATTCGACGGGTGCGCCGCTGATGAGCAAGACCTCCTCATCAAGGATCATCTCAGTAACACAGTGGGTGTTTGTTATCTTGAGAGCGGAATGTTCGAAGAATCGAAGAAGTTCTTTGCAGATTGCCTGAAAGTCCGACTACGAATGTGGGGTCTCGATCATGAAGAGGTGGGTAACGTTCACAACAATCTGGGCATCACCGTTGGATCGCTCGGTATGCATGCCGAGGCTCTGCATCACCAACAAGAAGCAGAGCGAATTCGCAAACTCGAGCCAGACCCTGTGGTTCGGGCTCGAAATTTGGCACTGAGCGATCTGAACCTAGGCCGCGCGATTCAGTACAGCGGTAAACCGAACGCCAACGAAGAGGCCGAAGGACGATTCATGCGCGCGCGAGACTCCTTCCTTAGTACCGACCATTGGTATTTCACATCTCAGTAAGTGCCACCCAAGCGCAACTGAGCAAGCAGCGCAGGAATGTTAACATCTAGTCAGTGCGCATCTTGCTCTAGGCATCTTGCACCTCAAAGCGGGGAAACTTGAGAGATCACGAGTGGAGTTTGTCTCCGCAGAAACAATCATGCTCGCTAACAATGCACGACATCATCCAACCACTGGTGCTATATACTGTCGTCTTGGCCATGTAAATCTGTTACTAGGTGATGCAGCAGGGGCGGTGTGAGTTTTGTCCTAGTGTAATCGTTGGGTCGCGCTGATCAATGCCAGAACTTACCTGCGTACCTCAGTCACGATCGCCAAACTCCACGGTCTTGCGGAAGGAGAATTGTGTCGCACAAAACACATGTTGTCGCGCGCGCTCGAAGCCTCAGGAGAAAACAAAGAGGAAGCCGCAAGGCTCGACAGCGAAGCTCGACAGCTTCGAAAGCGAATACAGGGAAATGCTTACACGGAGGATGATCAGACTGATGATGCTTACCATCGCTTGGTTCCATACTTTTTCTGATTTGTCCGTGCTCATTCTCTCTATTTCCCTTTCACTGTGTATGTAAAGCAATCGACATGCATGCCAAAAATGACCCTACACATTGCCGATTTCGAGAGATGAGAGAAGAGCGGAATGCGATAGACAGGAGTGAAGGACCGAAGAGAGAGCCTTATAGCAGGCCGACAACCTTGCATGGCACATCACACCATATGGTCGGGATACGACCGCTTTTGGAAGATTAGGACACAGTGTGTCTTTCGCATCGTTTGGTTTCGGAGAAAGAAGCAGCCATTGCAACAAGGTTCTGCCACTCTGGGAGAAAGGTTCACACGCCGTGATAGCAGTGCACGCTGATCTGAAATGTCTCGTACTTAGGGAGCATCCTGTTCGTTGCTCGTCCATTATATACATCTCCAAAAGGTTCAACTTCTGCCACACGGCGTTCTCCAGTGCCCTACATACCCCAACTAAACTCATCCGCACCATTCGCCCACATACCAAAGATCTGAATAGGGAACTTATCCGCAATGTATTGGTATCCAGCAGGGCCAGGATGAAGATAATCACCCGAGTCGTACAGCGGGTTGAGCTGACTGGGTATGTTGGGGTCGGCAAGGAACTGGTCGAAATCCACAACGGCATCGAAAACGCCCGACGTGCGGATGAACGTGTTGATGCGCTGACGCGTCTTCTCGCGCTCAGGATCGGAGTAGGGTTGCTGGGTGAAATTGGCCGGCGCGCTGAAAGGTGTAATAGTGGCGCCGAAGACGGGGATGCCGTGGGCGTGGATGAGGGTCACCATTTGTTCGTATGCCTGAGTCAGGCCTTGGTAGACTTGTTCTTGTGCTTCAGGCGTTGTCGCTGCGGTTCCAATATCGTTTACTCCTTCGAAAATCATGGCGTATTTGACACCCGGATGGGCGAGGACGTCGCGGTCGATGCGACCGAAAGCGTTGGGACCGAGGCCGTCGGCTAGAATGCGGTTTCCGCCTGCAGCCAAGTTACCGGCTGAGATGTACTTGGTGGAGGGGTTCTTCTGGAGACGTGCGAGGAGGAGATCGGGCCATCTGTTGTTCTGGTTGGTTGTAGATCCACGGCCGTCGGTGATCGAGTCGCCGACGATGAGGAGGGAGCCGACGCGTGGTTGTACCCAAGCTTCGATGGAGGAGAGGAAGTACCAATGCGCCACGGATTGTGTCGTAGAGTTGCTAATGTCTAGACTAGCCGAAGAGACTGCGTTGCCAAACTGGAACCAACTGGTTGTTCTGGAACCGGGGTGACTGGTGATGCTGTTGGTGGTTTGTCCGTTTGCAAGGTACATGGTCACTGTGACGATCTGCTGCGCCTTGATTTCGAAGTTGATGGGGTCGGACACTGCGAGTGCGCCATTTGGCACGCTGATACCATCCTTGCCTCCAAATGTTACTTTCTGGACGGTTTTGGGTTGAATCTGGTGGATGCCGGCGGTCTGGTTCAACGGAAGCG
>Ga0265798_10008117_pt1 | contig 13447 bp, 10 predicted proteins | sample P3T30metagenome_FD_192430 | JGI IMG/M metagenome (GOLD analysis project Ga0265798, IMG submission 192430) | Plant litter microbial communities from East Loma Ridge, Irvine, California - P3 T30 | ecosystem: Environmental > Terrestrial > Plant litter > Unclassified | place: USA: California...
AGCGCCGCCGCGCCTGCCGTGCCCAGCGGCAGCAGCTCGGGCGGCAGTGTGCGCAGGGCGCGCTGCGTCGCCAGCACCAGCGCGCAGACCGTCCCGGCCAGCAGCGCTACCCCGGGCAGGCCGCATTTCAGGGCCACGTGCAGCACCCCGCTGTGCAGGAACAGGCCGCCATCCGGATTGGCTTGCCAGGAAATCTGCTCGTAGCCGGAATAGCGGCCCCAGGAGCCGATGCCGGTGAAGGGCCGGGCCAGGATGTCGCCCAGCACCAGCTTGAGTTCCAGCACGCGCTCGCTCTCGGGACCGAAGCGGCGCGACTGCATGTCGTAGAACAGGCCGCTGCCGCCGCGGGTCTGGCCGAGGCGGCGCAGGGCAGCATAGCCAAGCGCGGCCCCGGCCAGGGGCAGCGCCGCCAGGGCCAGCTGCACGCGCCGGCGCAGTGGAAAGCGCAGCATCACGATGGCGAAGCCGAGCATGAAGCCGAACCAGGCGCTGCGCCGGTAGGACAGGACGATGCAGGCGGCGGTGGCGCCCAGGGTCAGCCATTCGAGCAGGCGCCAGGACGTGGCGCGCCGTGGCTGATGCGCCTGGAACAGGAGCACCGCGGCGATCGCAAAGGCCAGCATGCAGAGCAGGCTGTCGTTGATGTCGAAGAAGGTCAGGCGGATGTGGATCGCGTTCATGTTCGCATACACATTGTTCGGGTCACCACCGAAGGCGGCCCAGCGTCCCAGGCCGAACAGGGCGCGCGCCAGGCCCGCAAGCATGATGAAGCGCGCCAGTTCCAGCGCTTGTTCGCGGGTGCGGAAGGCAAGCAGCATCAGCGCGACCAGCGGGCCCATCCAGACGATGTTCGAGAAGCCGGACGGCGCCAGCGCATCCTTCAGGGGCACGCCGCCGATGAAGGCGGCGCCGGCGTGCGCCGCGAGCAGCGCGGTCCAGCCCCAGAACCAGGGCCGCAGGTTGCAGGGGGGCGGGCCGCCGGCCGCCCTGCCCTGCATTCCGGCCGGCCCCAGGCCCTGGCCCTGGCCTTGGCCGAACCCGGCCGCGATGCGCGCGCAGCACCAGGCGGCCAGCACGTACCACAGCACCACCGGGAAGAACAGCATGCCCGAGCCGCGGCTGTAGACGCCCGGGGAGGCGAACACGGACAGGTTGCCGTAGCTGGTGGAATTCATCCAGAAAAAGATGCACAGGTAGGGGTAGACGAGCAGGCGCGGCCATACCAGGCCGAGCCCGATGCCGAGTACGGCGAGCACGGCCAGCAGCACGACGACGATGAAGGGCAGCGAGGTAAACAGGTAGTGGAGCAGCGTCGCGCTCATTGCGTGTTCCGCTGCGCCATGGGCGCCGTAGAGGAATGCAACTGCGGATGCAGCTGGGGCTGGGACTGCAAGGACGGATTCGGCTGCGATATCGATTGTGATGGCGGCCGTGGTCCGGCTGGCTGGGCGGCCGCTTCCGGCACGCCGATCAGGCGCGCGCGGCTAGGGGCATCGAGACTGGCCAGCAGCGCGGCCACGAAACCGTCCTGCAAGGCATAGGCGCCGGTCTCGTCGGCAGCAATGCTCGACACCCGCACCAGCATGCCGTCGGGGACTTCGCCCGACAGGCCATAGGCCAGGCGCCGCAGCTTCTGCTCGATGCCGGAGCGCGTGGCCTTGTCACCGATCGTGATCCAGTAGGTGATCGGCTCGTTGCGCTGCTGCTGGCGCGCCACCAGGCGCTTGACCGGCAGTGCGCCGTAGGGGGTGGCGAGGCTGCCGGCGCTGTCGCGCACCAGCTGGAAACCCTGGGCCACATAGCAGACTTCGGGCAGGTGCAGCTGCAGCGCCTTGCTCTGGTCGCCGCCGTAGGCGATCGACAGCATCACGCGCCGCCCCGCACCGTCGATATACGTGCGCGACAGGGTCTGGTCGTAGAGTCTCTTCAGCATGCCCTGCTGCTCGGGATCGGGCGTGAGCGGCACTACGCCTGGATCGATGCGCCAAGCGCCGAAGCGCTGCGGGACCATGGTCTCGAGCTGGAAGCCCGGCTGGAGCTGCGTCACCCTCGCGCCTGGCGTCAGTGCGCTGGTAAGCGCGGAGGCGCCGGCCATGGCGGCGCCAAGCACCAGGCTGGCAACCAGGCGCCGGTTCATGTGCCGTCTCCTGCCCGGCGCCGCGCCACATACCATTGCAGGCTTGAATCGACCGTCAGGATCAGCACCAGCGCCGTGAGGAACAGCACCATGCCGGCAAAGCCATGCAGGAAGCCCTGGCCGGCAGCGTCGCCCAGGTAATAGGTGACGAGGGTCAAGGTGATCACGCGGATCACGTTCGCCGAGAACGAGATCGGGATGATCAGGATCGCCAGGCCGATGTTGCGGAAGGCCGAGGGATGGCGCATCAGGTTCAGGTAGAACAGGCCGAGCGCCTCGAGCGTGAGCAGGGTTTGCAAACCGGCGCAGGCATCGGCCACCAGCAGCTGGTACTGGCCGATCTGCAGGATCACGCCGGAGCGCGCGATCGGGTACCCGGCGCCGAACAGCAGGTGTTCGGTGGCCCAGGACACCGCCATCTTCATCGGCATGGTGACGGCAGCCACGAACTCGCTCGGCAAGGGCACCATGAACAGCATGAAGAAAAAGGGGAACCACAGCACCCGCAAGGCATGTGGTCCGAGCTTGGCCAGCACGATGGCCGCCAGCACCACGATGATGGAACCGATCTCGAACATCAGGATCTGCTGTGAACGCCCGAGCAGGTGCAACGCCAGGCCCAGCGCCAGCAACGGCCATCCCAGCCAGGAAGGCCGCGCCGGCCGCGCCAGCACGTCCGGCCACTTGCGCCAGCCCAGCCACAGCGCGAGCGCGAAGATCATTGGCCCGTGCGCCTGTTCCTCGCCGATCCAGGCGCCGGTGAACAGCGAATACATGGTCGGCAGGAACAGCGCGGCCAGTCCCGCCAGCACCGGCCACCATTCGGGGAGCGCGGCGCGCAGGCCGGCATGCACCGGCGGCGCAGGCCCCGCCGCCGGCGTTGCTTGCGCCGCCAGCATTGCCGGCGCTGGCGGGCCGGAAGGCACCTGGATGGTCATTCAGAACTCCATCACGACCGCGCCGACCACCTCGGCGCCGGCCTCGGCCAGTTCCTCGGCCATCCGTGCCAGCTGGGCCACGCGGGTATGGTCCTTGCGCACGGCCAGCAGCACGCCGCCTGCGCGCGCCGCCACCGCCAGCGCATCGGCGCCGGCGCCGAACGGCGCCAGGTCGTACAGCACGACGTCGTAGCGGCTGGCCAGGGTGCTGCCCAAGGTATGGAAAGCCTCGCGGCTGAGCAGTTCCTGGGGATTCGGCGGCAGCGTGCCGGCCGGCAGCACCGACAAGTCGACGAAGCCGCCCACGCGCAGCACGACCTCGAGGTCGGCCCGCCCGGCCAGCAGGTCGGACAGGCCCTGGCGCGGACGCAGGCCGAAGACATCGTGCTGGCGCGGCGCGCGCAGGTTGGCGTCGACCAGCAGGGTCTGTTCGCCGAGCTGGGAAAATACCACCGCGAGGTTGGCGGCGAACAGGGCGGCGCCGTCTTCCGGGTCGGCGCCGAGCACGGCCAAGGCGCGGTGTCCGCGCGCGAACCAGCGCAGCATCAGCTGGCTGCGGATGGCGCGCAGCGATTCGACCTGGGGCGAAAACGGCTCGTAGGCGGCCACCAGGCGCGGCGACAGGTTGGCCTGCCCTTTCGGCAGGTAGGGATAGGCGAACTGGCGCGCCAGCGCTTCCTGCACATCGTCCTCGCTCACCAGGCCCAGGCGTACGGCTGCTTCGCCGAAGCGGATGCCAAGGTCTTTCTGCATGCGCAGCGCGCGCTCGGCGCCGTCGAGGGTCAGCTTGCCGGCGTCGACCAGCACGGCGCCCATGCTGGAATCGAGCGGATCGATCGGTAGCGGCGACAGGATAGGGGAATTCATCGGTGTCTCCTAGTTCAGGCGCAGCAGGCGGCGCGGCGCCAGCAGGGTGCGCAGGCCGCCGCGCGGGCGCGCCGGCTGCCAGGCCACCGTGCCCAGCACCGGAATGCCGAGCAGGTCCTGGACATCGCCGTTCGAGCGCACCGGGCGGTTCAGCAATTCCAGCAGCAGCGCCGTGCCGACGCCGAGCACGGTGCCGAGCAGCACCGCAACCAGGGTGTTGAGCAGGACGCGCGGTCCGGACGGCTCGGCGGGCGCCACGGCGGGGTTCAGCACCGCGATGTCGGACTGTTCGGACTGCGCTTCGATGCGGGTCTGCGAAAAGCGGCCGCTGGCGGCGTCGAAGGCGCGCTGGGCGCTGTCGAGGTCTTTCAGCAGGACGCCCAGCTCGTCGCGGGTGCGGTTCAGTTCAAGTACGCGCACCTTTTGCGCCGCCAGCGCCGTGCGCAGGTCTTCCTCACGTTGGCGCAGCACCTGGGCGTTGCCGCCGACGCTGCGCGACACCGTGGCCAGCGCTGCATTCAGGTCGGACCGCATCTTGCCGACCTCGGCGCTGGCGGCCTGGTAGGCGGGATGGTTGCGGCCGTAGCGCGAGGCGCTCTCGGCCAGCTTGGCTTCGGCGGCCGACAGCGACAGCCGCAGGTTCTGGATCAAGGGATTGTTGGCCACGTCGGGCGACTGGGCGTTGCCGCCGCCGGCCATGCGCTCGCGCGACGTGGCTTCCAGCGCCAGCGTCTGCGCGACCACCAGTTGCGAGGACAAGTCGTTCAAGCGCGACAGCTCGATGTCGACGCGGTTGTTGTCGAGGCTGACGATGCCCTTGTCCTGCTGGTACTTGGACAGGCGGGCCTGGGCTGTTTCGACGTTGTCGCGCAGTTGGCGGGTCTGTTCGTTGAAGTAGGCCGAGGCTTTTTTCATCGGCTCGGTTTTCAGGCGCACGCTGACGTTCTGGTATTCCTCGGCAAAGGCATTTGCCACCGCCGCCGCGAAGCCCGGATCGGCGCCCTTGAAACTGATCTCGACCACGCTCGATTCGCGCGAGGGCTTGATGTCCAGCTTGCGCAGCAGCAGATCGGCCAGCCAGTCGCGCACCGTGCCGCGGCCTTCGGTCGCCTCCTGGAACTGGGCGATGACAGCCGGGTTGCTGGCCATGCGCAGGCGGTCGACCACGCGCAGCGCCACGTTCTTGCTGCTGATGATGTCGATCTGGGTGGCCATGTAGCCGGGCAGCAGCTGGCCAGGCATGGTCAGCCCGGTCAGCGGGTCGACGCCCTTGTAGTTCAGCAGCACGGACGTGGTGGCCGTGTAGGTCTTGCCCTGGACCAGGCTCCAGCCCAGCGCCAGCAGGATGGTGGCGCACAGGGTTGCCAGGATCAGCTTCCTGCGCGCGCGCAGCAGCAAAAGGAATTGGTAGAAGTGCATGGAAGACTCCGCTCAGAACCAGCTCTCGCGCACCGTGATCACATCGTCGACCTGGACCGGGTCGCTCGCGCGCGCTTCGATGGTGACCGGATTGCCGGCCGGGTCGCGGCGTGTGATGCGCAGGCGGCTGTCGGTGCCGCGCGGGGTCAGGCCGCCGCCCGCCGAAATGGCCTGCTGCACTGTCATGCCGCGCTCGATGCGGAAGGCGCCGGGCCGCTGCACTTCGCCGGTGACGTAGGCGCGCGGCGCCCGCTCGACGAAGATGATGTCGCCGCCGGCCACTTCGTAGTCCTTGTCGAGTTCGCCCTTGCGCACCATGTCGACCACGTCCATGGTCTGGCGCGTGGTCTTGCCGTCGCGGGTGCGCACCAGGCTGATCAGGTCCCCGCCGTCGGCGCTGGCGCCGCCGGCCATGGCCAGCAGGTCGAGCACCTTGCGCCGGCCCTCGACCGGATAGCGGCCGGGCCGGTTGACCTGGCCCAGCACCGACACCTGCTGGCTGGCCAGGGTCGTAATGATCATGTTGACCTCGGCCTTTTTCAGGTAGCCGCCCTTTTCCAGCAAATTGCCGATCTTGCGTTCTGCCGCCGCGACCGACAGGCCGCCGATGCCGACCTGCCCCAGCAGCGGGAAAGTGATCGCGCCGCTCTCGCTGACGCGGGTCTCGATCGACAGGTCGGGGCTGCCGTAGACCGACAGGCGTACCACGTCGCCCGGGCCGAGCAGGACTTCGGCGGCGCAGGCAACCCCGGCGCCCAGGGCCAGTACGGCCGCGGCCATCCAGTGTGCAAGTGGTTTCATGGTGCTTCCTCCTGATTGCGTTGGGTGGCCGGATTCATTTCAGGCCCGCGACGCCGCGGTCGACCGCCGCATGATCCGGCCCGGCACCGGTGGCTGCATCGGTGGCGTCAGCGGCACCAGCAGGGGCAGCGGCGCCCGGCATGCCTGCCGCAGGGCCGCCTGCCGCCTGCCCGTCCAGCATCCCCGGCGCGGCGCTGTCCACCCCGCCCTGCTGTCCCGGCAGATGGCTCGCCGCAGGCGCATCCGGGGCAGACGCAGGCAGGCTCGCCGGCGCCGCCTTGGCGCCACCGGCCAGGTCCTTGTTCAGGTACTCGATCTTGGCGTGCTGACGCAGGCGTTCGACCTCGGCGGCCGCGAGTTCCTTGTTCTTGTTGCTCATCAGGTATTTTTCGATCTGGGGCGCGGCCACTTCGAGGGGGACCGGTGCGTCGCGTACCTCGGCAACGGTCAGCAACATGGCGCGTTCGCCCTCGCGCACGCTGAACAGCTGGTTCTTCGGCATGCCAAGCAATTTCTTGGTCAATTCGGGATTCAGGTCGGAGCTGCTGCGCATGACCTGGGCACGGCCATACTTGACCTTGTGCGCATCGAGCCAGACGGCCACCTCTTCCAGCGAACGGGCGCCGTCGGCGGCGGCACGCGCGTCGGACGTCAGGTCCTTGGCGGCCAGCACCAGTTGGTCCATCTGGAACTGCTTGCGCCTGAAAAAGAACTCCGGATGCTTGTTGAAGTACTCCTCCACCTCGGCGGGCGTGGGCCGCGCGATATTCGCCAGGCGCTTCTGCATATAAGCCTGGGCAATGATCAGGGAACGCGCGCGCTCGATCGCCTGTACGACCTTCGGATCGCGATCGAGCTTTTCCTGCTCGGCCGCGCTTTCGAGCAGCTGGCGGTCGATCAAGGCTTGCAGCAACTGCTTGCTGGCCTCTTGCTGGCGCGCCGCCGGCACCCCTGCGCGCTGGATTTCCTCGTTCAGCTGGAGGACGGTGATTTCCTCGCCGTTGACGCTGGCGAGCGCCTGGCCCGGCCTGGATTCCTTTTCCCGGTCGCCGCAGGCGGAGAGCGCCGTTGCGAGCAGGATGGCGGTCGACAGCATTGCCGCGCGGGCCTGATGAGATTTCTTCAAGATGACTCCTCGTGAATGATGCATGGCGGCGCATGCGCAGGAACAGCGGCGCTGCCGGCCAGGGACTCAGGCGGCCGCCTCCACCGCCTCGGTATCGAGAAATGCCGCATAGGCGCGCTCCAGGCCCTCGCGCAGCGGTGTGCTGGCGCGCCAGCCAAGGGCATGCAGCTTCGACACGTCGAGCAGCTTGCGCGGCGTACCGTCGGGGCGCGCCGTGTCGAAGACGATGCGGCCGCGGTAGCCGGCCACCTCGCCCACCAGCTGGGCCAGCTCGGCGATGCTGACATCGACCCCGGTGCCGACGTTCAGGTGCGAATGCATGGCATCGGTGCTGGACCGGTACACCTCGCGCGGAAGATTCATCACGTGCACGCTGGCGGCGGCCATGTCGTCGACGTACAGGAACTCACGCATCGGCTTGCCGCTGCCCCAGATCACGACTTCGGGCAGATTCTGCACGCGCGCTTCGTGGAAGCGCTGGATCATGGCCGGGATCACATGGCTGTTCTCCGGGTGGTAGTTGTCGCCCGGACCGTACAGATTGGTGGGCATGACACTGCGGTAGTCGGTGCCGTACTGGCGGTTGTAGCTCTCGCACAATTTAATACCGGCGATCTTGGCGATCGCATACGGTTCGTTGGTCGGTTCCAGCGCGCCGGCCATCAGATAGTCTTCGCGGATCGGCTGCAGCGCCATGCGCGGATAGATGCAGGACGAGCCGAGGAAGAGCAGCTTTTGCACGCCGGCGCGCCAGGCTTCGTGCACGACGTTGGTTTCCACCAGCAGATTGTCGTAGATGAATTCGGCGGGATAGGTATTGTTGGCGTGGATGCCGCCCACCCTGGCCGCGGCCAGGTAGACCTGGTCAATGCGCTCGCTGCGAAAGAAGGCGCGCACCTGGGCCTGGTCGGTAAGTTCGAGCTCGTCGTGGCTGCGCGTGACGAGCTTGCTGCAGCCACGCGCCTGCAGCGCACGCACGATGGCAGAACCGACCAGGCCGCGGTGGCCGGCGACATAGATGCGGGTATCCGGATGATCCAAGCTGCCCTCCTGTGTGGCGACGAACTACGGAACAATGTGAAAAATGCGATGCAGCAAGCCCGTCCGTACACGGCTGCGGTTGGGCAGAATACCGTTGCAAGCCTACCCGTCGAACGCAGCCAAACCCTTGACACGGATCGAAGCGCGCAAAGGCCAGGAAGCGAACTAACCTCGTCACCGCGTGTCGCGCCTGAACGCTTCGTCTTAAAACGCGTTCTCACGCGTCAAAACAACTTTTACTGTCTTTAAAATGATCCACAAGTCCAGCCATAGCGACCAGTTGCGCAGATAGTCGAGGTCAAGCTGGATGCGCGCCTCCATTTTGTCGAGCGTGGCCGTTTCGCCGCGCAGGCCGTTCACCTGGGCCCAGCCGGTGATGCCCGGTTTCACCTTGTGACGCAGCATGTAGCCCTTGATCAGTTTCCTGTACTGCTCGTTGTGGGCGACGGCGTGGGGACGCGGCCCGACAATGCTCATCCGTCCCTGCAACACATTCACGAACTGCGGCAACTCGTCGAGCGAGCTGCGGCGCAGGAAGGCGCCGATCGGCGTCACCCGCCCGTCGTTGCGGCGCGCCTGGACAATGTCCTTGCCGTCGTCCATGGCCGTCATGGAGCGGAACTTGTAGACCCAGATCTCCTCGCCATACAGGCCGTAGCGGCGCTGCTTGAAGATCACCGGCCCCGGCGAGCTCCACTTCACGGCAGCGGCCACCACCAGCATCAACGGCGCCAGGCCGATCAGGATCAGGGTCGCCAGCACGATGTCGCTGACGCGCTTGACCAGGCCATTCAGGCCCATGAAGGGCGTTTCGCGGATCGCGATCACCGGCATGCCGCCGACGTTGTCGAAGCGCGCCTGCATCAGGTCGAATACGTAGACGTCGGGCAGGAAGTAGACCGAGGCAGTGGTGTCCTGCAGTTCGTCGATCAGGCGGCGGATGCGCGGCTGGGCCGAGACCGGCTGGCTGATGAAGATCAGCTTGATGTTGTGGGTACGCACGTACTGGCTGAGGTCCGCCATCTTGCCCAGCATCGGGTGGCGCAGGCCGGGCGAGTGGCGTTCGCCGGCACGGTCGTCGAAGAAGCCGTGCACCTGCATGAACAGATTCGGGTGGCGCTCGCAGATGGCGGCGAACCTCAAGCCGACCTCGTTGGCGCCGACCACCACGGTCGACCGTATCTCGCGGCTACGGCCGGGCCGGCCGATGGCCAGCCGCACCGCGATATGGCAGGCCAGCAAGGTAGTCGGAGCAGCAATCGCCCAGGCCAGCAGCACGCGCGCGTCGTAATAGTATTTCAATCCGCTGGCCGAACCGAGGAAGTACAGCACGCCGATGGTCAGGCACCAGCCGAACACCGTGTCGCGCGCGTATGCCAGCATGCGGCCGCTGCGCCAGGTACGGTAGGGGTCGATGTGCTGGTAGACGGCCGAGGAAATGAAAAAGGCCAGGATCATCAGCACCAGCAGGTAGCCGGAAAAGGGTTCGTGGAAGGCCATCGACGACACGTACAGGGACCCCATGATGATCAGGGGGTCCAGCACGCGCTGGAAAAACGAGATGATCGGAATGTCGTTGACCGTCATTGCCAGGTCTTCAGAACTGTCCGCTGGCGTTGATCGCGAAGGAATTCGACGTGAACCTGCCGATGCCGAGCAGGCGCGAACCGCTGCGGGCCTGGTAGGCATAGCCCGCCGACAGCGAGATGCTTGGACGCGGCGCCCAGGTCGCCTTCAGGCTGGCGGTGCGCAGCGCGTCGTCCAGGCCGTTTGTGACGGGAATGCCGGTGCGGGTATTGTAGTTGCGCTTCTCATAGGCGGCATCGGCCTCCACGCGCAGCTTGGCGCGCGCATCCCAGGTCGCGCCGGCGCTCGCGCCCTTGTTGAGCGTATAGCTGACAACCGTACTTTCGATTGGCGCGAAGTCGCGCCACAGCGAAGCGCGGTAATGCAGCTTGCCGACAGGATCGTGCAGCAGCGTCACCCGGCCGTTCACGCCGCTCGTGCGCCCGCTGCCATACGAAGGCTGGTCGCGCCGCGCGTAGCCGGTCAGCGCCTGCAGCGTGGTGGCGCCGCTGGCCTTCCAGGTTATGCGCGCCTTCAGTTCGTCCTGGGTGAAGTCGTCGCTGAGGGGGCTTGCGGAAAACGGGCGCCGGTTTGGATACTTGCCTTTGATGCGGCGCAGCACCAGGCCGACCGCGCTGCCGCTGGGCGCCAGGTAGCGCCCCTCGAGCTCGGCCACGTCTTCGGTGCGGTCGTTGAAAGCCTGGGCCGCCAGTTCATAGTCGTACTTGTCGCGCGAAAAGGCGGTGTGCACTTCCCAGCGCGGATGCAATGTCCAGCCGCCTTCAAAAAAGCCGCGGCGCTGCTTGCGCAGGTTGCGCTGGTCGCTGCGAAAGTCGGTATAAGGGGCGAGTGTTTGCGCGTATACGACGCCGAGCTCGCCTGCGAAGCGGTTGCCGGCCTGCCAGTACCAGGTGCCCTGGACGTCGCGGCCGTCGTAGTCGAGCTGGCGGAAATGGTCGAAGCTGACTTTCGACAGCTTGGCGTGGGCCACCAGGCGCTGGCGGCTGAGCGTGCGGTCGTAGATGGCGCCGGCTTCCAGCGTGCGCCAGGAATCGGAGCGCTGGTTATCGAAAGCGGGCGCGTCGTCGGGAATGCGCAGCAGGTTGTCGTCGTAGGCCCAGCCGACGCGGCCATACACATCCAGCCCGGTGCCGGGTACCGCCAGCGTGGGACCGCAAACGAGTAAGCCAGCCAGGAGCGCAGGCCGGCGCAGGCAGAATCGCGACATGGTGTTCGTCTGGGGAAAGCGCTGCGTCGGGCGGGAAACCGGCGCCGGCTGTCAACCTGCGAATCGTGCGACGCAGGGCAAACGAAGTCAGCGGTTTCGGCGCGGACCGGTGCAGCGGCGATCCGACACGCCAACGCCGATACTGACGAAACCCCTGAGTTGCGATCTGTGCTGGATCAACGCGACCGGGGTTGCGCGCTGGCGGCCCCGGCTGCAAACAACAGGCGAATCAAGCGTCGCCGCGGGCGCGGGCCTCGATCTTTTCCCAGCGTTCCAGCGCTTCCATCAACTGCTCGTCGATCTCGCTGAAGCGGGCGTTGATACGGCGCGCATCGGCCGGATTCGTCTTGTAGAAGTCCGGTGCGTTCAGCTGGGCCGTGATCAGGGCCTGTTCGTCTTCAAGCGAAGCGATCAGCTTGGGCAGCTCTTCCAGTTCGCGCTGTTCCTTGTTGTTCAGCTTCACTTTCTTGACAGGTGAGGCGACCGCCTCGGCAACTGGCGCCGGCGCGGCTTTCGGCGCTGGCGCAGTGGCGGCCGTCCCTTTCGGCTCGATGGCCTTGACGCGTTCCCAGTCGCTGTAGCCGCCGACGTACTCGCGCCACTGGCCCTGCCCTTCGGCCACGATGACCTGGGTCACGACGTTGTCGAGGAAGGTGCGGTCGTGGCTGACCAGGAACACGGTGCCGGTGTACTCCTCGAGCAACTCTTCGAGCAGTTCCAGGGTTTCGATGTCGAGGTCGTTGGTCGGTTCATCCAGCACCAGGCAATTGGCCGGCTTGGCGAACAGGCGCGCCAGCAGCAGGCGGTTGCGCTCGCCGCCCGAAAGCGACTTCACCGGCGAACGCGAACGCTCGGGCGCGAACAGGAAATCGTTGAGGTAAGTCATGACGTGCTTGCGCTGGCCATTGACCTCGACCCAGTCGCTGCCCGGCGAAATCGTGTCGGCCAGGCTGGCTTCCTCGTTCAGCTGGGTGCGCATCTGGTCGAAATAAGCCACGTTCAGCTTGGTGCCCAGGCGGGTGCTGCCGCTGTCGGCGGTCTCCTCGCCGAGGATCATCTTCAGCAGCGTGGTCTTGCCGGCGCCGTTCGGGCCGATCAGGCCGACCTTGTCGCCGCGCAGGATGGTGCCGGAGAAATTCGACACGATGATTTTCTCGCCGTAGGCCTTGGAGACGTTTTCCAGTTCCGCCACGATCTTGCCCGAGCGCTCGCCGGAGCCGACGTCGAGCTTGATCTGGCCCTGCTGCTCGCGGCGTGCCGAGCGTTGCAGGCGCAAGGCTTCCAGGCGCCGCACGCGGCCCTCGTCGCGGGTACGGCGCGCCTGCACGCCCTTGCGGATCCAGACTTCTTCCTGGGCAAGGAACTTGTCGAACTTGGCATTCTCGACTTCCTCGTTGGCCAGCAGTTCGCGCTTGCGTTCCTGGTAGGTGGAGAAATTACCCGGGAACGAAAGCAGGCGGCCGCGGTCGAGTTCGATGATGCGGGTGGCGACGTTGTCGAGGAAGCTGCGGTCGTGGGTGATGAACAGCACGGAGCCGCGGAATTCGCGCAGCAGGCCTTCGAGCCACATGATGGACTTGAAGTCGAGGTGGTTGGTCGGTTCGTCGAGCAGCAGCACGTCCGGCGCCGAAACCAGCGCCACGGCCAGCGCCACGCGCTTTTGCATCCCGCCCGACAGCGTCCCCATCTTCGCTTCGCGCGCCAGGCCCAGGCGGTCGAGCGTGGTGTCGACCTTGTTGCCCAGGTTCCAGCCATCGGTGGCGTCGAGCTTGACCTGGATCACGTGCATGCGCTCCATCAGCGCGTCGTCGTCGCCCTGGCCAAACTGGCCGGTCAGGGTTTCGTATTCGGCCAGCATACTTTGCAGCTCGCCCATGCCCGCGGCCACGGCGTCGAACACTGTGGACTCCGGGTCGAAGGTCGGTTCCTGTTCGACATAGGCGATTTTCAGGCCTTGCTGCATGACCAGCAAACCATCGTCGAGCTTGAAGCGGCCGGCGATGGTTTTCAGCAGCGAGGACTTGCCGGTACCGTTGCGGCCGATCAAGCCGACGCGCTCGCCGGTTTCGAGGGAAAAGTCCGCGTGGTCGAGCAGTGCGACGTGGCCGAAGGCCAATTGTGCGGAAGTGAGGGAAATGACAGCCATGATCTGTGTGCAAGCCGCCTGGCACGCCCCAGCGAGACGCGGCGCAGCGGAATAATTGAAAGAAGCGGGCATTGTACCGACTACGGCGCCAACACTTCCAAACAATCCGCTTTCCTCGGCTATAATTGTGCTCGGTTCACGATACCGGCCTGCCCCGCAGGGCCCGCTCGCCGAACCG
>Ga0265798_10008120_pt1 | contig 13445 bp, 7 predicted proteins | sample P3T30metagenome_FD_192430 | JGI IMG/M metagenome (GOLD analysis project Ga0265798, IMG submission 192430) | Plant litter microbial communities from East Loma Ridge, Irvine, California - P3 T30 | ecosystem: Environmental > Terrestrial > Plant litter > Unclassified | place: USA: California...
CAAGCGGGGGAAAAGCGCGTCGCCGGGATGCTGGAAGTGATCTGCGGGGACATGGTCTGCGGCGACATGGCGCAGAACGGGAGCGGGGGTAAGGACGGGTGCTGCGGCGGGTGCGTGATGGCGCACCGATAGGACGGCGGTATCCATGAGGAATCTCCTTCTATGCTTATGGCATGCCAGCACCAGAAGGAGACGCACGACGGTTGATCGAACCGCGCTCGCCGGGCCATCCGGTGACCGAGTGGTCGGCGGCGGCATTCCAGGGGTTGCCCGGATGCATCCGCAAGACGACCAGAAACCGGAGTCTACGCCCGCGCTTTCATTCGTGATAATTCTTAATTTATATCGATCTATATCCATTTAGTATCGATACTATTAGCGTCAGTGTTAACCCTGAGCACGGATATCCCATGGATCTACGCCACTTACGCTACTTCGTTGCGGTCGCCGAAGAGTCGCACTTCGGTCGCGCCGCCAAGCGCCTGCACGTATCGCAGCCGCCGGTCAGCCTGGCCATCCGTGAAATGGAAACCGAGCTGGGGCTGCTGTTGTTCGAACGCACCTCCCGTCGCACCGCCCTGACCCCTGTCGGGCAGGAATTGCTGCGCGATGCACGCGCGGTGCTGGCCAGACTCGACGCCATGCAGGAACACGCACGGCGCGCGGCCACCGGCCAGATCGGTTCGCTGGCGCTCGGCTTCATCAGCCTGGCGAACTACAGCTTCCTGCCCGGCACCTATCAGCGCTTCAACGAAGCCTTTCCCAGCATCAAGATATCGCTCAGTGAGTCCACCTCGGATGTCATCCTGGCAGAGCTTGAGAAGGGTACGCTCGACATTGGTTATGTCTTTGCGCCGGTTGCCTCGCCGGCGCTGGCTTACCGCCAGCTGCTGCGCGAACGCCTGATCGTCGCCTTGCCCGAATCCCACCCGCTGGCCGCCCGCGATCGCATCCAGATGAAAAGCCTGGCCGACGAGAATTTCCTGATCTTCCCGCGGCAGTTCAGCCCGCTGGTGTTCGACACCATCGTGGGCTTCTGCGCCCAGCACGGTTTCAGCCCGCGCATCGCCCAGGAAGCCAGGCAGATGCAGACCATTGTCAGCCTGGTGTCGGGCGGCTCGGGCATTGCACTGGTGCCCGACTGCCTGCGCCATCTGAAACGCGACGGCGTGGTCTACCGTCCGCTGGCCGGTAGCGCGCCCAACATCGAAACCGGCATTGCATGGCGCAAACTGGATGACTCGCGCATTGTTCGCGCCTTTCTCGATCATTTGCCCCGCCCCGGCAAGGCAGATACTGGCCGGCAGGGCCTGCGCGACGATCTGCCGCCGCCCGCCGCGACAACGAGCCTGCCTCTGGAGGAAATGTGAACGAGCAAGACTCTTCCCCTGGGCCTGCCCCCGAATCGCCTGGATCGTCCGCGTCGCCGGCAGCTCGTTCCCACCCTCCGTATCAGCGCCGTCCATCCGCCGGCGATGACATCGCCGCCACGCCCGAGGCCTTGCGCCTGGCCTTGCACGAGGCCGAGCACGCCCAACGGCTGCTGGAAACAGCCTTGTGGGCCAGCGGCGAGTCCATCTGGGAATGGTCAGCCGACACCGACGCCTACGTCGTGCGCTGGTTCCCCTCTTCCAATGCGCCCGCACGCACGTCGCACGGCACGCTCGCCGACTTCGTCGCCAGCCTGCTGCCCGCCCACCAAGACGCCTTCCGCCTGAACTGGCGCCTGCACGCCACCGGCGCGTCCGACGTGCTGGACACAGCCGTGCAGCGCATGTTTCGCATCGGTCCGCGCTGGATACGCCTGCGCGGCAAGGCAGTGGCGTTTCAGGCGGATGGCCAGGCCAGCCGCATCGTGGGCACCCTGAAGGACATCACCACGCAACGGGATGCCGACTATGCCTCGCAATTGATGGCGTCGGCCTTCGCCAGCTCGCGCGATGCCATGGTGATGCTGCGCGAAGACCTGCGCATCATCGAAGCCAACATCGCCTTCCATGCCTTGCTTGGCGTGGAACCAGGCAGTGTCGCGGGCGCGGACCTGCGTCGCTATCTGGACGTGCCGCAAACCTTGCTGAACCAGATCGACCACAGTGGCTACGCCCAGTGCGAAACGTTTTTCCACCGGGCCGACCGCGAGCTTGTGCCGGTGGAAATGGCCTTGAGCCGCTTCCAGGCCGAGCCCGGCGCCGTGTCCTACCTGGGCATCACGATCCGCGACATTGCCGATCGCAAGCGCGCCGAAAACGAACTGGAACGCATTGCGCGCTACGACACGCTGACCCAGTTGCCCAATCGCGCGGCACTGCAAGGGCATCTGGCCCAGCAACTGCGTACCGTCGCGCCCGACAATCAACTGGCCGTGCTGTTCATCGATCTGGACGGTTTCAAAGAGGTCAACGATTCGCTGGGTCACGAGGCCGGCGACGAAATGCTGCGCACCATGGCCGAACGGCTGGTGGCCACCGTGCCGCCCGAAGACATGCTGGCGCGCTGGGGCGGCGACGAGTTCGTGGCGGCGCTGCGCATCGGCAACGAGCCTGAACGCGCCCGCCGGGTGGCGCGCCGCATTCTGGCCGACCTGAGTCAGCGCATTACCGTGCGCGGCCACGTGCTGAGCATGTCCGGCAGCATCGGCATTGCCTTCGCCCCCGCCGACGGCGCCGACACCGAATCGGTGCTGCGTCATGCAGACGCCGCCATGTACGCGGCAAAGAACGCCGGCAAGAACCGCTTTGCGCTGTATCACAGCGGGCTCGCCGCCGACGCCTTGCACCGCATGACACTGCTGACCCAGCTGCGCTCGGCGGTGGAACGTGGCCAGATCGAATTCGTGCTGCAACCCAAATTCGACCGCGATGGCACCATGAGCGGCGCCGAGGTGCTGGCGCGCTGGAGCAGCGAAGCGCACGGCGTGGTGTCGCCGGCGGTATTCATTCCGCTTGCCGAACAAGGCGGCATGGCCGTGGCCCTGGGCAGCCAGGCCATCGAGCACGCGGCGCGCTACGCAGCGGCGCTGGACCAGGCGGGGCATCGCATGCCGATCGCCGTCAACGTGTCGCCGCTGCAAGTCATGGAAGGCCAGCTCAATCACGTGCTGCACACCGCGTGCGCCCGTCACCATATCGAACCCTGGCAACTGGAGCTGGAAGTCACCGAGTCGGTCTTCCTGCAGGACTTCGATGCGTCCGAGCAACGGCTGACGGCCCTGCGCGCCGAAGGCTTCAAGATTGCGATGGACGACTTCGGGACAGGTTATTCGTCACTGAGCTACCTGCGACGTTTGCCCGTTGACACAATCAAAATAGATCGAACTTTTTTGATCGACGTGAACGAGGACGAAAAATCGCGGCGCTTGCTGGCGGGTGTCGTCACCCTGTGCGGCACGCTGGGCTTGAGCACCGTGGCCGAAGGCGTGGAAACCGAGGCGCAATATCGGCTGCTGAAATCGCTGGGCGTAGACCAGTATCAGGGCTTTTATCTGGCGCGCCCCATGGGTTTGGATGACATGTTGTCGCTACTTAGGCGCTGAACCACCTCACTTCGCAACCTGCACGCCACACTCTGCCGTGCGCGCCTTGCATGAACGCTAGGCATGGGCGATAGTTTCGCGTCGCCCCCCACCCCTCCTTCAAGTCCAGTTGCCTCCCTTCCTTACCCCCAGCAACCTGCTCGTTCTGTTCGTTGCCGTGACGCTGCTCGCCAATCTGATTGGCTGGTATCGCGACCGCAAACGACTGATCGCCTTGCGCGATGAAACAGAGCGACTGCGCCGCACCGCCGACCAGGCGATGGACGGCATTTTGTCGGATGTCGCCGGGCGAAAAGAAGCCGAGCGCGCGCGCCAGGATACCGAGCAACAGCTCACCTCCCTGGTGCGCAATATTCCCGGCGTGTCCTTCCGCTGCCAGGTGGATGACGACTGGACCATGCTCTTCATGAGCGACGCGGCGCTGACGCTGACCGGCTACCCGCCGGAAGACTTCGTGTCCAAGGGCCTGGCCTTTGCCAGCCTGATTCACCCCGACGATCGCGCCCCGACGGCAGCAGCGGTCGCCCAGGCACAGCGAGACCACCGCAACTACTCGATCGAATACCGCATCCGCCATCGCGACGGCCACGAATTGTGGGTGTGGGAAAACGGCGGCGTGGTGAGCGCCGAGACTGGGGAGGACGCCTGGATCGATGGCGTGCTGCTGGACGTCACCGAGAACAAGTTGCGCACTGCCGAATTCGAAAGCACCTTGGATGCCATCGGCCGCGTGCTGTCGGTGATCGAGTTCGACATGGAAGGCAAGATCCTCAGCGCCAACGACAACGCGCTGAAGATGATCGGCTACGAGCTCGACGAAGTGCGCGGCCACTATCACCGCATGTTCTGTGACCCGGCTTATGCCGACAGCCGCGCCTACCGCGACTTCTGGCAGCGTCTTGCCCAGGGCGAATTCGACGCCGGCGAATACAAGCGCTACGCCAAGGACGGACGACCGATCTGGATTCAGGCCTCGTACAACCCGATTCTGGATCCCGATGGCCGACCCTTCAAGGTCGTGAAACTGGCCACCGATGTCAGCGTGCGCAAGGAAATGGAAGTGGCGCTGCGCGACGCCAAGGACCGCGCAGAACGCGCAGCCGCGGCCAAGACCACCTTCCTGGCCAACATGAGCCATGAAATCCGCACGCCGATGAATGCCGTGATCGGCTTCACCGAACTGTTGCTGGACACACCGCTGGACGCGCGCCAGCGCGGCCACCTGGAAACCGTGCACCAGTCCGCGCGTTCCCTGCTGGGCCTGCTCAACGACATTCTCGACACCGCCAAGCTGGAAAAAGGCGTGGTCGAACTGGAATACGTCGACTTCTCGCTGCGCGAACTGTGCATCGACATCACGTCCTCGCTGCGCCTGTCGGCCCAGGGCAAGAACCTGCCGCTGGAAATGGACTACGCCGCCGGCATGGGCGAGTTCTTCAAGGGCGACCCGCTGCGCATCCGCCAGGTGGTGGTCAACCTGCTGGGCAACGCCATCAAATTCACCGAGCGCGGTGCGGTGCGCCTGTCGATCACGCAGGAAAACGAGATGGTGCACCTGGCCATCCACGACACCGGCATCGGCATCGCGCCAGACCGCGTCGGCAAGATCTTCGACCGCTTTGCGCAGGCCGATCCGTCCATGACGCGCCGCTTCGGCGGCACCGGCCTGGGCACCTCGATTGCGCGCCAGCTGGTCGACCTGATGGGCGGCAAGATTGCGGTGGAAAGCGAGCTTGGCGTGGGCAGCGTGTTCCACGTTCTCCTGCCGCTGCAGCCGGGTGAGGACATACTCACTCTGCCGGCAGCTGCCAACGACGACCTGCCGCCCCTGCGCATCCTGATTGCCGACGACGTGGAACAGAACGTCGAATTGCTGGTGATCTCGCTCAGCAAATTCGGCCATCACGTAGTCAGCGTCGACGACGGTGCCAAGGCCGTGGATGCCGCCTGCAACAGCCGCTTCGACGTCATCCTGATGGACGTGCAGATGCCGGTGCTGGACGGCCTGGCCGCCACCCGCCTGATCCGCGAGCACGAGGCCGTCTACCGCCTGGCGGCCGTGCCGATCATCGCACTGACCGCCAGTGTGCAGGCCGAAGACCGGCATGCGACCGAGTCCGCCGGCATGCAGGGCTTTGCGTCCAAGCCGGTCGAGATCAACGCCCTGGTGGCAGAGATTGCCCGTGTGGTCGGCCTGAACCCGGCCCGCATTGTCCCGGCGGCCGATGTGACGCACACCGACACATCCGAACAAGACGACGCCACCGCCGCCGACGCGCCTGCCGACAAGCGGCCGATCGATCACGAACAAGGCGGCTTCGTCTGGGGCAGCGCCGACGCGCTGCATCTGGCCATCCGCCGCTTCCTGGCCACCCATGCCGACGCCAGCACCCAGCTGGCCACGCATTGGAACCAGCTCGACCTGACGGCCATGGGCGCGCTTGCGCACCGTATCCATGGGGCCGCCGGCAACCTGGCGCTGCCCGCCTTGCACGATCTGGCCGGGCAGCTGGAACACGCGCTCAAGCACAACGAACTCGACGCCGTGCCGGTCTTGCTGTCGACCATCGAAGGCGCCTTCGAAGCCATCCGCCAGACCGTCGACCCCATGGCCGGCACGGCAGCCGTGGCGCCCGACACCCGCTCTGCGCCAGACATGGCCCGCAACGCCGTGCAAATCTGCGCACGCCGCGTGATCGAGGCGCTGCACCGGGGCGCGCTCGATGACGGCGCCCTGACAGACCTCACGCGCACCCTGCGCGACCACGGCTGGACCACCCGTGCCACCAGCCTGGAAGCCGCCATTGCGGACTTTGATTTCGATCGCGCTGAGGGCTTGTTGCAACCGCTGCTGACCGACCACGTGACGGTGGAAGAGTAGGCATTAACGGGGGCAGGTGGCGCAACGCCATCTGCACGACACCCTTGGCGGTACATCAACCGACCGCCTGAACGACCCCTATCCCCGCCGCCCCAGTTCGATCGCCACAGGGCTGACTCAGCACGCATGTACATGCAGGACGGCCAGATGCCGTGCGCTGTCGACCTGATGCAACATTGCTGACAAGCCCATGACACATCCCGCAGGTAATCGTTAATAATAACAATTCTCATACAGATTATTTATCAGTGCACGCCGGCACTCATGCTTCGTGCGTTGCCCGGGAAGCCCACCTATGCGCCCTGCTGTCTCCGTCCTCGCCTTCCGACCCGACGCGATTCGATCCACCCGTCTTCATGCAGCGCTGAATGCCGCATTCGCGGGCCTGTTGCTGGCTCCTGCCGCAGCTGTACTGGCGCAGGCCTCGCAAGACACGGTACATGTGCTGTCGGCGACAACCGTTGTCGCCCCAGCAGAAGACACGGCAAGCACCGAGCACACCAGGTCATATACATCGGGCAAGGTCACGATCGGCAAGGGTGATCAGGACGTGAAGGACATTGCGCAATCGACCTCGGTGATCACGCGCCAGCGGCTCGATGACCAGAATCTGCGCACGCTGGACCAGGCGCTGGAACAGGCGACCGGCATCACGGTTCAGGACGAAAACAACTTCCAGCGTCGCTACTATTCGCGCGGTTTCGAGATCGACTCCGTCCAATACGATGGAGTGCCCCTGCCGAGCGGCAACAACGGCGGCAGCGCCGGGAATTTCCTGGTACAGCCGGATCTGGCGATGTACGACCGCGTGGAAGTATTGCGCGGCGCCAGCGGTATCTTCACCGGCAATGGCAATCCAGGCGGCACGATCAACCTGGTGCGCAAGCGCGCGCTTGCCGACAGGCAGATCAACGCCACGGTCAGCGGTGGCTCGTGGAACAACTACTACGGCAGCGTCGATGCCACCAGCAAGCTGAACGAATCAGGCAGCCTGCGCGGTCGCGTGGTCGCCAGCTACACCGATCGCGAGTACTTCTTCGACTCAGCCGAAACCAAGAAATACCTGTTGTACGGCACTATCGACTGGGACATTGCACCAAGCACCACGGTGTCGGTGGGCTTCAGCCATGAAGACCACGACATGCGGCCGTACTACTCGTCGCTGCCGCGCTTCAGCAACGGGCTCGACCTCGGTCTGCCGCGCGAGACCTATCTGAACGCCGACTGGTCACGCACCAAGGTCCAGCGCGACGGCGTTTACGGCGACATTACCCACCGCTTCAACGCGGATTGGAATACCAAGGTCGCCGTCAGCTATCTACAGGAAGACAACCACGACCGCTCGGGCGCCGCCTTCGGCACGGTCAATCCGGCCACCTTGGGCGGGCCGACGCTGTCAGCCTTCGACGCCAAGCTCAAGGGCGAGCAGATCGGCATGGATGCCACCTTGAACGGCAGTTTTACTGCCTTCGGCTTGAAACACGACGTGCTGGTCGGTGCCAACTATTCAGATCGCGAGGCCAACACCTTCAGTTCGCTGTGGGCGATTCCAAATGCAGGCATCAATCCGTTCACGTTCAATTCGGCCAACTATTCGGTGTTCCCGACCACGCTGTCGCGCGCCCCGACCAACACCCGGACCAAGCAAGAACAATACGGTGTGTACAGCTCACTGCGCTTTGCGTTGACCGAGCGTTTCAAGGTGACGGCGGGCGGCCGCGTCAGCCACTATGAAACCGAGACCCGCAATAACTTCACCGGCGTGACGACCGCACGCACCAAAGATGCCGGCATTTTCACGCCCTACGGCGCGTTGACCTTCGATCTGGACCCGACCTGGACTGCATACGCAAGCTACGCCGAGATTTACAACTCGCAAGCCAACCGTTATGACAGCAGTGGCCAGCCACTCGACCCGATGACCGGCGACAATTACGAACTCGGCATCAAGGGGTCGCTGTTCGAGAAGCGCATCAACACCGCGTTCGCGCTGTTCCACATCATCCAGGACGGCCGTGCACAGTCAGACCCGCGCTTCCCCAGTCCGTGCGCAGCGTCGCCAGTCGGCGGCGCGTGTTTCACGCGTGATGGCAAGGTGCGCAGCCAGGGCTTCGACACCGAGTTCAGTGGCCAATTGGCAGCGGGCTGGCAAGTGGCGGCGGGATATACCTTCAACACCACGAAGTACCTGACCGACCGCAACGCCAACGGCACGCCGAGTGCGAACGAAGGTGCCCCCTTGAGCACTTTCACGCCGAAACACATTCTGCGGCTGTGGACCACCTATCAACTGCCGGGCGACTTGAATGCCTGGAACGTCGGCGGTGGCGTTAACCTGCAAAGCGAAACCTACAAGACCGCCGGTGCGCTGCGCTTCTCGCAAGGCAGCTACGCGATCTGGTCCGCCCGTGCGTCCTACCGCATCAACCGCAACCTGACGGCAGCGCTGAACCTGAACAACATCTTCGACAAGAATTACTACAGCACGCTGGGTTCGACCACTGGCGGTAACTGGTACGGCACCCCACGCAACATCATGGCGACCTTGAACGCCAGTTTCTGATGTGAGTCACTGCCCGGGATACATCCCGGGCAGTGAGGACGCGTATGACTTGACCACGCTATTCAGACCACGAAAAACGGCGCCCTCTCGGGCGCCGTTTTCATTGGCTGCTGGCTAGATCGAGACCCACACCGCTGACACGATGCTGGCCTGCTTCCGGCAATCAGCCCAGCACAGCCGCCATCGCCTTCGCGACCGCATCCACGTTGCCCTGGTTCAAGCCCGCCACGCACATGCGGCCCGAGCGCACCAGATACACGCCGTGCTTCTCGCGCAGTTCGTCGACCTGTTCCGGCGACAGGCCGGTGTAGCTGAACATGCCGCGCTGGGTCAGGAAATATTCCACATCACGGCCCGGCAGGGCCTTGCTCAAACCGGCGTGCAGCGCTTCGCGCATCTTCTTGATGCGGTCGCGCATGGTGGCCAGCTCCGACTCCCAGGCATCGCGCAGGGCCGGCGTGCCCAGCACCTTGGCGACGATGCGCGCGCCGTGGGTCGGCGGGCTGGAGTAGTTGCGGCGTACCGCTGCCTTCAACTGGCCCAGCACGCGGTCGGCGTCGGCCTTCGATGCGCACACCACGCTGAGTGCGCCCACGCGCTCGCCGTACAGCGAGAAGCTCTTGGAATACGAGCTGGACACGAAGAACACCAGGCCGGCCTCGGCCAGGGCGCGCAGCGCAAAGGCGTCGGCGTCGATGCCGTCACCAAAGCCCTGGTAGGCGATGTCCAGGTAGGGGATCAGCTTGCGTTCGCGGAACAGCGGAATCAGTTGCGCCCATTGTTCCTGCGACAGGTCGACGCCCGTCGGGTTGTGGCAGCAGGCGTGCAGCACGACGATGCTGTTGGGGGCCAGGCCGCCCAGCGTGGTCAGCATCGCGTCGAAGTCGACGCCACCGGTTTCCGGGTCGTAGTAGGGGTAGGTCTCGACCGTGAAGCCCGCACCTTCGAACAGGGCACGGTGGTTGTCCCAGGTGGGGTTGCTGATGTAGACCTTGGAATCCGGGTAGTAGGCGTGCAGGAAGTCGGCACCGACCTTCAGGCCGCCCGAGCCGCCCAGCGTCTGCACCGAGGCAATGCGGGCGCTGGTGACCACTTCGCTCTCGGCACCGAACAGCAGCTTCTGTGCAGCCACGCGATAGTCGGCGCCGCCTTCCATCGGCAGGTAGGGACGGCCGATGATCTCGCGGGTCAGTTCGACTTCGGCTTCGCGCACGGCATTCATCACCGGCAGGCGGCCTGCGTCGTCGAAATAGATCCCGATGCTCAAGTTGATCTTGTTGGGACGCGGGTCTTTCTGAAAGTCCTCGTTGAGCGAAAGAATGGGATCGCCTGCATAGGCTTCGACTTGTTCGAACATGACGGTCTCGACGAAAAAAGGGGGCCGCGCCGGATACGTAGCGCGAACGTACAGTGTAGCGAGTTGTTCAGGCGCTGCCGGTCAGCTGCTTCACCCGCTTGGCCAGCACATCCAGCGCAAACGGCTTGGTCAGGATCTGCATGCCGGCGTCGAGCTGCACATTGCCCATCACCGCCTGTTCCGCATAGCCGGTGATGAACAGGACTTTCAGGCCAGGACGCACCGCGCGCGCCGCGTTGGCAAGCTGGCGCCCGTTCATGCCGCCCGGCAACCCCACGTCGGTCACCAGCAAGTCCAGCGGAATATCGGACTGCAGGATGTCGAGCGCCGCCAGGCCGTCCTGCGCCTCCAGCACCATGTAGCCAGACTCCTTCAGCAGCTCGCAGGCGATCGAGCGCACCGATGCGTCGTCGTCGACCACCAGCAGCCGCTCGCCGGGCGCGGCCTGCGGCGCGATCGATGCCGGATCATCGGTCCTGGCGGCGGCTGCCGGCATGGCCTGGCGCGGCAAGAGCAGGCAGACGGTGGTGCCGACGCCCAGGGTGGAATCGATCTGCGCCAGGCCACCGGACTGGCGCGCGAAACCATAGATCATCGACAGGCCCAGCCCGGTTCCCTGCCCGATGGGCTTGGTGGTGAAGAAGGGGTCGAAGGCCTTGGCCATGACTTGCGGCGACATGCCCACGCCGGTGTCCGCGACCGACAGCGTCACGTAGGCACCCGGCGGCAGGCCCAGCGCATCCGCCTCGACCTTGTCGAGTTCGCGGTTGCGCGTGGCGATCGACAGGCGACCGCCATCGGGCATGGCGTCGCGTGCGTTGATGCACAGATTCAGCACGGCGCTTTCCAGCTGGCTGGGGTCGACCAGCGTGCCCCACAGCTGCGCGTCGGCCTTCACCTCGATCACGATCGACGGCCCCACCGTGTGCTGGACGAGCTCGCGCAGGCCAGCCAGCAGGCAGTTCACATCCGTCGGTTCCGGCGCCAGGGTCTGCTGGCGCGAAAACGCCAGCAGACGATGGGTAAGCGCCGCCGCCCGGCTGGTGGCGCCCTGCGCCATCGACACGTAGCGCAGCAAGGTGTCGTCGGTCAGCGTGCCGGTGGCCTGGCGGCGCCGAATGAGTTCCAGCGCGCCGGAAATGCCGGTCAGCAAGTTGTTGAAATCGTGCGCGAGCCCGCCCGTCAACTGGCCGACCGCTTCCATTTTCTGCGCCTGGTGCAAGGCCGCCTCGGCCGCCATCAAGGCAGTCGTGCGTTCGACCACCTTGGCTTCCAGTGTGGACGCCAAGGCGCGCAATTCACGCTCGACGCGTCGGCGTTCGACCGCCACGTGGGTTCGATGGGCGACCTCGCGGATGAAGCCCAGCTCATCGGCGGTCCACTCGCGGCGCGTGGCGTGATTCAGATACAGCAAGGCCACCAGGCCATCGCGCTCGGTCACCGGCATGTTGACCACGGCCTGCGCGCTGATGGCCTTCAGCGCGCCCGCGGTCGCCGCGGTGCGCGGGTCCACATCGGCATCGACGAAGACCACCGTATCGCCACGCTTCAGGTCTTCGATGTAGGACCCGTAATCGCGAAAGTGCAGTGTGCCGGCCAGGGTGCGAACGCCCGGTGCATTCCAGTCGCGCGCAATCTTGATGGTTTCGTTCTGCAGGTCGACGGCGCCATAACCCGCACGGCTGATGTTCAGCGTCCGCCCCAGCATTTCGGCAGCGGTGTAGGCAAGCTCGTCCGGGTCCTGGATATCGTCCAGGCGCGCATCCAGGTCCAGCAAGACCTGCGTGCGCATTTCCGCTTCCCGGCGCTCCGTGATGTTCATGGAGGTGCCCGCCAGGTGCGTGGGCATCCCCTCGGGCGAGCGCACGACCTGGGCGCTCACCTGGACCCAACCCGTGCGACCGTCGGGCCGCAGCACGCGGTACTCGATCTGATAGTCCTCGCCGGTGTCGATGCTGTGTGCAAGTGCAGCGTCGCGAAGCACGCGGTCCTCGGGATGTACAGCGGCAAGCAGTTCGTCGTAAGGGAAAGGCTCGGCAGGGTCGCGGCCGAAGGTCTCGCGGAAATAGCGCGAGCTGGTCATCACACCGGTTCTGAGATCCAGCTCCCAGAGCCCGAGGCGGCCTGCGTTCAACGCAAAACGCAGCCGCCGTTCCATGTTGATGCCAGCTTGCTCCGCGGATTTGCGGGCGCGCCTGGCAGCATCGCCATCACCGAAAAAGTCGATCATCTGCACCAATCCCGTTGATCTGCCCGGCCGCTGCCAGTGCCAGGCTCAAGCATTCACCGCCAGCATCTTAGCGGCTAAACGGATTGGGCGGAATCAGCCGCGCCGAGGGACTAGGCGGCCGACCACACCGCCAGCTCGTAGCCGTCCGGATCGACGAAATGAAAGCGCCGTCCGCCCGGGAACGAGAACACCGGCTTGACGATGCGCGCGCCCACCGCCTCGATGCGCTGCTGCGTGCCGGCCAGGTCATCGGCATACAGAATGATCAGCGGGCCACCGGGCCGGACTTCCTCGCCCGTGGTGAAACCGCCGGTCAGCCGCCCATCCGTGAACTCGGTGTAGGTCGGCCCGAAGTCGGTGAAGGTCCAGCCGAACACGTTTCCGTAGAAGGCCTTGGCCCGCGCGATGTCGGTGACCTTGAACTCGATGTTGTCGATGCAGCGGTCCTTGCCCTGTGTGCTCATGGGGATCTCCTGACGGTTGGATGAATGCAAGCGATCATATATTCCATGATCCGCATCCTTCATTGTGCTCAAGATATCCAAGCGACATTTACCGAATAACCGACAGCACGGGCACGTGCGATCCGGTATCAATACGCTGCAACCCCCCCTCCTTGCCGCATAATGCAAGCGCATATTCCACCCCGACATTCGCCACGGCACGTGGCCGGCCGACGAGCCGACGAGGAGACCCCATGAAATTCCGCCTTGCCCTGATTCCGGCATTTGTTGTCGCGTTGAGCGCCACTGCTTTTTCCGCCCATGCTGACCAACTGGCCGACGTCAAAGCACGCGGCACCCTGGTTTGCGGCACGCTGACCACCACCGAGCCGCTGGGCTTCCAGGACCCCAAGACCCGCCAGATCGTCGGCTTCGACGT
>Ga0265798_10008122_pt1 | contig 13443 bp, 11 predicted proteins | sample P3T30metagenome_FD_192430 | JGI IMG/M metagenome (GOLD analysis project Ga0265798, IMG submission 192430) | Plant litter microbial communities from East Loma Ridge, Irvine, California - P3 T30 | ecosystem: Environmental > Terrestrial > Plant litter > Unclassified | place: USA: California...
CCGGCGCCGACCAGCGCTGGCTTGCCAGCAGCGCCGCGAACGGCGCGACAGCCCCCGTCAGCAGCGGCGTGTGCGAAGCCACGGCGACCGGCAGCAAGGTCGCGCGTCCACCGGCCGCCAGGGCCGCTGCCGCCAGCGCCTCGCCCTCGGCGGCGGGTCCGCCGGCCACCAGCGCGTCGTCGCCGGTGACGATCGCGGCGTAGAAGCCGAAGCGCGCCAGCAGCGCATCGACGCTCCCATCCGGCATGCCGGACAGCGCGACCATCGCCTGCGCAGGCCCGCCTTCCAGGCAAGCATCCATCAAACGCGCGCGTTGCGCCGCCAACCTCACCGCCGCGCCTGGGTCGAGCGCGCCGGCGACCCCATAGGCCGTCAATTCGCCGATGCTGTAGCCGGCGACCAGCGCCGGTTCCGGCAACGACGAGCGCAACGCCGTCCACGTCGCCAGCGTGGCCGCAACGATCGACGGCTGGGCGATGCGGTTGGCGAAGCGTTCTTCACCCTCCTCCACCGATGCACGCAGCAAGGGCGCCAGTTCCGGGTCGGCGAACCAGTCGTCGAGCAGGCTGCCCGCTGCAGGGTCCAGGCGTGCAATGTCGAACATGCCGGCATGCTGGGCGCCCTGGCCGGGGCACAGGATGGCGAGTCGGCCGGCCATGCTAGCCGCTTGTCGCGGCCTGCAGCAGGCAGGCCGCGCCCAGCAGGTCGGCTGCGCCGCCGGGCGACAGGCGGCCGGCGACGAAGGCTTGATGGCAGGCCAGCGCCCGCGCCTCCCAATCCGGGCTCGCGGTGCCGCCGCGCGCAACGAAGGCGCGCGCCTGGCGCCGCACGGCCAGGGCGCCGTCAGGGCCGCCGCGATGGTAGACATTGGTGTCGCTGATATGGGCCATCAGGGCGAACAGCGCATCGATGCGCGCTTCGCGCACGCCACGGCCAGCGGCCAGGGTGCGGCGCAGCGCCGGCAGGCCGACGTCGAACACCGAGGGGAAGCCGCGTGCGCCCTCCTCGCGTGCGCCGCTGGCGGCGTAGGCCAGCCGCGCCTGGGCGCCGTTCGAGCCGGCGCCGGCATCGACGCTGTGCGCGCCGAGTGCATGGCCCCAGCGCGCCACCAGCATGGCTTGCACCGCCTGCGCCGTCACGGGGATGCGCTGCGCGTGGCAACGCCCGATCGCGGCGCACAGCATGCCGAGGCAGAAGATCGCGCCGCGATGGGTGTTGATGCCGCCGGTGGCGCGCAGCATGCGTGCTTCGGCTTCGATGCCGAGCCGCTTGAGCACATGGAACGGCGCGTCGTCCGCGCCTGCCTGGGCAATGTCCAGGAAATAGCGGCGCAGCGCGAACATGCTGCGCAAGAAGGTCGCGGCCGTCATGTCGGTATGGCTGCCGTTGTCCACCAACGACACCAGGCCAGGTTTCGGATACAGCACCAGTTCGGCGTACAGGCTGCGCACGGCCAGGCGCGCAAGGCCCTGGGCAAAGCGGCGCTCACCCGACCGTGCGGGCCGGCGCGTTACCGGCGTCGGTTGCAGGGAAATCAATTCGGGCACGTCTCTTCCTCCAGCGTCGCGATCAGTTCTTCGGGCAGCACCAGCGCGATCCGGTGCAGTCCCTTGGTCAGCACACGCGTGCCCGGTGCGCCGGCAAAGGCGGCGCGCAGCTCCTTCCACGCCACCGCGCGGCCGTCCGGGAACACCACCTCGCCATCGAGCGGCAGGATGCCCGCGTGCCAGGCCAGCAGGTCCAACCCCTTCATCAACTGCCTGCGGCTGGTCGGCTGCAGCAGCACATCGATGTCGGAATGCGGCGTCAGATAGTACTGGCCGGTCAGCGCCGCCAGCGCTACGGAACCATACACGGCCAGGCCCACGCCGGCCTCCGCGGCCTGGCTTTCGAGCAGCGCCAGGCTGTCGCGCCACTGCTCCGGCACCGCGTCCAGCGCCGCGACCAGCGGCAAGGCGCGCGTGCGGCGGCCGATATCGGACAACTCGACCCGGCAGCCAAATTTCAGCTTGCCGCCTTCTTCTGGCCGTGGTGGCAGCGGGAAGCCGATCGCCACCTCGTTGGCCGCCATCTCGGCCTCGGCGCGCCGCACCACGGCCGGCCAGCCGCCGTCGCGCCAGCGGTCGAGCGCAGCCAGCGCCCCTTCGGGCGCGCCGGCGCGCACGCGCTGCCAGCCGCGGCGCGTCAGCCACACCAGGTCATGCCGCGCGAACATGGCCGCCTGCCCTCACCGCTTGCGCCACCGGCTGCGCCAGCAGGCGTCCGCCGCGCGCCAATCCGAGCGCCATGCGCCGGTCTTCAGCGCTGGCCTCACCCAGCGCGCGCACCAGCTGGTTGGCCAGGTCGTCTTCCCAGATGCCGTGCAGGCCGCCCATGCGCAGGTAATTCTCGGGACCCGGCGCGAACACCGGATTGTCCCTGGCCAGTTCGGTCAGGCGCTCCTCGGGCACCTTGGTGATGCGCGCCATCGCCGGCAGGCCCATCACGCGGATGGTCGACTGCGGGAGTGCATAGCAGGCGCTCGCGATCAGGCCGCTGGTGATGAAGCCGCCCGACAGCGCCTGGTCGTACACCAGGCCGATCACCGTATGGCCCTGGCGGCGCGCCAGGTCGACGCACTTGCCCAGGTGGGCCATATAGCTGTTGATGCCCAACATCTCGTCGCGGTGGCGCAGGCGCTGGCCTTGCGTGTCGACCAGGATCAGGATCGGCCGGCCCGGATGGTCCTGCACCGTCTTGAGGATGGCCTGGGCCTGGGCCAGAGCGATCTCGATGCCGATCGGCGTGTGGCCGGTGGTGCCGATCACGGTGACCGGCTGGCCGTCCACCTGCGCCGTGCCGGACAAGAAATTGTCGCGTTCGACGACATCGTGACCGCCGGGGAAAAGCTGGGTTGTGAGTAGCTGCCAATCCATCATCGTGCTCCGTCGTTGATCGTGGCGCGATGCTGCGCCGCCATCTCGAGGAAGGCGTCGGCTTCCAGCATCGGCACCCTGGCGGGTTCCGCCACGCCGAGCTGCTTCCACACCTCCATCGGTTCCGTCAGTCCTTCGGCGTCGCGCATGCGCCGCGCGAGCATGTCCTGCTCGGCCAGCAGGCCTTCGAGCGTCAGGCGCACTTCGCCGCCACGCAGGCCGGCAATGGCGTCGATGGCGGCCGCGCGGAAGGCGTCCGACTCGTCCGCCACCAGCACCTGGCAATCGCCCAGCAGGTAGCGGTGCTTGCCGCCGGTGGTGCGCCAGACCAGCGCGCGGTCGCGCGAATCGAATTCCTCGACCCCGTTGGCGGTCTCGATCACCTCGGGGCCGGACATGGCCAGCCGCCCTTCTTCGGACATGATGACGCTGTTGGCGCAGCGCGCCGCGATGCCCATGCCGCCGAAGCAGCCATTGGCGCCGCCCACCACCGCCACCACCGGGATGCCGGCGGCGCGCACATCCAGCATGGCGCGCATCACTTCCGACACCGCGATCAGGCCGGCGTTGGCCTCGTGCAGGCGCACCCCGCCCGATTCCAGCAGCAGCAAGACCGCATGCGCGTTCTCATCGATCGCGCGGCGTAGCATGCCCACCAGCTTGGCGCCGTGGACTTCGCCCACCGCGCCGCCCATGAAGCCGCCTTCTTGCGCGGCGCCGAACACCAGCTTGCCATCGAGCTTGCCGCGGCCGACGACGACGCCGTCGTCGAACGAGACCGGCGCATCGAGCTGGGCCAGGTGCGGGCTCGCCACCCGTTCGCTTGGCGGCAAAAATTCTTCAAAACTGCCGGCGTCGAAGATCGCCGGAATGCGCTGGCGCGCCGTCAATTCCTGGTAGCTGCTCATGGCGCCCCTCCAGTGAGCGACTCGACCGCCTGGTCCAGCCGCAGGCTGACCACGGCCGGCGTGGCGCCCATGTCGTTGATGCTGATGCGCGCGTCGGCGAGACTCCAGCGATCGTGAAAATCGGCCATCACGGCCTGCCAGGTGGCGCCGAAGCCGACGGCCGCGGTGCGCACCTCGATCTCGCACGCACCCTGCAAGGGTGACGGCTCGATCAATACTTCGAGATTGCCCGAGCCGACCACGCCCACCAGCTGCGGCATGCCGGCCAGTGAGCGCCTGCCCTGCTCGAAACGGTATTTCAACGTTTCCATGGTTGTTTCCTCACCAATTCCTGAAGCGCTTCGGCGGATCGTACAGGCCGCCGGATGCGCGCACCAGGCCCTTCATGTTCTTGGCGGCCAGCAGGTCGCGGGTCGCCATCCGTTTGTCGATGCCCAGGTCTTCGGGGCGCTGGATGATGCCGCGGTCGCGCAGGTTCTCGACGATGCGCTTGTCGCGCCCCATGCCCACCGGCGTATAGCCGGCCACGCCGCGGATCGCCTGCTCGCGTTCTTCCTCGCTGCGGCACAGCAACAGGTTGGCGATGCCTTCTTCAGTCAGGATATGGGTCACGTCGTCGCCATAGATCATCACCGGCGGGATCGCCATATTGGCCTGCTCGGCCAGCTGCCAGGCGTCGAGTTTTTCGACAAAGGCCGGCGCCATATGCTCGCGGAAGGTCTCGACCATCTGCACCACCAACTTCTGCCCGCGCGGGATCACGTTGCGCCCCTGGCGCGCCTGCTCGCCGGCCTTGAGCCAGGCCTTGCTCGGGTGGCGCCGGCCGCGCGCATCGGCGCCCATATTCGGCGCGCCGCCGAAACCGGCAATGCGGCCCAGGGTCGCGGTCGACGAATTGCCTTGCAAGTCGATCTGCAGGGTCGAACCGATGAACATATCGCAGGCATAGTGGCCGGCCGCCTGCGAGAAGGCGCGGTTGCTGCGCATCGAGCCGTCCGGCCCGACGAAGAACACGTCCGGCCGCGCGCTGATGTATTTTTCCATGCCCAGCTCGGAGCCGAAGGAATGCACCGATTCCACGAAGCCGGCCTCGATCGCCGGGATCAGCGCCGGGTGCGGATTCAGGGCCCAATGGCGCGCGATCTTTCCTTTCAGGCCGAGGCTGGCCGCATAGGTCGGCAACAGCAGCTCGATGGCGGCGGTGTCGAAGCCGATGCCGTGGTTCAGGCGCTCGATCTCGTACTCGGCATAGATGCCCTTGATGGCCATCATCGCCATCAAGACCTGGATCTCCGAGATCTGCGCCGGATCGCGCGTAAACAGCGGCTCGATGTAGTACGGGGTCGGCGACTGCACCACATAGCCGACCCAGTCGCCCGGGATGTCGACCCGCGGCAGCCTGTCGACGATCTGGTTGACCTGGGCGATCACGATGCCGCTTTTAAATGCCGTCGCCTCGGCGATGGCCGGCGTGTCCTCGGTGTTCGGGCCGGTGTACAGATTGCCTTCGCGGTCGGCCATCTCGGCCGCCACCAGCGACACCCGCGGCGTGAGGTCGATGAAGTAGCGCGCGAACAGCTCGAGGTAGGTATGGATCGCGCCGATATTGAGCTTGCCACTTTGGGCCAGCTTGGCCAGGCGGCCGGCCTGCGGGCCGGAGAACGAGAAGTCCAGCTTCGAGGCGATCCCCTTGTCGAACACGTCCAGGTGTTCCGGCAGCGACAGCACCGACAGCAGCATGTGCAAATCGTGCACGCGGCTGGTGTCGACGCGGGTCAATGCCTTGCCCAGGAAATCGGCCTGCTTCTGGTTGTTGCCCTCGAGGCAGACCCGGTCGCCCGGCTCCAGCACGGCATTGAGCAGGTCGACGATGTGCGAGGCCAGGACGATCTTGCCGTCCAGCGCCCCGCCGAGCGCCGCCTGGACCCGCTCCAGGCGACTACTGCGGTTGCGTTGCTGGGTGGTCCAGCGAAGGTCAGCCTGTGATTCACTGTGATTCATGAGATTTCCCGTTATTGCGTAGATTTGCCGGCGCTTAGAACACCACGAACAGCACCCACAGCACGACCGGCGCCACCAGGGTGACGATGCCGCCATAGATCATCAGCTGCCGCAGGAAGACGTCGCGATCGATGCCCTGGGCGCTGGCCAGCACCAGTGCGCCGTTGGTCGAGAACGGGCTGACGTCGACGATGGTGGATGCCACCGCCATGGCGGCGATGAAGCCGATCGGATCGACCCCGGTGCCCGATGCCAGGAACGGCACGGCCAGCGGGATCAGGGAGCCCAGCACGGCGGTGCTCGACGCGAAGGCCGAGACGATCGCGCCGACGAACAGCAGCAGCAAGGCCACGGTCAGCGGCGACGCCAGGCTGGCGGCGCTGTCGCCGACCCAGGTGATGGTGCCCATCTTCTGCATCACGCCGACATAGGTGGAGACGCCGACGATCAGCATGATCTCGGGCCACGACACCTGGCCGATGGCGCGTTTCTGCACCTGCGGCGACAGGATCGAGATCAGGAGGCCGATGGTGATGGCCACAAAACCGATATCGAGCTTGTACAGCAGGGTCAGCACGGCCAGCGCGACCAGGCCGACCACGGTGAACATCTGGTGGAAGGTCGGGCCTTCGTTCAGGTCGACCGCGGCATGGCCGGCGGCGCTGCCCGAGCCGGTGGCGCCCACGGCGCCGACGGCGGCGCTCGAACGCTCCTTGGTCAGGCGCTCTTCGCTGCCCGCCTCATTCTCGGCGTCGCCATAGATCTGCGGGCCCTGGGCCGCGACCGCCACCGGCGGACCGAACGGCGTCACCGGCAGGCCTTTGCCCGAGCGCTCGGACTTCGGCACCTGCTGGCGCATCAGCTTGGCGCCGCCGAAGACGAAGAACAGCAGCACCGACACCGCCAGGTTCACGCCCAGGCTGGTGAAGGCGGTCGTCAGGGGCGAGATCGGCAAGCCCGCCTCCATGACGACCTTGTTGGTGATGCCCCCATAAATGCTGATCGGCGAGAAGCCGCCGCCCTGGGCGCCGTGGATCACCAGGAGGCCCATCATGAGGGGATTGATCTTGTACTTGGCCGCGAAGCCGAGCGCGATCGGGGCGATGATCGCCACTGCCGCCGGGCTGACCGCGCCCACCGAGGTGAGCAAGGCGGTGATCGCGAACATGACCCAGGGGATGGCCGCGATGCGCCCGCCGACAGCGCGCACCGCCAGCCGCACCAGCCAGTCGATGGTGCCGTTGTTCTGGGCCTGGGCGAACAGGAAAGTGATGCCGACCAGGGTCAGGAACAGTTCGGCCGGATAGCCGGACATGATGGTCTTGGTCTCCATGCCGGCGACCAGGGTGCCGACGAGGAAGGCGCCGACAAAAGCGATGACGCCCATATTGATGGGCATGGCGGTGGCGAGGATGAACATCAGCGCCAGCACGCAGATTGCAATGACATGTGAGGACACGGCAAGGCTCCTTCGAGGTGCGGACCGGCTCCAACCGGTTGACCGCGGGTGGTACGTCTCCAATACATGTTCCCTTGCCGCGACCGCCTTGATGCAGGACGGTGGGCCGGGCCATGCTCTTAGTTATGCTCTTGGTAAGCTATTTGTGCTACCAAGTTAACCGCGATTGGATTGGAGATCAATTACGCTCGGTCGGCGACGTTTACTGTCAGCGGAACTGTTGGGCAGGACGACCGCGTGGATGCTGCGCTGCAGTATCAGGCGCTACGGTGCTTGAGCATGCGGCACACGGCCGCCAGCGCCAGCAGATTGGGGTCGCGTTCACGCACCCGCAAGAAGCTCAGGCCAATGGTCTGCTGCATGTGGAAGTCGGCCTTCAGGGGAATGAGCTGCACCTTGTCGCCGAAGGCATTGCGCACCCGGCCCGGCAGCAAGGTGTAGCCGATGCCGGCCGCGACCAGGTTCATCAGCGAGAAGATATCGCCCACGCGGGTGACGATGCTCGGCGCATAGCCGGCGATCCGAAAGGCTTCCTGGAAGCCGGTGAGCGTCACGAAGCCATCCTTCAGGCACACGAATTTCTCGGCCGCGCATTCGCGCAGGTCGACCTCCTTCATATTCGCGTAAGGCGAACCGGCCGGCGCGGCGAAGAACACATCGTCCTCGAACAGCGGGATCGATTCGATCTCGGGATCGGGATCGGGCATCCCCATCAGCGCGGCGTCGATCGCGTTCTGCTTAAGTTTATGCAGCAGCTCGGCGTTCGAGCCCAGCACCAGCTCGGTCTCGATTTCCTGCTTGCGCAGCTTGATGCCGATGATGACTTCGGGGATGGCTCCCGTCGTCAATGAGTACAAGGAGCCGATCCTGAGATGGTCGGCCGAATAGCCGGCCGCCGAGCGCGTGGCGGCAATCCCGTCGGCCATCAGCTTGACCACTTCGCGGCTCACCTCGGCCAGCACTTGCGCCGCTTCGTTCGGGATCAGGTTGCGGCCCTGCAGGCTGAACAGCTGGCAGCTCATGCCCTCCTCGAGCGAATGCAGCGCCCGGTGCACGCTCACCGCGCTGATGTCGAGCATGCGCGCGGCGGCGTTCAGGTTGCCGCCCTCCATATAGGCCAGCAGGATCTCGAGTTTGCGGAAAGTGATGTCGTCGCTGATCTGGCTGCGCATGAAAATCCTTGAACTATGAACACCGCGAGGATACCGCGCTCTTCAATTCGGCGCCAATGCAGGCTGCATGCCGTCCTGGACGAAGAGGCCGGGCGAGCTGTCGGCATACTCGCGCAGCACGTCCCACACCACCTTCACGCGGCGCAGGCGATACAGGTCGGTCGGCGCCGCCAGCCAGAACGAGCGCTCGGCCGAAAAGCCGGGCAGCACCGGCACCAGGCGGCCATCGTCCGGCACCGCATAGGGCGGCGCCATCATGAGGCCCATGCCCAGCGAGGCCGCCTCGATCTGCGCCGTCATGCCCGAGCAGCACATGCGCCGGCGCGGCGTGAAACCCAGCTCGTTCAGGTAGGACAGTTCGCGGCTGGCCAGGCGGTCTTGCACGTAGTCGACGAAGTCGTGGCGCGCCAGGTCGGCCTGGGTGCGGATCGGGGGATGGCGCGCCAGGTAGGCGGGCGACGCGTACAGGTAGAAGCGGAACGAAGCCAGGCGCGTAACCACGTAGCGGCCGGTGGTGGGCGGGTCGAGCATCACGCCCAGGTCGGCCTCGCGGTTGGCCAGGTTGGCGAAGCGCGGCAGCGCCAGCAGGTCGATCTGCAGGTCCGGGTGCTGGTCGAGCAGGCCGACCAGCAATGGCGCCACCACCTTCACGCCGAACACTTCGGGCACCCCAAGCCGCACCACGCCATGGGCCGCGACTTCGGCGCCGCCGATCTGCTCGGCCGCCGCCAGCGCCGCCCCTTCCATCGCCTCGGCATGCGGCAGCAGGGCCAGGCCGACCTCGGTCAGCTCATAGCCTTCGCGCGAGCGGTCGAACAAGGTCGCGCCGAGCTGGGTCTCAAGCCGGTCGATGCGGCGCGCGACGGTCGTGTGCTCGACGTCGAGGCGGCGCGAGGCGCCCGACAGGGTGCCGGCGCGGGCCAGTTCGAGAAAAAAGCGGAGGTCCGTCCACTCGGGCAGCGTATTCATGAGATCGCTTGTCAGATATCAAGATGACACATTGTGCGCTCGTGCACATTCCCTCTGCAAGCAATTTACTGGCGATGTCTGCAGTGGCACAAAAATGGTGCGATGCGGCATCTGTCCCTAGGCAAGCTCACGACAGCGTCCGGAAAGCGGGCTGTGCATTCCTGCACAACGGGGTGGGCGATTGTTGACTGTTCAACCAAACCTGACCTTGGCACACTGCTTGGCATGCGCTCGATCGCACGCATGCCAATACTAAAAATGAGGAGACTAGAATGCGTCTGACCAGGAAAAAGATGAAGCTGCTGAATCAGTCCGCCGCCGCCCTGCTGGTGCTGTCCGGCGGATCGATCGGCGTGGCCCAGGCCCAGGATGCTGGCGCCGCCCCTGCGGCTTCGACCGAGGAAAACGTCTCGAAGGTGGTCGTCACCGCGCGCCGGCGCGAGGAGAGCCTGCAGGACGTCCCGGTCTCGGTCACCGCGTTCAGCGCTGACCAGCTGTCCAAGCAGGCCGTGCCCGACATCACCGCCCTGGCCCTGGCGCTGCCGAACACCACCCTCAAGGCCTCGCGCGCTACCAACAGCACGCTCACAGCCTTTATCCGCGGCGTCGGCCAGGCCGATCCGCTGGCCGGCTTCGAATCGGGCGTCGGCATCTATATCGACGACATCTACCTGGCCCGCCCGCAGGCCGCAGTGGCCGACATCTACGACGTCGAACGCATCGAGGTGCTGCGCGGCCCGCAGGGCACGCTGTACGGCCGCAACACCATCGGCGGCGCCGTCAAGTACGTCACCCGCAAGCTCGGGCCGCAGCGCGACGTGCGCGTGCGCGCCACGGTCGGCGAGTATGGGCAAAAAGAAGCCGTGGTCACCGCCAGCACGCCACTGACCGACACCGCCCGCGTGGGCGCCACCTTCGCCCGCTTCAAGCGCGACGGCTTCGGCGACAATCTGTTTACCGGCAAGGGCAACTACGACAAGGACGTCACCGCCGGCCGCGTCTCGGCCGAGTTCACGCCCAACCAGGACCTGTTCATCCGCCTGGCCGGCGACTTTACCCAGGACGACTCCGACCCCAAGAACGGCCACCGGTTGATCGTCGGCCGCAGCAGCGGCGCGCCGATCCTGGAAGACGTATTCGACACCCGCGGCAACCTGACCAAGGCGCTGGGCCATGACCAGGAAGTGCGCGCCTACGGTGGCTCGGCCACCATCGAATACATCGTCAACAGCGAGTGGAGCGTCAAGTCGATCACCGCCGCGCGGCGCGACAAATCGTACGCGCCGATCGACTTCGACGCCCTGCCCGTGGTCGACATGGAAGTGCCGGCGCTGTACACCAACCGCCAGTTCAGCCAGGAACTGCAGGTGAGCTACAACGGCTCGCGCCTGCAGGGCGTGGCCGGGGTCTACTATATGGACGCCAACGCCTTCAACAAGTTCGACACCATCCTGGCCGGCGCCGTGCCAACGTCCACCTACACCATGGGCGACATCGACACCAAGGCCTGGGCCGCCTACTTCGACGGCAGCTACAGCCTGACCGACACCCTGAGCCTGTCGCTGGGCGGCCGCTACACGGTCGACAAGCGCGAAGCCGACGTGCTGCGCCAGATCTACTTCGGCCTGGCCGGCACGCCCGATATGGGCAACCCGGCCGCGATCCTGTTCCGCACCGACACCGACCTGCGTAACGGCCTGCTGGAGCGCGAGGACAAGAAGTTCACCCCACGCGTGGCCGTCAACTGGAAGATGAGCCCGGCCCACAACGTCTATGCCTCGTATTCCGAAGGCTTCAAGGGCGGCGGCTTCGATCCGCGCCTGAACGTGGTCGGCACCCGCATCCCGCTCGACGTCGCGCGCGCCGGCTATGCGCCCGAGACCATCGAGACCTATGAGCTGGGCCTCAAGTCGGCCTTCAACGGCGGGCGCATCACCACCAACGCCGCCCTGTTCTACAGCGACTACCAGGACGTGCAGATTCCGGGCTCGATCGCGGTCGACACCAACGGCGACGGCCGCGACGACAGCTTCGCCGGCGTGACCACCAATGCCGGCAAGGCCGAGATCAAGGGCGCCGAACTGGAAGCGGTGGCCAACATCACGCCCAACTTCATGATCGCCGGGATGTACAGCTACATCGACGCCAAGTACAAGGAATACTTCGTGGCGGGCGTGAACGTGGCCGACCAGCGCATCTTCCAGAACACGCCGAAGAACTCAGCCAACCTGCGCGCCAACTACGACATCCCGTTGCCCATCATGGGCCACAACGGCCGCGTCTCGCTGATCGGCAGCTATTCGTACAAGGGCGCCACCGCCCAGTTCGAAACGCCGTCGATCCTCGACCAGGAATCGTACAAGATCTGGGACGCGAGCATCGTCTGGACCCGCCTCGATGGCAAAGTCCGCGCCGGCCTGCACGGCAAGAACCTGAACGACGTGCACTACAAGACCGCCGGTTACCTGTTCCCGACCCTGGGCAACGAAGGCACGCTGACCGCCTTCTACGGCAACCCGCGCACGGTGTCGGCAACGCTGGAGTTGCGCTTCTAAGAGTTAGCTCCCGAACGTCGTCCCCGCGAAGGCGGGGACCCAAGTTTTCCACCAACGTCGAAACATCAAGCAGATCGAACACTGAACAGGACCCGCCGCGTGCCAACCAGCTCCCCCATCACCTACACCAGCAGCGACGGCCTGGCCCTCTACGCACGCGATTACCCCGGCGCCGGCGGCCCGGCCCGCCTCCCCGTGATCTGCATCCACGGCCTCACCCGCAACTCGCTCGATTTCGACGAACTCGCCCCGCAGGTGGCCGCCCTGGGCCGCCGCGTGCTGGCCGTCGACGTGCGCGGCCGCGGCCACTCGGCGCGCGACCCCAACCCGGCCAACTACACACCGCCGATCTACGCCGCCGACGTGGTGGCCCTGATGCATGCGATGGGCATCGCGCGCGCCGTCTTCATCGGCACCTCGATGGGCGGCCTGATCACGATGACGCTTGCCGCCCAGCGCCTCGACCTGGTGGCCGGCGCGGTGCTCAACGACATCGGCCCGGTCCTGTCCCCACGCGGCCTGGCCCGCATCGCCGGCTACGTCGGCAAGCCAGCCACCTTCGCCAGCTGGGATGAGGCTAGGCGCCATGTACGCGACCTCAATGCCTGCGCCTTCCCCGACAACCCGGATGCGGAATGGGACAAGTGGGCCCAGCGCGCCTTCGAGCCGCGTGACGATGGCCTGTTGTGTGCCCGCTACGATCCAGGTATTGCGCACAGCATGCAAAACGGTAGACTTCCCCCAACCTCGCTGGCCTTGCGCATGGCGTTCCGGCGCCTGACGCGGCATCGCCCCACCCTGATGATCCGCGGCGCATTGTCCGACCTGGTGGAGCTTGAACAGGCGGCCTGGATGCGCAAGGCGGCCCCCAGCCTGGCCTATACCGAAGTGCCGAACGTCGGCCACGCGCCGATGCTCACCGAACCGGAAGCCTTCGAGGCGATCCGCGCTTTCCTGGCGCGGGTCCCGTAAATAAATAAAAGGAGACACACATGCAGCATCTGATCAAACCCCTCGCACTATCCCTGGCCCTCGCCTTTGCGGCCTGCGCCGCCCCTGGCGCGCTCGCGCAAGGGAAGGATTTCAAGGTCGCCCTCATCGCCGGCAAGACCGGCATCATGGAGTCGTATGCGCGAGAGACCGAAGCCGGCTTCATGCTCGGCCTCGAATACCTCACCAAGGGCACCATGGCCATCAACGGCCGCAAGATCAAGGTTATCGTCAAGGACGACCAGAGTAAGCCAGACCTTGGTCGTACCCTGCTGGCCGAAGCCTATGGCGACGACCGGGTCGACATCGCCGTCGGTACGACTTCGTCCGGCTCGGCGCTGGCGATGCTGCCGGTGGCCAAGGAATACAAGAAGGTCCTGATCATCGAGCCGGCGGTGGCCGACGCCATCACCGGCGACAAGTGGAACAAGTACATCTTCCGCACCGCGCGCAGCTCGATGCAGGATGCATTGG
>Ga0265798_10008123_pt1 | contig 13443 bp, 16 predicted proteins | sample P3T30metagenome_FD_192430 | JGI IMG/M metagenome (GOLD analysis project Ga0265798, IMG submission 192430) | Plant litter microbial communities from East Loma Ridge, Irvine, California - P3 T30 | ecosystem: Environmental > Terrestrial > Plant litter > Unclassified | place: USA: California...
TCGAAAATATCCTTATCCAATCCCGACGTTTTCACCATCTACTGTCCAATGGCAACGCCCATCAACAGCATTTGCCTTTCCACTTGATGCGACAGCCGATCTCTGGGACCAACGCTACAAGGGCTGGATACAACAAACGAGTCTCAACCATCTCAACATCATAGTGCGTTCTTCGTTCCACCAAACGACGACTGACTATTCGTCTGTCATTCGAGCGCCAACGCACGAGCAAATGTACAAGTTGAAAGATCTTGCACACTATTACTACCACGATCGGGCTATGGTGGCATTTGAGTTGCATGAGAATAAGGGCGCTCATCTTAGATACATTCGCGAAGTGTTTCCCAGGAAGTGGGGAGACGAGTCATGGGCGATCTGGTGGTGGGCCAACGGCGAGGATAAAGCAAGGGCGAAGATGGAGCGATGGAGGCGAGAGCCTAGAACTGCGAGTGCTAGGAGGAGGGCTATGTGACTTTGTGCAAGCCGGCGGTCTTCTAGGGAGACTGTGTTAGTGTAATGGGAGTGTGGAAATGTATGGAGTGAGAAAAGCTCGATTGCTGGTTGTGCTGTCGCCAGTTGTTTCTTCTCTTCAGTCTCAGTTTGGAAATTGATAGACTATGGCTATTCGAGCTTCAATGAATCGAAGTATCTACTGAGGAAGTCGCGGGTGGTTTTCCGTAGCGAGTAGTACGCAAGCCACAATCATGACATACATGTTTACCACGTGCAGCACGAAGAGCGGCAGCGCAATGCCACCACATCTTGATCCGCCAAAAGCAATGGCGCAATGAAGCCGATCTCGAACTAATGCTCCACACTCGGTCGATTCAGGCCATAGCGCTATGTGTGGTGTCAGACGTCATTCTGCATGCGTTTGATGCGTGAAGTGCAGCTCAGTCGAGCATTACATTGTGCGCACGGTGCGGGTGCTCCAGACGAGACTGCGTTGATATTGTGGTTGCAAATAAATGCCGAATAGGTGTGCCGTCCCACCTGCCATGTCTATCTTCACTCAAAGTGGAGGGGTGAGAAATGCAGGAGGCTGGTGCATGAACAAGTGCGTTCGCGCGGGAGGTGGGGCGCAATACATACCAAAAACAGTCAATCCCATTATTAGTGGCGCAAATGACCCGCGTGAACTGGACGGGATGGCTCTACTTAAGGACTCGACGAATTGGTGTTATTTTGGAGGGTGTTCTGCTCGTCTAATTCCACCAATGGGCTACTAAGAGAATCCTTCCTTTCCAACCAACATCTGCACCATGCTGCCGGGTAAACGCCCGTTCCCTAGATCCAGACTAGTGAGCTCGGTAACAGGTACTTGGATGTTCATCGACGGGATCTTTCTTTGAGATGGGCTAGCTTCTATACCTATCACTTCGCAATGTCGGGATGACGAACGTTTAAGTCTATACCGTTAGACGTAGACGGTACCCTCAGAAGATTGCTTTCGGCACCATGAATATGCGATCCAGCCATGCTTATATGACAATGAGAACCAAAGCAGCCAAACAGTATACTCGGCGGCTCTGCGACATGCCTTACTCAATCGAACTGCATACTGTGTTGACTGCGTCCTGAGTTAACGAGGCTAACCAAGCCGAGCCAATCGTCCTCGTCCTGAGCGGAGTACCCTTCAATGCATGGTTGCTAATCACCTGTACTACAAAGACGGCTGGTGTACTTTCGAGCATACGTCTCGCCTAACCTTGTACCGCTAGTGCCTTTGCGGCGCGAGTTCAAGTCGTAGTAGAGAATCAAGCCCTGTTGCCGCTACAATGTTATTGCGTAATTCAAAACGGCACATCATAACAGTATACCAACAGAGCGTACTCTGGCTAAGCGCTTGAATCTACTCAGCCGTGTATCTTCTCCTTTCAGACATGGTGGAACAAACTGTGTGCGGTTCCACCAATAAGGACGGATGCTTTGTTGGAAACAGTTGCCATACTCTCGTTGAGAACAGTGGCTTTCTCATCCACCCTAGCATGCCGCTCCCATGGCGTGCCGAGATCGTCGTTCGCTACAGGACAGGTGCCGCTTTGGTTGGAGTAGCGCTTAATGACCAACACTTCCTGACGCCACGGCTACATGCCTCCCGCAGGGTTCAGAAGTGTGTACAGCTTTCTCTTCGCAGCAGAAACCAAGGCTATGAGACGGCTGTGTGGACTTCGCGCAAACAAGCCGAAACTGTACACGCAAGTAATGATACACTGATGAAGGAAGTATGCGAGGAGACTTTTGGTTTCTTGCTAGCGAGACAGCCGCTGAGAGTGACTTCTGCGGCCCCCATACACCCTGCATGCCGCGGGATTCGAAGGCGTATTCCCATCGTATCAAAACAATTCGCAGTACACCTGGCAAGAACAATCTGTTTCGAGCTGGGAGGCACGGCTAGAAGCGAGCTTCTGCCTGCAGGTGATATGCAACCACTGCAGTTGGATGGCGTGAATTCGTCGCGAAAGATCGATCAAGGCTAGAAAGAAGAATACAACCTTAGAACGCCCCGTCGCTACTTGTCAGCGATGTTCACTTTCGAAAGATCGAACATGGCGGCCTCTGTCCGTCCATTTCACCCACTCATTTGCTCCCAATCTGCTTGCCAACCGGTGTGTGAATCAGCTGCGGCCCCTAGGGCACAATGCGTGAGCAAGCCATCTGCCTGTTGGATCCATCGTAGACGATAAGTATAAGACACCTGCGTGCCGACTCACTTCACACGCGTTTCCGGCACAACTACGTGGTCTTTGCCCATGTTAGCTTGTCTTTTACCCAACGCGACTGACCGGGCGCCTGCCCTTAACAGAGCGGTGTAGCAGCCGAAGACCCTCGAAGGATAGAACTCAACGGTCTACACAAGAAGGATGATCACTTGTAGGTTCTGGCTGGTGTATTCGAGAGAGAACGATTTGGTCGAGGCACTTGGAAGTCTGCCTTCGAGTTCGCCGTGTGTGAGAAGCCCCACCTACTCGGATGATTCGTCGCGCATCACAGTGATGGCTCACAACTTGGCGCACCACCTTTGCCAAAGTGCAGGAGGATCTGACTGACGTGGAAACGAACATTAGCGGAACCAGCTGTAAGTACCACACACCCACGACTTGCAAGTACCGTCCGATCGCGGTTCTTATAACAGTAGCAGACTACTACGACTTCCGCTTGAGGCTCTTAGAGCATAGAGCCGACCGAGGAGTGAGCGCCGCGCCACCTGACACCAAGCTGCTTCTGTCAGCTACCAACCACGAGACACCCGGCAGTACTCCCCTGCTATCGGTACCAAGCGCAGCGTGCATGCGCACCCGGGTACGTACTTACAACCTCCCTTTTGTATCGTCTCATGCTGATGATCATCAGGCAGAGTACCCACGTTAACTTCTTCAACTCGCAAGAACTCTGCACATCCATCGTCCCCTGGCCGGCCGTCTTGCTTTGCCGACTGGTGTTCCTTGGATTCGAGTCTCCGTGACAGGTCCTCCACAACGAAGCGGGAGGACCTCACCCGAGCGACTAGACCTGTCTTCATTCAGCCCACCGCCTCCTGCTCTCCCACCTTCATCACCACGCACACAAAAAAGCCTACTTTCATCGTCGTCTTCTTGATTTTAGGAGCCCGCCGGGAGCTTCATCTCTCCACGGTCGGCAGCCCTTCATTCACACCACCCTCCTTTCACGACAACCTTCGCTTTCAGCACAACGCCGCCACGGTTTTTCTCGCCTGCCAGAACCTGATATCCTAAGTCTCTTTTCGAAACGGGCGTAGTTGAAGTCAAGAAGCCTCGTGGTAACGTTCAGGAGTGTATTCAGATCCTCACGCCCGTCTGATCCTTCGTCTTGGGTGCACACCAGCAAAATCCCTGAGGCAGTGCTCTTAATTTTCCTTCGCGATGGAAGGAGATCTTGATTTCCACAGCGGTCGAGAAGACTATGACCTCATGTCATGCGAGAGCCAGGAAGAAGAATACCAGACCGCCGAAGGGTCTAGCCGACTTGACACGGATTACGAGACGCCCCTAGAGCCAGCACAAAACGTGGGCGGTACCCATCTTCATCAGTTTGATCATTACTCTGGAAGATATCTCAACGACAACTCCTACTGCCATCTCGACGGCAGTGGTTACGATGCTCCGATGGGCTGGCCGGATGCCCTCGCAGGCCAGCAGGCCAGCAACAATCAGCTACAGTCCCATCATTCATCTAGTGTCCCAGACATGGTAGAAGACTACAGCACTTCGCAGTCCAATGGCTTCTTCTCAAACCTAGGTTGGGCTTCGAATAGTGGAGACTTTCAGAACGCCCTTCCGGCGCAGCCTGACTCAGGCGATCTCGAATCCCAATGGCCCTTCGCTGGAGCCGATAATGATGCTTGGTACTACGAGTTCATCCAAAACGAACAACACGTTGCTGAGGAACTGCCGTATGGACCACCTGGTTATGGCGGCATGTACATGGAAGGTCAGCGAGGCGGGACATTTAGCCAGCAGCTTGCTGTGGACGATGTCCATACTACTGCCAGAGTCGGGTCGAGTCAGCCTTGGACACCTTTCACCTTGGCAGACCCCTGCCAAAGTGGTTTTAACCAAGGCCATGGCCCTCACGAACACACGACACGCCAGACACCCAATGAGCGCATATTCCATGGCGAACATTCCTTCCTCCCAAGAAGGGAGAACACGAAGGCTTCCGACTCTTCACATTTCCCCGTGCCCTCCGACTTGACACTGAGCACCCTGACACTGCGACCGCTGACGGCGGATAACTTGACGCATATGGAGCAGAGCATCACCGAGGATGCGCAGCACACGCTTGATGACATTCCCATCGTCATCACCGCACCAGAGGCTCCAGATTTTCGAGATCGAAACGGCCGTAGATGTAGGCGCAAGGCTGCGAACCCATCGAAGTTGGTAGCCATAGTCGGAGCTTGGGCAGAGTTCGCTGACCTCGATATAGACAATCTCGCCGGTTCCTTTCCTCTCATGACAACGCTGCATCCGATATCGAAGCATGTTCGCCGGCCAGCATCACACCCTCGAATGAGCCCGATGTCTTACTGTGTTTACGCGACGGGTGCTCGAAGGTATTCCAGGGCAAGTGCCGCCGCGGGACACGCCAACGACATATGCGCTTGAAACACGGCTTGTCGCAAGGTCCAAAGGAATACCCTTGCGGTGAGTGTGGACAGGTTTATATGCGTTCGGATGCGCTCTTGAAGCATCAGCGTAAGGAACATCTCGGACTGGGCCGCGCCGCCGCAAAACCCCGCAAGTAAAGCTCTTGCCATCCATGTTGCGGCTGCCTATGAGGCCACGGCCTTTCGGAGCGCACCGACAACATTGCCAAATCGACGTCCAGGAAGTACTCGGCCTGCCTTCCGAACCATAAGAGCCTCGGCATGGACGTGTCGCCGAAAGTCTCCTCGCCGACAATACCTTAGGCTTCTCATGCCCTGCCGAGCTCTTGCCCACGAAACCGCACATCCACCACGCCACAACCAGCGCCACGCACATTTCATATGTCACCAGCTCTTCCATTCAATCACAAGTCTGCTCAGCCTTGTTGACGACATACCACGCTCTTTTGTGGATGACCAACGAGATCATCGCCACCGACGTCGACACGATCCTCTCTTATGTTGTTCTTTGCCAAATCCTCTCTTCTGTTATTCTTTGCGCAGCCCTCTCTAATGTTATTCTTTACGACGGGGAAGCCATATATGACAATCATGATGCTTGTCGAAAAGAAAAATGACCCTTATGTTGGCGTTCTGGGTCATACGTACTTTATGCTCATCAAAGAGTTGGCGTTGTGGGAAAAGCTCTAGGCAGCGGCCGCTGATAAAAGGCTGCCGGCGGCCACCCCTTTCATTTGTGGTGAATAAGACGGATGACGAGAGACACGTCTTATGAGGAATGCATGCAACGGCCAGATGTCGTCGGGATGTCGTCGATGAGTGGGTTCCGGCGGTGACCACCAGTGCCCGGCCAGGTCCGGATGCGAACAGGAAAGGAACGACCTTAAAGAACCTTGTAGGCTCGTAAGCACAGCGACATATTCGTCCTCCAACCATGCCGGCGCATTCGAGGTGGCGCGAGCGAAGGTCATTACCATCAGATACCCTCAACTGCCCGTGGTGCCGACGCGACACGGACGCGACCTACCGTACCCGAGAAGCAACCTGGAATGATCCTTCACGACACGGTCGTCGAAAAGATCATGCTACACTTCCACTCTGGTTCGGTTGTGTCTCTTTCAACCAGCGATGGATGGCGCCCTGGGTGAGCGGCGCGTTGACACGTCGAGGTCTCCTGGAGTGGTACCGACGGCGGTCCCTGAAGGCTTGGCAAATTTTCGACGTCGAGACGTCAGGCGTTGTGACGATACCATGTTTCTTTCCCTCTCATTCCGCCACGAAAACTTTATGTCCTTTTTCTATGATTGTTTCCATTAGATTTTGTTCGTTACGCTACGATGTACCCTTACGAAGCTTTGGCACACTCGACTCTGTTCTCGCCGCACTGTGGATGAGGGATAATTCCTTCTATACATACCTGGGCTTTGCTTTATCACTAGCTTCACTAGCTCACCAATAGACTGGCTCGCCTTCCGATATACAGTCATGACTGCATATAGATGATGGTGTGGGAGGAGCCGATATGAATGGTCAAATGAAGCATGAGTCTGTTCTTTCTCGATGGTTCTCCAGAATACAAGTGACCACTGATATCCAATAGAACAAGATCCACCGAGCAATGATGGCGACTTTAAGCTCCTGCAAATCAACGCGAAGATAATCTGTCATGGGTGCTCGTGATGCAGTCAGCCATACCGCGACATCTGATCATTTTGTAGCTGATGGGAGCAACCTGAAAACTCGACGCAAGGAGCTGAAGGACCTACATTTACACTTGTACACCGCTGATGCCGGCATAACTCACCCTACGGAGACATGCATACTACTGCACTGTAACGCGTAAAGTCGCGAACAGCTGGGCATATTGGATCAGGGGCCCAACTTCAGCCCGTGGCAGCCAAAGCCACAGGAGCAATTACGCAACTAAGCATACAGAGGCCAGAACCTCATATGCATTTTTCAACCAGTCACATGTATCCACTCGGTCACCAAATCTGCTTGCCGCCGCTGCCACCCAAGTCCATGACAGCAGAATTCTGCACTGCCACTCGATCCCAGCAGCTGATTGGAAAGCTCCCCTCGGAACAGTCTCGAAGAATCTTCACTCGCCACACGAATGCGCTGAACAATCGCGAACGCCGAAGAGGCAATATGCAAAGTCGAGAAGTCGTCGGAACTTGGACATGAAGCTGGAAATTACAAGGCTGTAAATTTATGCCGTCTCAGGCAGGTATGCAGCTTGCTACCCTGCAGGTCGCTACACACCCGCATATCCTATCGTCAATGCGCATCCAAAATCGCCGGAAACGCACATATCATTTCACGACCCAAGAGGCTTCTGGGCTCTTGAATAAAACCTTGTGACAGCCATTGGGCTTTTGTTTTCGACACCTCGTTGCTATACTCGCCCTGCGGTCAGGTCATGAGTCAATGACCGACGGCATCCTAAGCTATCCAACGACTAGCCTTCCACAGACCAAAAGCGATCCCATCTAGACAGTCACCAATACTCCATCTCAACAACTGCACTGCACCTGGGCATACTGCAGCACGGTAATGGCGCGTCGAATCATCGCCATGGACTGACATTGCAGCTGCAATGCACATATTCCGACGAGCATGGACCAAATACAACGAAGCTACACGTCACTTTTTGAAAAATCACGCCAATCCTTTAGGCAAAGGATATCGAAGACGCGCTTGCAGCCTTTCGACGAACAAAGTTTCGCAAAACATGAGTCAAGCGACACTGAACGCCATCGCTTGTTATTCACCACTTCATCTACGCATACAAGGTCAAGCGGTGTGTCACGAGTCGCAGAGCGTGAAGGCGCCACACAACGAGTATGGTGTAGGCAAAACGAGGACAAGACTCCGCAAATAAGTCAGCGCGCAGATGGTTTTGTCTTGGTCATTTTGTCATTCGGACGTGCCATTCCACAATGTCTGGGGTGCCAACGCTTCAAACGATAGGCTTTACATGCGGGCTGTACATGCGATTTTCAGCAAAGAGTCAGTACGCACAGATTTGCCAATGGAACTCTTGGGCTTTGCTTCGGAGTCCAAGAACTTGTAGCTTGCCAAACGCATCATGCTCGTACATCGTAAAAGGTGTCGACATCACGGCCTCAGGCATCACGCAACTCGCATCAAACTACGTTACGTCTCATGCTTATTTCGACTACAGCCCAACGCCAGAGTCTTAGCAAAGAGATGGTCTGCCTTTGGTGTTGCACAGCGTACGCCATGCCATGCTGGCAGCACTTGGGCTTCACCGTTCAGCCTGGGGTAAAGACTCCGTCGGTAGTCCAGGCCGATATGCTCGATGATCTCTGGCATTGTTTCGATGCCCAAGAATTCCGAGTATCTTTTCGAGCGAGATCAACACATTGGTCTTGTCCTGAAGAGTATGTAGCCTTTTGCAATGCCCTCACATACGTATCTTTGACATCTCATTCGTTATGTATGATACATTCAGATGCTCTTCGCCGAACCCACCCAATAAAACTTCACAATACGTCTACTCAGCCTTCTCCTCGGCCGGCTGCTCCTCAACCGGCTTCTCCTTCTCCTCCATATCCATCCTCCTTCCCTCAACCGTAAAATACAAGCTCTTACTCGCGCCCTCCAGCGCACCCGTAAGACTCCCCCCAACACCCTGCAGCATATGCACAAGCTGCGACCGCAGCCCATCAAGACCCCCCTCAATGCCACCCACCCACTTCGTGCCATCAACATCAAACACCTTGCCCTCTACTCGTGCGCCGAGCAGCATAAGCTTCTGTAGACCCTGCTGTACCGAGGGCTCGTAGTAATCTGGCGTCGTGCGTCGCGTGGGCGCGGGGAAAGTGCCCTTGGAAGGAGAGAGGATGGAGAGCACGGTTTTGAGGTACTGCGGCGTGACGGAGGGGAAGGCTACGACGGCGAGGGGCCCGGAGAGGATGGGCTCGAGCTCGAGCTTGAGTTTGCGGTTGTTTGCGATTTCGTAGGCGCGCCGTGAGAGGCCGTGCTTGAAGCGTTGGTCGTCTGTTGAGTTGCTTGTGTTTGGTATTTGTGCGCTCGTCTGGGTTTGTGGATCTGTGGGGTGCTGTGCGTGGTCTAGTAGGTTTTCTTCTGGGTTAAAGAACTCGACTACTCTCAGTGCGCTGGAGAAGATGTTCGTCTGTATGATCTGCAGCTTGATCTCGGCTGCCATTGGGTCTTGTCCGTTCTTTATCCGCTCGGCGTCTACTTTTCGTAGCGCGACTGCCAATTCTCGCCGTATGCTCATCAACTCCACCGCCTTGACATTGTTGTGTTGGAAGATCAGAAGCAGAGGTGATGACCTCAACAGTGACTGATATTGGCGATGCAGTTGTGTCTTGCGGACCTCCGGCGGCTTGTGTGAAGGTGGTTGTGTGGGTGGATAACGTAGTACGGGGGCGACTGATCGCACTGTCTGGTGTATTGGCGGTGCTGGCGTGGTGGCAGATGCGATAGCAACTGATGCATAGCTGGCAGCGGGTGTCGTGAATGGGGTGGTGAATGTGCAGCGTATGCAGAGGGCGCGCGGCCGTATACGTAACCGAGGTGGCATTCTATACAGCTTTGTCAGTATCTGGGAGAGTAAGAGAGTACTGACGGTTGCGCACGTACGTACTTGAAATGTGGTGGCAGCGCAATTGGGAGATGGATGCGCCGTCCAGAAATGTTTCGACGAGATCATCAAGGATGGTCTGTGCTTCAACATCTCAAGATGGCCGCACTTCTGTGGCCGTAGACTTCACCACAACATCGCCGCCTCTTTCTTTTCTTTCCTATTCACCATTCACGTCTTTGCCGTCTTTTTCTCGAATCAAACATCAGTCTTCCGTGAGCCAGCGCTAATGAGGGCGCACCTATGGAAATTAACAAGTCAACCGCGCCCACTAAGCTCAAGACGACCAACACATAACTTGCAAAATGCTAGATTCATAGCCGTGAGTTGTTGATTTTGAAACGAAACTTCATGTCTCATGCCTGGTAGACGGGTTCCAGGAATCGATTGTCAAAGTTCTGGGCTCCAACAGGTGGCCTGGCACCGCAAGACGGAGAGCAAGGTGCGTTCCTTCGTTACTTCGGATTGTGTCAGGCACTAAAATGTATCCCAGATGAATCTCATGCCCTTCTCATACGAGGTGGCTTTATCAGACAAGTACCTCACCACCACATGACTCCACAACTACCCCCCTAATCACCTGACAGGCCCACTCCGGCATATTCCACCTCCTCCCCCTAGGTCTCCGTGTCCAATCCAAACTGGAGTCCCTAATAGACAAGCACATGCACCACATCGGCGCCTCAAAAACATCCCTTTCCTCCATCTCCACAGAAGCACTATGGCGCCAATCAGGCCGCTACTCCTCAAACTCAGAGCTCCTGCGCATCAGCGACAGACGAGATTCAGGCTTTCTCTTATCCCCCACCCACGAAGAAGAAATCACATCCCTGGTAGCCGGTATGGTGCATTCCTACAAAGACCTCCCACTCCGCCTCTACCAAGTTGGCCGCAAGTACCGCGACGAAAAACGCCCGCGAGGAGGTCTCCTTCGCGCTAAGGAATTCATGATGAAAGACCTGTATACATTCGACTCGACACCGTCCGCAGCACTGGAAACATATGACGCCGTGCGCGCTGCATATACCGCTATATTCGACGCGCTTAAACTCCCTTACCTCGTTGCGGACGCGGATTCAGGGAACATGGGTGGCTCGCTGTCCCACGAATACCACTTTGCATCTCCCAAGGGTGAAGACATCATCTGGTCCTGCAACACATGCAGCTACACCGCCAACGAGGAACTCGCGTCTAAACGCCCTACACCAGTCGACCCCACCGCGCAACCACGCCCCTTGGTCTTCAACGGCATTTCCACAGACCACAAAACGCACATACGCATCGTAGTCCCCGAACCAGCATCCGGCGGCCCACCAGCAACCTGGGACAATATATCCCACTACATCAATCTCCACGCCCTAAAACGCGCCCTCTCACACCACAACACAGCCCTAGACACCAGCATATCCAGCGCCGCACTCACCCCCCTCCTCGCCAAACCCACCTCATCCCCACCCATACAAATCCACGACCAAGCACTCCGGTCCCACCCACAAGCCCTCGACATCACAGCCCTGCACCCCGCCTCCCCATGCCCCACCTGCCCCCCTCACACAGGAACCCTCCACCCCCGCAAAGCCATCGAAGTAGCACACACATTCCACCTCGGCACACGCTACTCCGCCCCCCTCAACGCACTCGTATCCCTACCAAACAGTACACGCGCGCCAATGCACATGGGCTGCCACGGAATCGGTATATCGCGCATCATCGGGGCCGTCGCATCTTTACTCTCCTCTTCCAACGGTTTAGCGTGGCCGCGCGTTATAGCGCCCTTTGAAACAATCATACTCGCCGCACCGAACGTCGACGCGCAGGCCGCGGAGGAGGTGTATGATGCGCTAAGTGGAGAGGGGGGGGATGTTGTGCTGGATGATAGGGAAGGAAAGAGTCTGGGCTGGAAATTAAAGGATGCGGATTTGATCGGGTATCCTATTGTTGTTGTGCTGGGGCGGGGGTGGAGGGAGGGGGGGATGGTGGAGGTGCAGTGTCGGGGGTTGGGAGTGAGGAGGGATGTTGGGGTGGGGGATGTGAGCGGTGTGGTGGGGGGGTTACTTGAGCGGTTGTGAAGAATGGGGATGGAGATGGGTTTTTGAGGTAGGTGGGAGAACATGAGGTGTAAAGACCTTTGGTGGTGGTGGGTGGGGTTGTGGACTGGGAGTCTGTGGCTCCAAGGGCGACGAGAAACGTGAGTAGAGACTAGAGCTGGATGAAATATGTAATACCGACTTCGTCATCGAAATTACCTCCATCATCCACCATGCACACAGTTTCCTCGTCTCCTTACTCCAACCCTAACCATCACACATCAAAAGAGTTTCAACACCGGTCTATGCCTCGGTGGACCGATACTCCGATGCTCGGGTGGCAGCGGCCTTTGTACAACGTCATGCATTTATGTTCCGCGCCGCAACTTTCACACAGCAATTGAGCCCGTCTCACTCTATCCAGCTCCCGCCCAAGAAGCACCACAGTCTACACCATGCAGCGCACACCCTCACACCGCATAACACAGTAACTTCATGCTTCCGGTCCGGAAATGTCCGATGGATCCAAAGCGCGCGCATCCTCGTCTTGTAACTACACACCACCCACCAAAGTCTACAAAAACACAGTCCTAATAGTTAACTCTCACAGTTCACTTCTTCGCGGGCCTAGGCTCAGGCGTCCTCTCCGCCATCCTCCTCCAACCCGCCGACCTCCTCAAAACCCGCGTCCAACAATCCCGCTCAAACACACTCGTCGCTACTATCCGCGCCATCGCAAATGGACCCAATCCCATCCGCCAGTTCTGGCGCGGCACACTGCCTAGCACGCTGCGCACGGGGTGTGGCTCGGCGATATACTTCTCGGGACTAAATGCGCTGCGGCGGCGTGTCGCTACTGATACCACAGCGTCGTCGTCGTCGTCTTCGTACTCGAGCTCCCTCCCAAAACTCAGCAACACAGCTAATCTCGCGACCGGTGCTTTTGCACGCACATGGGCAGGCTTCATCATGATGCCCGTTACGATTCTCAAAGTGCGGTACGAAAGCAGTATGTACAGCTACACGTCGCTGTTCAGCGCGAGCCGGGATATTTTTCGCAGCGAGGGAATGCGCGGGTTTTTCGCGGGGTTTGGGGCCACGGCTGTGAGGGATGCGCCGTATGCGGGACTCTACGTGTTGTTCTACGAGCAGTCGAAGAGGAAATTATCTGCGCTGGCCACGACATCTCCCTCCGAGTCACTATCTTCCCGTTCCTCCGCCTCCATCAATTTCGCATCCGGCGTCCTAGCCGCGGGTCTCGGAACGACGCTTACGAACCCGTTTGACGCGATCAAGACGCGCATTCAGCTTATGCCGGGTGTGTATGGGAATATGGTGCAGGCGGGGAGGAAGATGATGGGGGAGGAGGGGGTGAGGAGTTTGTTTGATGGGTTGGGGATTAGGATTGCGAGGAAGGGGGTTAGTAGTGCATTGGCTTGGACGGTGTATGAGGAGGCTGTTCGGCGGGCGGAGAGGGTTGTGGAGGGGAGGTGATGGGGTTTGGTATGTAGTTGTGGTGGTGATTGTATATACTCTTCTCATGATCTCAGGCTGATGTACACTCAGTTTTGACTCTAGATGTTTTCTTGTAACTATATATCTTAAAATCTCTCATCTACAACTCCTTTCGCATCCTATGCACTCAGGCA
>Ga0265798_10008124_pt1 | contig 13441 bp, 9 predicted proteins | sample P3T30metagenome_FD_192430 | JGI IMG/M metagenome (GOLD analysis project Ga0265798, IMG submission 192430) | Plant litter microbial communities from East Loma Ridge, Irvine, California - P3 T30 | ecosystem: Environmental > Terrestrial > Plant litter > Unclassified | place: USA: California...
CATACGCCATCTCGTGCAGCCTTTCCAAGGGGCTTCCTATGGGATGAGGGCTTTCATCTTCTCCTTGTCGTCGAGTGGGATGCTGATCTCGCTCTCGAGGTGATACGCGACTGGCTCTTAAACCTCATGGATGATGATGGCTGGATAGCAAGAGAGCAGATCCTAGGCGCGGAAGCCGAGGGTGCAACGCCTGCTGAGTTCGTCACCCAATTTCCACACATTGCGAACCCGCCAACGATGTTTCTGGTCATCTCAAAGTTCATCGATATGCTGAAAGGGACGACAAAATATCATGGTCACGACTCCCTGTATCTCGCCAAAGCAGAGACTGGGAAAGCTTTGGTGACGAAGATGTATCCGTACCTCAAGAAGCACTACGACTGGTTCCGGAAGTCGCAATCTGGAGATGTGGAGGCCCATTCCATTCCATCGGCCAACTTGAATGAAGGCTACAGGTGGCGTGGTCGAACACCAGGAACGAACTTCGCCAGTGGCTTAGACGACTATCCTCGAGCAGAGCCTCCTGACATCACTGAGCTGCACCTAGATGCCCTATGTTGGGTCGGTGTAATGGCACGAACACTAGAACGCATTGCGTTCTTCACCGAAAACGCCCACGACGCGCTCACATACCAAAACCACATCCGCGGCGTCAAAACCAACATCGACACCATACACTGGTCCAAAGAACCAAACACCTACTGCGACGCCGTAGTCCGCAACGACCTACACACCCACGCCTGCCACAAAGGCTACATCTCCATCTTCCCTCTCCTCACCGGCTTCACCGACGCCTCACACCCACATCTCCCCGCAATGCTAACCCTCCTCCGCGACCCCAACCACCTCTGGACCGACTTCGGCGTCCGCAGTCTAAGCCCCGAAGACGACGCCTACGGCAAAGACGACAACTACTGGCGCTCGCCCATCTGGATAAATATAAACTACCTCCTCCTCACCAACCTCCTCGACCTCGCCCAAATCCCCGGCCCCTCACAACAACGCTGCCGCGAAATCTACATCGAACTCCGCAGCAACATCGTGCACACCGTGTTCAATTCGTACCTCCAAACAGGCTATATCTGGGAGCAATACGACCCTGTCAAAGGCGCTGGACAGCGTACCCAGCACTTCACGGGCTGGTCGGCGTTGGTGGTCAAGATCATGGCTATGCCTGATTTGGAGAGGGATGATGGCGTCACGGAGAAGGTGAAGGGGTATTATGAGGAGGCGAAGAAGCAGGCGGTTATGAATCAGAGGACGGGAGCGGGGAGTTTGGCGTTTGCGGTGGTGTTTATGGGGTTTGTGTATGTTACTAGGAGGAGGTTTGCGGGGACTTTGAGGGGGTTGCGGAGGGGGAAGTGAGGGGTTGATGTAGGAGTTGGGCTGTTGTTACGCTTTCTGCGGACGCTGATGGTCGTAGAGGGAAGTTACTAGACTTAACTGCTGATGTTGTACCTACGCATCCCTAGATCTATTGTTCTTTCAAGGAGATGAGCGATGAGAACTACGCGGTGTATGTAGGTTGTTCAATTCGGAGCCAGGACTTAAATTGTTCCAACGATTGGAATATCTGGTAAGAGACATCGCATGAGAGATGCGGCCATACGCGCGTATGTCTGTAATGGTATTAAGTGGAAAAGACTGAGACTAGAAGAACGAGCTCAAATTTGCTGTGTTGGTGTTGATGTTGATGACTATTGCAAGGCCGCAGTACCAATCCCCAGTGTTATTCATTGCTTCTATGCGACATGTTTAGCCGAGTCTTCGCGCCTCGCATATGGCCCTAAAGTACTGTTCCGGAGGATTTCCATTCTTCCAATAGCTCCTTCCGTCATTCTCGTTCTTCAGTAAGAAGCGCGTGCTTCCGCCAACCAATTCCCTCGTCCATGCCTCAATCGAATGACATAAGTCGGCGAAATATTGTCTCTTGTGCTCGAGCTTAGGCTCAATCCAAGCCCGTGCGTTGTTCAACAGCTTTCTATTCTCCTGAAAATCGTGAGGGACTTTAATCTCCACTGTCACGCTCCTGCACCGTTCACGAAGCTGTTTGAACCGATCACGTACATCGGGGTTCCGCACAGCGACCTTATTGTGCCACTTTGGTACCTCGCTTGGATTCATGCGAGTTCCTTCCGGATCATTAGAGAATACCTCACAACGTACGTCCAGTTCTGGAGGATTCCACAACGCGAGACACTTTAGAAACGTATCGTTATATCCGGGGTGCCAGGAACTTGGTAATGGAAAGAAATTTCCGACCACTTCGAGTGGCTCGTTGAGTTTTACGTGACGTATATTTTGGTTGAATACCAGTGGGTTCGTTCGCGTAGGCGAAAGTTTCCATTGGGCGTATGGCGCAAGGTCGATGTGCTCAAAGCACTGCGTTCGGTGGAAGATTTCGAGTGCTTCAGACATAATCATCTTGCTAGATAGCATCCAGGTCGGAAGACCATCTTCCAACAAACAGTGCACACGACTCGGTGCGTAGGTTGGCAGCATTATGATCTTCGTCTCGCCGAAACTCAATATGCGCATCATGTCGGCACCCAGGGCATACTCATAGATCTGGTCGCGTAATTCGCGTGGTAGACGGGCGAGCGGAGAGGGGTTGCCGGAATACTGCTTGTTACATGCCGTAGCCGATAGACTCTGGAGCGGGTTGGATATGCCGTTGTGAGACTTGTCATTGCGGAGAAGCATGGAGAAAGCCGGCCTTCTTGGCTATGTACGAGTATCAAGCATTCAGCGGCGAAACGCATCCTTGGATATGGAGATCTACAGACGGTTCGGAAACATACGAGTACACACCGTCCGGTATGGTGGTATGATGTCTTCGCTAGAGTGCCCAGTTGATCAGGCCCAACAATGCTTGCATCTATGCAGCGGGCGGCAGCCGTAATATCGAAGATCAGAATGAAGTAGTTCATGTAGCAATTTGAATGGATACTCTGTCTCCACTATCCTTCGATCCACCTTCTCTGTTTCTTGTTTCCTGTTCCAGAGACCGAAACACCTACCCTCACACAGGACCCTTTGCGTTTCTGGAGTATAGTCAGCGTGAATAAGTATCTGCTACTTCCCGGACAGGTGTTTTGAGGAAGACCTCGTACTATCTGCACACGATCTAGCGGTATTAATACTGACTTCTTATCAGAAAGCTGCATGTTTTGTTTGTGACTCATACGGCTGGCATGATGTCATTCTTCACTAATCTCTAGCCAAGGTGGCAACGCATATGGAAAAGGAGAAGTAGAGATAACATCCACTCAACGAGTGTAGTCATAGTAAAATATCAACTCTAAAGTACGCTTTCGCTCGCTGCCGGTCCCGCCCGGCATCCATCTACTACCTACTTGCAAGCACCCTTATACCCATCCGCTTGAGCAGCAGCGAGATAACGGCACACATTGTACGTATCAGTCTCCTTGTAGTAAACCACCGCCAGCGCACCACCATTACCAGCGGGCCACTTACTTCCCTGGCCCCACTGCGGGATTGAGACCTAGAACGCAGAAACAAGACTAGTCAGCAACCATTTCACCAAGCCAAGCTACATGATCATATTACTCACCCATTTGTACGTATCATCCGAGTTCGAAGGGCAGAGCTTCCTGTCATCAGGCGCAGTGAAGGAGCGCGATGCTTCGGGGATTTCTTGCGTGGTTGCCCAGTTCTTGACGACGATGTCTTGCAGTTGGGTTGCTGTCATGGGGATGTAGGTGCCGTCGTATTGTTGGCAGGCGATGTCGGAGAAGCCGTTGAACTTTGCGGCTATGGTCGAGGCGGCGAAGAACGCGGCGGGGAGGAGGTACTGGAGCTGCATCTTGGGGTATTTGACGGGTTGTAGAATGAGGTTTGAAGTGGTGATGCGCGGCTGTGGATCTGGCGTGGTGGAGAAGGAAAAAGAGGATATGAAGATCTTTATGTATTCGTCATTGTACCTGCGTATTGTAGGGCCGAGATATTTGATATTTGCTCATGCGCTGCATTGCTAAGAGATGCGCATACGTCAGATGCACTGTGCTATGCTACGCTGCGTTGGAAACGCGGTCAATCATTTTACGAGGTAAGCCTAGATGCGAGAAACACCGAATACGCAGATATCGCATCAATCATCGTAAGATTTGGCACATGCGACAGCTCAAACAACCACTCAATTAGCGCACGAGGTAGCGACACGGAGAAACTTATCGCGGTGATGCGCTGGACTTGGCTGACAGAGGGCTGGCAGAAGAGCAGATTGTGTTGCGTATTCACATGATACCCAGCCGGAGGTTTGGCGTCGGACCGAAAATATAGTGTTGTTCATTCACTGTGCTTCATAAACAAGCGTAGTACGTCGCAAAGGAGATGCTCAGACCGCTAGAAAGGTGGCTGAGCCGGCTAATCAAGCGTGGCTGGAAAGACAGGAATGCGCCGAACTGAGGCCGGTCGCACACTAGGCGATCACACCAATCCTGTCAACATCCGGCGCGTACGCACTTCCAACACCAGAGATGGTAATGGTGTTGGTACCTGTGGTGCTGAAGCCCGACAGCTCGACGCCGTAGTTCTTGTGTACGTCTTTGTCCCAATTGTATCCGCTCAGAGGGAAGCTGACGGTCTTTGCTGCACCTCCGTTCACGCTAACCGATGCGACGCGCTCGTTGCTACCTCCCATGTAGTCGACCTGGCCGTTGATGTAGTCAAAGTACACTGTTTGCGTGGCTTTGGATGTGCGGATGTTGGAGAGCGTTACGCGACCGTTCGACGAACCGCCCAGGTTACCGACTTTGTTGGAAGAGGTGCAGCCGGAGCAGGACTGGGTGGATGCGCCCGAGGAAAGGGAGCCAGTCGATGCGGAAACGTACTTGTAAGTGGGCTTGGCGGCTGTTGAGCGGCGGATGTTGGACAGGCGGATGGCGAGCGATCCGTGCGCTTTGACTTGCTTGTAGAGGGAAGCCTCGCTGACAGTCTTACCCGTCCAGAGATCTTTAATCGATGCCGATGCGATGTCGAGTTCGGAGAGCTGTAGGCTCAGCGTACGCGCAGTGTTACTGAGGTCTACGACCAAGACTGCCATGTCTCCATTGGCGAGGTCGCCAGCCCAAAGGTCGCGGTCCCCGCTCCAACGCTGACGGAGAGTGACCGGCTTGACAGCGGAGTCTTGGTTGATCGCAATCAGGTCTTTGTTTTGCAGAACAGCGACGAGTTCGTTTGACAGAGCTGCTACATCGGTCGAGACCATAAGCGCCGACTTCAGCATAGCCCACGCGGCAAAGTGCGTAGCTTGCTCGTCGAATGTCATGCCAGAGTTGCCGACCATGAGCAGATCAGCATCGGCGATGTGCCCCGGGGCGACTAGACCTGATTTGGCGATGTGCACAGCTTGGTTGTAGATGCGGAACATGGAGGCCCAACCTGAAGTAATGTCGTCTGAAAGTCGGAAGGAAGTCGAGATGGGCTTCGTCCACTGAGCAGGTCCCTGGAGACCAGTAGAGGTTGTGAAAGGAACGCCCCATTGACATATCAACATGCCCGGGATACCGACGCGTTGGAGCTCTTTCCACATAACGCCAAAGCGGGTGACGAAATCAGTTCTGGCGTTCTTAGGAGCGTTCTGGCTAGCTGCGGGTCCGTCGGCATAGCAGTTGTCATCTGAAAGGCTGTCAGCTTAGTGGTTGGGATATACGATCACTTCTCAGACATACACTTGACGTATTCAGTGTTCAGCGTCTTGAAGAAATCCGCGTCCGCAGCTTCATGACCTAATGAGCCCAAGACAGGGCTCGGCGCCTCTGGGTCGCACATTCTCACACCTGCATCCGAGTACATTGTCCATTTCATGCCCTTTGACCTTGCAAGATCGCTCAAAGGCTTCAACCCACCCGGAAAGGCTTTCAGATCCACCTTCAGTGCGCCGCTAGTAGCGTTCCGTTGTCCATCTCTTGAAGCCCATCCGCAATCGATCTGGAAGAACTTGTAGCCAGCGTCGACGAACCCGCGACTCGCAAGCGAGTTGATGGTCGTGGTGATCTTCTGGGTGTTGGGGCTACATGACATCTGGTTGTAGGAGTTCCAACCCATGACAGGCGTCAGTTGAAACGACTGCGAGGCGACATGGGTCGCTCCAGCGAGGGTCAGAAGAACAGAGTTGGTTAAGATCATGGTGTATATTTCCTGGTCGATGTGCTTCCTACCCGTCTATACGAACGTCCCATCTCTTTATACTTTCGCATTTTGAGTTCATCATCAATACGAAGAAGCCGCGAGCGACCTTTTACCGGTGGAAGGAATGAATTCGTGCGTATACCTCTCGTATGCCGGAAGTACTCCTCGAAATGGAAGACCTTGCGCTCGACATGTTTGGATATGATGCGCAGATCAGGGGACTATGATGCGCGACTTCAAGTTTAGTCTATTTCTTCCGTGGAATATATTGGAGGAGAGGAGTACTGCGGGGAGTTCCCGAGGCTACCTCCCTCATTCGGCACTCGCGTGGTTGAATGCCCGGGAAGAGCTTGGGCATGATATACCGGCTGTATTCTCAACTCTGTTTCAGAGGCTCGTACAAGAATGTTAAGGTTTTTGTAGCTTTCGTGTTGTGGCGTTGAACCTCAGTATCGATTTTCCCCACACTCGGCACACCTTCCTCGCTACCCCGCGCTCGCTTCACCTTCCGTGCTCATCAGCCGACGCAGCTTTCCGCCTTCCCTGAATTAGTATTCCGCGATGCATCATCTCCCTACTTGCAACCTCAACATCGCTGCATTCGCCTGTCTACCCTTGCGCTATGATCACTCATTGCCTCCTCGCTCGGCTAAAACGCCGCCATCACCAGTAACAGAGCTCCAGTGTGGACCGAGTGGGCCCTCGGCCTATGGGGTATCGGGTATGTGATCAGAGTCTGGGGAAGTTCAGTGGATCTGGAGACGACCAGAGGCTTGTGAGGCTTGACAAGCTTCGCATGACGAGGATAATGATAAGCGGAGAAAGTCCCGAGCCAGGGCTCATGCCCGGTATAAAGAGCTGATCGTCGCTGCGACCCCGTTGCAGATGACAAAGTTTGGTACAGGCCCAGTGCATTGGATCGGCTATTGGCATCTCTCGATTTGGGGCACTTCCTTCTTCCACGACACCTCCTACTCTGCATCCACGATCACGGACTTCGTGACATCGGCAGCTGGACAGAGAGTACGCGACCATGGCACGCAAATATCTTGGAGGCTCTGGTGAGCGGCTGACAGTATGGATCTCCATCGCTGCCAGTACAGTACTCGTGTAAGCTACGATCAAGACATCTTGCATCGCGGTTGTCTGACACCCATTAGCTTCTACGGTTACGATCAAGGTGTCTTCGGCAATGTCATCATCTCAGAGAACTTCCTCCACACCTTTGGCTACCCGTCTGCCAACATGCAAGGTGTGATGACGTCCATCTACAATATCGGCTGCTTCATCGGAGCAATGAGTACCATATGGACTGGCGACATTCTCGGACGCCCAAGGCAAATTCTCCTTGGTTCGACCATCATCGGCATCGGCGCAATCATCCAGACATGTAGTTGGACTGTAGCGAGCATGATGGTTGGGCGCATCGTGGCGGGGCTTGGTACTGGCATGAACACAGCAACAGCTGGAGTTTGGCAGGCTGAGACCAGTAAGATGAATAGTCGAGGAAAGCTCGTTATCATCCAGATGGGTACGGCATTCGTAACATACAGTGTGATATTGTGGCTAATTCGTCAACAGCGAACTGCATCACCGGCTTCAGCATCTCGAATTGGCTGACTCTCGGCTTCTCGTTTGCACCGCGCGACATCGCATGGCGTTTCCCGCTCGCATTCCAACTCTTCTTCACCCTGTGCATCTACGCCATGTGCCCGTTCCTACCAGATTCGCCTCGGTTACTGATCCGCAAAGGCAAGATCGACGAAGCTTTGGAAGTTCTTGCTGCGCTCGAAGGCCATGGAGCGACCCCAGAATCACCTTCGGTTATCACGCAGTACAACATCATCAAGGACATTCTCGATCGCGAGCAAATGAACACATACACATGGACGCAGCTTCTTACCGGCAAAGGGCCAAGCGGTGTACTGCGACGCATGCTCCTGGGCGCATGGATGCAGGCAATGAACCAGATCTCGGGAATCAACGTTACGAGTTACTACATGTCTTATATCTTCATCAACGCCTTGGGAATATCTGAGCTTCTATCGCGCATCCTCGCTGCTGCTGGGTCAGTCGACTACCTGATCTTTGCTTGCCTGGCATACTTCGTCATTGAGCGATATGGACGTCGCAAGGTCATGATGGTCTCGGCCGCAGCATGCTCCATTTGCTGGATCGTCATTGCAGCATCGCAGGGTCAGACCGAGAAAGGTGGCGATTCGTACAAGCTGGGCATCGTCGCTGTTGCGTTCTTTTTCGTGTTCTTCGCCAGCTTTGGCATGGGCGTGTTAGGTGTGCCTTGGCTGTACCCGACCGAGATCAACGCGCTTGAGATGAGAACCAAAGGCGCTTCCCTTGCGATGGCGACCAACTGGATCTGCAACTATGGCGTTGTACAAGCAACCCTTCCCGGTATCCAGAACCTAGGCTACAAGTTCTGGATCATCTGGGCAGTCATCTGCTTCTCCTTCATCCCGATCACGTACTTCCTCTACCCAGAGACGGCCAACCGGACGCTTGAAGATATCGATCGCTTCTTTGAAACGCAACCCGGTATCTTGATTCATCGGAACAAGCTCGCTATACAGCTACATCGCCCAACCGAATTCATCGAAGCTGATGCCAGGATTGCGGCGCATGAAGAGGAGAAGTTTGAGAAGGGGCTCAGCACGGAGCATGTTGAGACGAAAGAGACAGTGTGATCAGAAGCAGAGATGACGTGTAAGCGCGTTGAGTGACGTCCATTTCGTATATGACAGTGTACCTGTAAACATCTAAACAATGTCATGGTAAACATTGATCCATTGCTGCGGGTGAATTGCCCATTGCATTGCTCAATCCCGAAACTTCGCCGCGATAATACGCGGCCTCATGTCTATACAACCGCTTGATCTCTCATCCGCGCGAAAACTTGGCTGCAAGCCTTGCACAGCAAAAGACTTTCGAAGCGTATGCAGCGAGGCTTGTCTGGAAGAAGGCTCTTCCAAGCTTGGGCCACATCCACGCTAACCGAGAACGCGTCTTCAGCTCACGTCTACGACCAGCAAGCAGCCTGCGAGTGACGCGGCGCAACGATTGAAACGGCCGGCGCACTATGTTTCTTCTCTCTTTGCATCACTAAACACGTGTTGCGATGCTGCGCAAGGCGGAAGTTGCCGTCATTACAATGCCAGACATCGCCGGCCAGACCTTTGGTAGGGCACGCATGGACAAGAATGGTTCCACAGATCTTGTGACAGTCAACTAAGAGATTACCGGGGGGTCATTGCGAGTATGGAAAGAGTCTACGGCCACAGATTGGGTTTCCTTACTGCGCCTGCGATGGCGGAGTCAAAAGCCCGAGTCAGGACTGGTAAGGAGTATATAATGCTGGACACACCGCGACAGATATCTCGAACACCACCCCGCTGATACAGCTTCTCTATCTTTTACCTTCGCTTTGTTCCTACGTTCTTCTCGGTTTTACATCCATCATGCGACACTCCTCCTGCGCAACGGCTGCCGCTATGGCAGTGGCCGCCAATGCAGCCTCGTTAGCTGAACTTTGCACAGTATCGAACGTGCAAGCCTCTCTTCCTTCTAACGGCACTCTGCTCGGAATCGAATTGCTGCCTGGCACCGTGACTGCCAGCGCGCTCTACAATGCTACCCTTGAAAGCAGCGGCATGGGAGCTTCGACAACTGATGGTGCTACCTACTCCTACTGCAACGTCACTGTCAGCTACACCCATACTGGAAAGGGAGACGCGGTTCCCCTCAGATTTGCCTTCCCTGATCCTTCGAGCTTCGCGAATCGCTTCTACCTTGCTGGTGGCGGAGGTTTCTCTCTCCAGAGCGTTGCCACCGGAGGCTTGCCATACGACGCGGCTTCTGGAGCCACATCGGCGGGCTACGATGCTTTCGACCAGAGCTACGACGAGGCAGTGCTTTACGGCAATGGAACCATCAACTGGGACGCCACCTATGCCTTTGCCTACACCGCGCTTGGTGAGTTGACGAAAATTGGCAAGCCGCTCACACAGGCTTTCTACGGTCTGAACGACACCAAGGTATATACCTATTTCGAGGGCTGCTCTGATGGTGGCCGCGAGGCTATGAGCCAGGTCCAGCGCTGGGGCGAGGAGTACGACGGCGTTGTAGCTGGTGCGCCTGCTTTCCGCTTTGCGCAGCAGCAGGTGCTTCATGTGTACCCTGCTACCATCAACGTCATCAACGATTACTATCCTCCACCATGCGCTTTGGCTAAGATAGTCAACGCCACTATCGCTGCCTGTGATCCTCTGGATGGACGTACTGATGGTAAGTACACTCTCTTCGGCCATGTGGTAATGCACTAACATAAGTCACTCCAGGTGTAATTTCCCGGACCGACCTTTGCAAACTCAACTTCAACCTCAGCTCCTTGATCGGCGAAAACTACTACTGCGCAGCGCAGACCAGCACCTCCCTCGGCTTCGGCTTCAGCAAGCGCGACCTCAACAAGCGCCAGATGCCGGGCGGCCAAACCAGTACTCAGCCCGAACAGAACGGCACCATCACCGCCGACGACATAGCGGTAGCCCAGGGCGTCTATGACGGTCTACACAACTCCAAGGGCGAGCGCGCATACCTCTCGTGGCAGATCGGCTCCGAGCTCAGCGATGCCGACCCGACGTACAACAACGCGACCGGCAAGTGGGAGCTCAGCATTCCCTCCACGGGTGGCGAGTACGTCACCAAATTTGTTCAACTACTCGACCTGGATAACCTGGCCGACCTCGACAACGTGACCTACGACACCCTCGTAGAATGGATGAACATCGGCATGATCCGCTACCTCGACAGCCTGCAAACCACTCTACCCGACCTCACTCCATTCCAATCTTCTGGCGCAAAAATGATCCATTACCATGGTGAATCTGACCCGTCCATCCCCGCCGCATCTTCCGTCCATTACTGGCAATCCGTCCGTTCAATCATGTACCCCAGCATGACCGATGCCGAAGCCCAGGAAGCCATGGCTGACTGGTACCAATTCTACCTTGTACCTGGCGCGGCGCATTGCGGTGCCAACAAGCTCCAGCCTGGCCCTTACCCGCAGGATAACATGGCTACGATCATTGATTGGGTTGAGAATGGGGTTAAGCCCAGTCGCCTCAATGCGACTGTGTCGGCGGGTGATAACGCTGGCGAGGTACAACAGCTTTGCCAGTGGCCTGCAAGACCGCTCTGGTCTGGGAACAGCACTGAGTTTGAATGTGTTCAGGATGAGGCGTCTATTGAGAGCTGGACGTACACTTTCGACGCTTTTAAGATGCCTGTTTACTAGGCTTACCACACCAAGCGTCATGGTTGTCGTCTCCTAGATGTCACGGAAAGGGATGAAATGAGTGGACGGGAGGAAAGGTGGTGGAATGTATATAGTCTTTCTTCAATTCATGATTAGTTCTCTCGTTATCTTGTAATGTACTGGCTATTGGCCCTCTAGAATGACCATTGGCTTTCATTTCCCATCATCACGGCTCATTGCAATATCCATCGATGAAGTTTACTGTCAACTTATTCCGATCCTCCTTCAGCAGTGTTTCTCGTCCGATGTCTAAGAGCTTCGTCACATCTTGCCGGCAATCTGTATGTTGTCAGCGCCAATGTTTCGATCGTTAGAGCAAGCGTATCGTACCTAGAAACAGGCCTCTCAACTCCTTCCCTTTTCCACTAGCCAACCACGCACACGTCTGACCGCAAAGGGACGGACCGTCCTTGAAAAGGTCTTTGAAGAACTCTTCATCCGTAAGGTCGCCGTACTTCTGCTTCACATCATCTGGCGCTCCAGCTACATGATGTTAGCATGCTTTTCGGCGTCGTGTGCCAACGGTCATATCTTACCTCCGCCCATGTTGCCCCTCACTCCACCTGGATGCAGCGCATACATATGAATCGCTGGGTCCAGCCCATCCAGTTCCATCTCCAATTGTAGTGTGTGTGTGGCACGCATCAGAGCGGCTTTTGACGTCACGTATCCCAACGTCATGGGTACATCGACGGTACCGGATCGAGAGGCGATGTTGATGATGCAGCCGTGGCCACGGTCGCGCATTTGAGGGAGGATGGCGTGGATGAGCATTAGAGGCTGGACATACATTAGTAAACACACATTACTGTACGGAAAGACAGACTTACAGCCTTGAAGTTGACCTCGATCTGTTTCCAAAATGTGTCAAAGTTACCCATAATGAACGGTCGCTGAGTAAATATGCCCGCGTTGTTCACCAGTATATCAATCGGTCCCAAGTCTTTCTCCACTTGCGCGAACACCTCCTTGACGCGCTCCATATCCGTGACATCGCAGCCATATGCCTCGACCTTTCCTCCGAACGCTGAACATGTCTTTTTAGTTTGTATGAGGTTGTCGGTGTTTAGGTCGAGGATGGCTAGGTGAGCTCCGGATTTGGCCAATGACTCTGCGATAGCGGCACCAATGCCTTGTCCGGCTCCCGTTATGAGGGCTACTTTTCCGGCATTGGATCCTTCTAGAGCGGATGGAACGATTGGGCCGTATGGCGCGTGGTTGAGGGGGATGGTGCTGTAGCCGAATTGTGCTGGATCCATGGTCGCGGTGTGTGGATAATAGATCTTAGGGTGTCAATGGCTTCTTCCCTCAAACTAGAGATTGTCGCAAAGATATGAAGTTTGCCATGCTGTACATGCGGGCGGCATAGCTCCGACCGGTACGTGACCGATGCGGGGCGGTCTCGGGGTAGCTCTTGCCCCACACGAGGTATGTGGGGTAAATTCAAGAGCCGAATCGGTATTTCATTGTAGGCTTGGTGGGAAAGACAAACATGTCTACGGGCTTAGAAGGTATGGTCGCTGACGAAAGCTGAGGACGGTTTGTGATACTTCGCGAAACTGACGCGTGGTGACGTCTTCGGGTGTTCCTAAAGAGGCATAGTGCTGCCGCCACACATGGCCGACCTTGCGTCGCTGGTCGCACAATCATCCATGCTCCATCAACCGCGATACGCGACGACCTTACGAAGACAGTATCCGATGCTCGCGGCCTGAAGCCACATCATTGGACCTGTGACACGGACAGCGGTATGCCGCGCTCAAAGGGTACAGAGACCTCGACCATCAACGGTCGTCATCCACTACCACTTCATCTACGGGTCTGAACAAAACCAACATCTGGAGCAAGAAGAGATGATCCAAAGCGGCACAGCATATTGAACAATGCAAGACATCGCGTTAACAAAATGGCCTCAAAACCACTCAAACCGCCACAACAGGGGTTTAAATTAAACGCCCT
>Ga0265798_10008125_pt1 | contig 13441 bp, 8 predicted proteins | sample P3T30metagenome_FD_192430 | JGI IMG/M metagenome (GOLD analysis project Ga0265798, IMG submission 192430) | Plant litter microbial communities from East Loma Ridge, Irvine, California - P3 T30 | ecosystem: Environmental > Terrestrial > Plant litter > Unclassified | place: USA: California...
CCAAGGATACCCAGAGCGCGTACATAGGCATGCAGTTCTGCAGGTCCGGGGATGTGTGGCGGAACGCCGTCGCCTGTATGTGAGTACATATCTGCGTTGACCCCGACCAAGCTATTGAACAATGTTCGTAGGCGAGCGGAACCAGTGCTAAGAATTCGATGCGCGTCTCCAAGGGTAGCGTCGCCGTGATTGATGGCTTGGACGGCGAAGCGAGTCGCTGTACAGGCTACGCGAAACAACTCGTCATCGATGTCGAGGTCAATCAGCTACATGTCCTCAAGCAGTCCACATACAATCCTGTACCGAGCAGATTTCCCAGCTCTTTTGCTAGTGTTGTCATTCACTACCTTCTCAGTAAAGGTAGTCCAAGCCGGTCGATATTTTGGCCGATAGTGTCTTAGAAGCATGTATGCATATTCTATAAGATATTGGCGGTTCCACAGAAATTCATGTGCATGTTGTTCCGGGGAGAGGAAACAGAGTTCCTTTGCAGGTGGCTGCGTGAAGTGTCCGTAGCCACACAAAAATCGGATGATACTCGTAAAGAGATAACTCGGGATCGATGGGACCGAGGCGTCGTCGTCGTCATGTATGCCTTTCAGTATACGACCGACACCACCATTATAGTCATCTTTAGCCATATCTAATAGGCTTAAACCCACGTGAAAGTCCGGGCACCATTCTAAGAGGAAGGCAAGGAGGCGGTTTGAAGGCTTGACTTGCTTTTTGAGCATCCGTCTGAGTAGCTGTCTGTACTCAGGAATAGGTTCACTAATATAAACATAATGCAGTGAAGACAAGGGATCTGGCAAAACTTCCTTCATGTCTCCAGGTAGAAGATTGGCGGTGTCTTTCCCAGAAAGCTGTCCTGTGCTGGATGAAAAATCCGCGTGGGCAGACCTTTCTGCAGTAGAATAGGATAACTTTTCAAACATAGCGAGATAGATCTCTGGATGTGCAGGTTCTCCGGATGACTCAGAAGAGAGAAAGCATGCCCAGGCTTCCCTTCGTGTTCGTGTTGTCCGTATACGGCCAGCCCAAATTATCGGGCGGAGTTGATCGTTGTCGCAATATTGCGAAGAGATGCGTGGCAAGGACGTTCGAGTTTGTATAGTTGGACTCAGATCTGTATCCCAACCAGCGTAAATTTGCGCCACCTCTTCCCATGGACGAGCCGCATATCCAGCTTCGTACATGCGTCGCAGAAGCTGGGAAGCGCGTGAAGCACCAAATTCATAGCCTTTTTCCTCATCCATAGCTGTGCGATTTTCTTTCCACGGTGGCCAGGAGGGACCTTTGAGTTCGGCCCACTCTCTTTCTTGGGGTGTCTTCGCGTGAGCCAGCTGGTTGCGTATTACGGACCTGAAGCCGAGCTGTGTCACTATTATAGCAGGTGATGCATTCGCCATGTATTGTAAGATTCTAGATTGAGCCTTTTCCTGGTGGGTGGCATGGACTACAGGACGAGAAGATGCTGGGAGAGACAGCAGCATCAGATAGTTGTTGCAAAACTGAGTTATATCCGAAAGTCTGCGAGCCGGGATGGGGTTTGCCGCATTCGCGTCCTGATGTAAGCGACTTGCTTCAGTAACAAACCAAGATGCGATCCAGGGTATTGACTCGGGCCAAAGTTCACGCGCATGACGCACTAAACGAACCGCAATTATTTTGAGTGCCGACCAGCTCAAGGATTCCGACTGTACGATGCGGTGAAGATGCCCCATGATGATGCGCAAAGCAAACACTCTAATGTGTTTGCGACGTAAAAACAGCAGAAGCAGAAACAGAGGTGGCGTTTCAACCCCTGGTTCAAATATCTTTACTGCCATGTTTGATTGAGGCTCTGTGAGAAAAAGAGCCCATCGGTCTATGCTTTTCGGTGTATAGCCTCGAGATTGGAGGCAATACAGTTCTAGCGGAGCATAACTGAAATCCTGTTCGGGCACTGGTGATGTGGTGTGATGCTGAAGATGGCGAGCAAGAATTGAGTACAGCGAATGTGGTTCCAAAGCTTGCAAAGTAATACTGAGAGGCGATGCGGCTTTGCAAAATCCATGGGGGGCACTGCGATGGACATTGTTGTATGACAAGTCGACCTTGTTGGCAGGGGCAATAAAGTACAAGTGCCTGGCTGGACCGTTAATAGATGCCAACACTGTCGCAGGCCTGCTCTGGCGCAGGGCTTTTCTGGCGTTACGCGATAATCGTGTAATTTTCAGAGTATCCTCCTCTTGCAGACCATCTTCAAGGCTCTTTTCAGGGCTCTCTCCAGGGTTTTCTTCGGGATCCTCCTCTGAACCCTCAATCACGTCCCACAAGGACGCTTCGATGTCTGATGCAGCATCTGCTTGCAGAATACTTACGGAATTATCTACAGAAGATTCAAGAGAGTGCTCGTGGTTAGGTGGCTGTACAGAGTAGAGCCTGCAAAATCTCTGTGGCTTCTCATGGCGATGGGAAGCTATGCCGTTGACAGCCCTGGGCGTGGCGGGGTAGCTGGTAGAGGAGAGTGGCAGGAAGACATAAAGAGAACATGCTGGAATCAGCGAATATTTTCTCTTCTGATTTCGGTAGACTGGGGTAACAGGACCCTTCAGTGTCGAGTCAGCACGGAGTAGAGGCGTGAAAGACGCCCACAAGCTTACCAAGCGAATCAACAAGCGCGTCACGGTATAGGCGGTACTATACTGGCTACGTTGAGCTGGCAATGAGAGAATAGAGGGCATTCATCTGACGGAAGAGATGTCAAGAAACACGTGTAGTCGTCAATTGAAGTGGGAGGGGGGTGAAGAAAATCGTCGGTACCGGTGGCTCATGACCCATGGACACTAGCGCGAACATACCAGCTTCGTAAAACCGCGGCTTGAAGACGACTACTTCCGAATGCAGCAGTGGGATTGTGCATTGCAGAAAGCCTGTAACAATAGCGACGAGCGAAAAAAGAGCGTCACTTGAAGCGGACACAATTCACTGATTGCGCGGCAGTGTGCAAGGCGGCTGACAGTTGTAGCACTCGGCGGGCTTGCCTTGGCGTTCAGGCTTCGCGTGTTCCATTCATCGCTGCACGCACTTCCACCAAAGCAGGCCAACTTTGGACAATAGCCATCACCACCGCCAGGCTTCTCTCTAGCATTTGCGCGTCGTTGCAAGCCGTGCTGGACCAGAATACGCGCCTCCTAGATTTTCAACACCGCGCCTTTTATTGTTGGGGCAAGGGAATGCTGGTGGACGAGACTGACTAACGACGACCTTGGCCGCCCTGAGCGCGTTGTTCCATCCCACGGCATCACTCGCGCATCGCCAACAGCACCCCAAAGTCACCATGGCCGCCGCCAACGGCACCCTCACCCAGCCGTCGCTCCCGCCCGCGCCCCCGTCGCCGTCAGCCGCAAAACGCAAACTCGACGAGACTCATGCGATTGGCACCAATGGCGCATCCACGCCCGCGCAACCCCCAGCCGTAAACGCAAGTGCGCCATCTATGCAGGCGGTGCTGGAAGACATGCTAGAAGTTTTGAAGAGGTACGAGAGTTGGGAAGAGGCCCCCGCTTCCACGCGTATGCCATCAGCCAGCAGTAGACCCTGCCCAAGGCAATGCGCCTGTCGCTGGCCTGTAACGCAGTCCTTTCATTAGCACGCTGACAATTAGTAGCTACGACACACAGCCCTCGATCCTGTCCCATCCCATCACCTCCTCAATAACGCGATCTGCCTCTGGCGAAGCCGATTCAAAGCGCACCAAGCTCACCCCACCGACGGGCCCTGTTACTATTAGCAGTCTGGCAAAAGATGGGGCGTACGACACTCTGCAAGCCCTGGTCAAAGATGTCGAGAGTGCTACAACGGAGATTCTCGCTTCTAGCGGTGCGAGCGACTCTTCAGCTGCCCCAACATCACCCGAGTATACTGCGCTCCAAAAAAAGGCGCTTGCTTTCGAGACCATGCTGAAGAATCTGGTAAGCAGGGAAGAGGCACGCAGAACACATATCCAAGGAAAAGAGACAGATGTGAATGCGCATACCGAGCCCTCGAACGAAGACGGCACTCTGGTGCTCATCAAGGAGGAAGAGCAGGAGGCAGAGGTGCCCCAGAGCCGGACAGTCCTCACTCTATATGGAAGTGCGCCGCCCAAGCAACTTTTCTCGAGCTTGCAACAGCCTCAAAAGATAGCCCCCGCTGACGGCATATCTACTTTCGATACCGCTGTCAAAATCACCTTGCCCCTGCGCGAGACGAACCTGCCAAACCTCATCACGACGACCGAAGTATACCCCATCTCAGAAACGGACAGTAAGAAGAAAGTCGCCACGATTGGGGAAGTCTTCCGGGCCCCTGCCCATCTGCCACAGATTAGTCCGCCCAAGTCTGCTCGGCCGACGACGAGCAAGGGCAACAGTACCATTACCTTTGCGCACCAGGAACCGCCCAAGCCTCGACGCAAGGGATCCCAATCATATGCCCACCAAACTCTTTCTGCTGGTTTCTGGCTGGGCTATGGCGGAGTGGATATGCCCAAGGACCAGACATCGCCAACGGCAAAACAAAAGAGCAGACAACGGGCGCTAAGCATGGGCGAAGCGCAACAGCCACCTTCTGAGGCCATACTCGTTGCAGTTCAACAGGCCAGGGAAGATGCACTGTTTCGAAGTGCCTACTCCAGCTTTGCCCCAACCCGAGACGATACCTCCGCCATCATCCCCGAGGAGACCAAGAACATGGTGTGGTGGCAAAAGGTCGGCGAGAAGCGCTTCAATGAAATGTTCCCAATTGATCCGGCCCTGCTGGACCCCAACGAAGCCCAAAGAGTGCTCACCAACGGCACCACCGACGAGGAGGAAATGTTCAAGGAGGCTGTAGAAAACTTCACGCCAATCGAGGCCGATGTTTTGCTTGCGAAGGAAGAGAAGAGCCAAGAAGAAAAAGATACAGACGAGGTGCTCAAGGAAATCTCTGAACTCCTGGAAACGTTGGCATCGTATCAACGGATACGAAATCTCTCTCTCACAACCAACCCGCGTACACCCGTTGTGCAAAACGCTTCGCTCGCAACTTTGGCCGGCAGCCCATCAACACCATCATCCGAAGAGTTTGACGTGTACGAGATTCTCAAGTCACAACTTGCTTTGTTGATCTCACAGCTTCCACCGTATGCTGTAGCCAAGCTGAATGGCGATCAGATGGAAGAGCTCAACATTAGTCGAACCATTCTTTTTGATACAAAGGAGTACAAGGGTGTGTTGGAAGAAGATCAGCTCTCCAAACTTGCCAAGGCTCCAGCAATGCCTACCTCTACACCCGCAGCTCTAGCACGAACAGGCTCTGGAACTAGTGTGCATTACCCTGCGGGCCATCAGTACAGTCGTCCTGCACCCACGGTACCTCAGTCAGGCGCTCGTCCAGTGTATTCGCAACAGCCATCTCTCCACCGATCCTCGTCGATGCACCTGCAGCGCTCGCCTTCGGTTACGGGGCAGACTTTTCAACCGGGTGGTGCGTCTTATGCTCCTTCCTCTCGAGCAGGATACCCACAGACACCATCCTACAACCAGCAGGCACCGCGACCCAACTACGGGACCACTCCCTCTGGCCAATACTTCCCGCAGCGTTCGGGACAGCCAAGCAGCTACGGCGGTGCCGCCGGCTCGCAGTACTACAACCCTACTCCCCAAGCACAGGGCCAGAACCGGTATGCAACACAGCAAAACCAGAGCAGCTTCTATCCGCGCTCACAAAACGTTGCGCCTTTGTACAACGGCGGACAGACACCACAGCAGCGCACTGCGTCGCCCATGAAGGCCGCGCCCACTCCGGCAGCTTACGCGGCACGGCCAGCGTACGGCACACCAATCTCTGGAGGGCAGATGCGCAGCACTTACTACGGGCCACCACAGTACGCTACGCCACAGGCTCCCGCTCTCACTGCTCCCTACAATGGCGTGTCCAACAACCCCCAGCAGATGATGATTGACAGGCAACAAGCACAAGTGGCGGCTCAGTCACAAGCCCGACTCGCGGCACAAAACAGTTTTAGCAGCAGCAGACAGGGTTCTGGTACGCCTCAGCCGCCTAATGGGTCTATGTATGGCGCAAATGGGGCATCCATGTCGACGTAAGTGTTTTGTCGAGTAACTGTCAATTTGCGAGGTGTTCTGGATACCATAGATTTACAATCTGGCGTTGTGGGCATCCTGGCAGCCGGTATGTGTTTGAAGGGCCATTGTTCTCTGGGTGTTTTCTGTTTCCCAGCGCCTTTGTCCGCTTGTTCTTTTTGTGGTGGACAGCAGGTGTGTTCTGATTAGTCTTTTCTGACGGCCCATGCTGCATTCAGTGTGATGAGCTGAGACACAGGGATCGATTAGCCACTATGTTAAGATAGCCTTGAATTCTTAATAAGAAGTAGATGCGTCATGCCTGCTGTGACTGTGGCTGTGACTGTGAAGTTGGGGGCGGTGTGGCTGGTGGGACCCTGGATTCCGAATAGCCGAAATGACGTCGCGCGCAACGCGTTGCTCTCGGCAAGGTGCGGAGGTCAGACAAACGCAGCCCAAGAGCCCCATGTCCAGTCACGCTTCATGGCAAAGACGATGAAGTACACACAACACCATGGCTCATCTCTTGCGTGGAAAGCAGGCTGGAGTGAGCAACGACCTCTCGCAAGGCCTTGGGCCTGATCTCTTCGTCCTGGACCATGTACGCCTGACCTTTTCCACCCCGCCGTTGCGCTCCCGCCCATGGCCCTGTAGGCACAAGCTAACAACATGTGCAGATCCGCAACTATGGCATAAATTCAAAAGTCACCCAAGTTGCATACGATCCCGTCCAGTCCCTCATCGCTGTCGGCACAAGCGAGAGCAAATATGGCTCCGGTCAGATCTATGTATTCGGCCAAAAGAGGGTTGAAGTCGTGCTGCCACTTCCCAATCGCGGCGCCTCGGTCAAGATTCTACAGTTCTGCGCCGAAAAGCTGCTATGCGTCGATTCGAAGAATGACTTGTCGGTCTTCTCGCTGGCAACCAAGAAGCTGCTCAACGCACATTCCCCGCCTGCAAAGATCACGGCACTGCACAGCGATCCCACCATCGACTATGCGCTTTTGGGCACACAGCACGGAGACGTCTACGCGTATGATTTGGATAGGGAGCTCCTCACCCCGTTCAAGATACCGAACCTGTGGAGGGAAATGTTTCCGCGGTCGCGCTTGACGTCGGTTGTCACACTGTCACTGCATCCTCGCGATATTGGCTCTCTGTTGATCGGTTACAACGCGGGCGCAGTGATATACTCATTCAAGCAGAACAAGGCCCTGCACTTTTTCCACTACCTTCTTCCAAAAGGTGCTCCCGGTGGCGATTCAGACCCTAGTTCAATCTTCAAAGAACGCGAACCTCCTTTGACACAGGCGGTCTGGCACCCCACCGGCACCTTTGTATTGACCGGACATGAAGACAGCAGTATCGTCATATGGGATGCCAAGGATGGCCGAATCGTACAAGCGAGGACACTGACGGATACCAACGTAGACAAGCCAGGTCCAGGGAGCTTTAGTCCGGGTGCTGTTGAAGGCTCGTTTGCGCTCAAGTCGCCCATTTTCAAGATCGCCTGGTGCGCAAACAAAGACCCGGATGACACTGCTATACTTGTCGCCGGTGGACAACCGTCAAATATCTCTGCAAAGAGCCTCACTTTGTTCGAACTAGGCCGAACGCCCGTCTATGCGACTGCGACATGGCAGTTACTATCAGACCACTTTGAGAATCCCAAGAGGCAAAGGATACTACCATGTCCGCCTGGAACGGAAGTAGTGGATCTTTTCCTTATCCCGAGAACATCTCCGCATTTTGCTGGCTGCCAAGACCCCCTCGCCATCATCGCTCTACTTGCTTCTGGCGAGCTAATCACTCTTTCCTTCCCCAGCGGTATGCCCATCACGCCTACCAACCAGCTACATATTTCCATGACCCTCGTACATCCATACATTAACTATATAAACCTCGCACCCGTAGAACGTACGCGATGGCTCGGTATGACTGAGAAGCGACAACAGGGCCCTCAGTTCCTTATCGGTGGTGCTGAAGCTGTGCATCCCTTGAAGAGGTTTGCGGATCGGAACATCGTCCAAACGGCTCACGGGGATGGTACCATCAAGCTATGGGACGCAGGGCACGCAGACGAGATTGAGAACCACGCATTACTACAGGTTGATGTAGCTCGAGCAGTTGGCCGACCAGAGGATGTCCACATCACGCACACATCTTTTGCAGGCGCTGCCTCTGAGCTTTCGGTGGGATTGAGATCTGGCGAGATAGTCGTATTCAGATGGAACACGAACAAGCATGTGGGACAGGAATTCCCGCCAGGCGAAAACACTCCCCAAGCACTTACCGACATCACAGAAAGGAGTGAGGCGACACTCAAAGAGGGATTGCTACCTTTTACATTGCTTGCTGAAGGCAATGGGCCCGTGACTGCCTTGAAGCACTCCGACATAGGCTTTGTTGCTGCAGGCTTCGAGGGCGGAAGTTTAGCAATAATTGACCTACGAGGACCAGCCGTCATCTACAAAGCATCAATACAGGAGTTTATCAAGTCTGACAAACGCTCCAGTTTCCGACGCAGCTCGACACAGGCAGCACCCAAGGCAGAGTGGCCGACTTCTATCGAATTCAGTGTCATGACACTCGAAGATGATGAATACTCTAGTATCCTTGTACATGTTGGCACTAATCTAGGCCATCTTGCGACTTTCAAGTTGTTGCCTGAAGCAAGTGGTCGGTATTCGGTAAAGCTCGCAGGTGTGTGCTCATTAGACGACAAGGTTATCAGCATTTGTCCCATGCACGCAGAATCAGGGCGTCCAGCATACGCTTCTCAGTCCGCTGTGGCCGGACTTAGGACCGGGATGAAAACCAATGGCGTACTCTTGGTCGTCACTGTGTCAGGGGCAAGATTGTTTCGCCCTGCCACTAGTAAAGGCGCGCACAAGACGTTTGATCAATTCTTATGCGACGCTGCCACCGTAGTAAGGTACGCGGACAAAGGATATGCATTGCTTGGTCTGTATGGCGATGGTTGTGCGAGAGCCTATTCGTTACCCGCCTTGAAGGAGATTGGATCTGTCAAAGTTAGCGACGTACTCGATGTCCGTCGCTTCTCTGAAGCAGTCATCACACCCACTGGAGAGATATGTGGCTTCAAGGGACCAGCAGAAGTAGCGCTAATTGACGTTTTCGGGACTGGATTGCAATAGTGAGTCATTTTATCCATGTGGCTTAAGGCTTTGTATGCTAACGCCTTGTAGTGATCGATCAAAGGACATTCTATTCAACCCAGACTTGCTGATTCCGCCACGACCCACTATCAGCAACCTTCAATGGATCTCTGGCACTCAATATGTAACGCCAGAGGATATGGACCTTCTCAGTAAGTCTCTACCGTTTCCACCTCTGTGTACGTACCCCTTTAATAACCCCTGCCCAGTTGGCGGTCCCGACCGGCCTGTCTCAGCCCGGCAACTTGCCCAACAACGCGCAGAAGCTCAGCAAGAACATCGCCGCGCAAACCCCTCATCCTCTGCTGTTGCTGCACAATATTCATCCTACCCAACTCAAGCAAACACACCGACTGAGGAAGGCTGGGGTGCTTGGGCTACGCGCCAGCTCAATGAGCGTACAGAGAAACTCAACATCGTTGGCGATAGCATGGACAACCTTTCACAAAATAGTGCTGGCTGGGCAGATGACGTAAATAAGTTTGTCGGAAAACAGAAGAGAGGACTAGTTATGGGAGCTATGAAGAGCAAGTTTGGGTTTTGAAGCAGTGAGCGAATTTGTATTTTTTTAAACGGAGATTCAATCCAAGATATTCGGCATCTCGTGACGAACAGAAAACCGAGAAGAGTAGTGCCGTAGGTTAAAGAGCTACGATTAGAGAGCCCTAGCAGGTCTGGGTCTACAAACGCTAGATGCGCTTGGTAGGAGCTGGTATCTGCGTAATAAATAGCGCTAAGCGGCTCTCGCCGCATCCTAACCGGCCACGTTACCTACTAATGGTAAACTGAGGTCGACATTCACTCAGTAAACACTGTATTCAAGTGAGTTTAAGGTGCTGGGATAGCGCCTTTACTGCTTTCTTATATTGCCGTTACAACAATACCACATTGCGAAAATCTGTTGTTGAGCATCGATATCACTTATAAAAAGCTTAAACTAAGGTCGTTGCAACTCCGATCTATGCTTTGACACCCCTAACCCATTAGCCAGCCTAACTCCAGGCATTGCACGCACAGACACGGTAGTCCCCGACGTCGCTGAGCTTCGACATTGGGTTTCACCTACCTTAGTGCGAACTAGAGCGAAAAGCAGTCTAGCTCCTCCATGTAACGCCTAAGTTGGTCTGGCACATCTAAGCGCGGTCTTTTCTTTACCTAGTCGACCAAAATACAGAGAGACGCCGGTGGTGCTAGTACTAAGGCATATCATGTCCGCTTGGTGTCTGCCCTTCTTAGCAGTTCGTATCGAATGGTTAGCGGTAACAAGCACATGTCGAACAGGCTCACGTCCCCAGTCTAGACGTTGAAAGCTATGACTGTAAGATTAAAGCATAGATGTCAGCCGGTAAAGAGATTAGAGAAAGGGTAGGGTTGACCTAGTACTACGGAGGGTAGTGACATGTCAAGATTTGACCGTTGGGGTGTCACTGGGTAAAGACAGGGTTAGTAATACGATGTCACCTCCGGTATTACCATGTCACATCTGGTAGTATGTTGAAAAAAAGATGCCGCTATGGAAGATGGGAGGGATCCTCCTAGGAGTTCACGAGTGTCAAGGCATGAACAGGAACTTTTGTTTGTCACTAGGAAACTTCTACGATAATTCGAGAAGCGGTGAGGTGGATCAGGTCCTGAGGATGGAAGATGAGCATATTCTAGCAAGGGGGAGGGCGTGGCGGGACACAGGGACAGAGGGATACTTAAACAGCTCGTTGCCTTCTCTTTTTGAAAGTATCTCAGCATCTCAGCATCTCAGCATCTCAGACTCTCAGACTCTCAGCATCTTCAATACTTCCCAACAATCCCAAGCCTACTACAGCAAAACCAAACAGCCTTCAAAATGGTTCAAATCTCCTCCCTTGTTACCCTCTTTGCGATGGGATCCTCTGTCTTGGCCAGTCCTGTGGTGGCGGTCAGCGCTGTTGCCATGTCTCCCCAAGTCTCTGCTATCCCCGATCAGGGTCTGGCTCTACGGTAAATGATAGAATCTACCTATTATCTCAACTATGCTAATACTGGTCAAGTGCTGATGAGGATGGTCGTGTCACCGGCATTGCTCCTTTCACTGACGGCGTCGAACTCGATCAAAAGGGCGGAGACGCTGCTGATGCTATAGCTACAGCTGTACTCCATATCCTCGACTTGGTTGAGGGCATCCTGGACCAACAAGAGGTAAGTCTTTCCCTTTCTGTTTTAGCAGCTGCTGTGTTTCCAGGGGCTAATTTTTTCTCTTTCAAAACTTGCAGCGTCGTAAGGCGTTTACACAACAGGTCGCTAGAGAAGTTCACACCCGCCTCCCAGGATACAACGTTGTCGTATGCAACGTGGGATACTCGCTTACGGGTTCCGGCTTCCAGCGCGTATCTGGAACGAGCTTCAAGGCCAAGTTCGGCGCAAACGTGTCCTTTGATGTCATCATATTCAACTCCCCCAAGACATTTGTGAGGCGCGGAGATGGAGGATTCCAAAACGTAAGTAACATGAAAAACCCCGCTGGGATTGGGTGATTAGAATACTTTACTAATATTGTATTTTATAGTGGGCATACATTGTCGGCAGCAACTGCCAGACAAACGGAGCAACCATCAACTGCCCTGCCCACCGCTAGTGTACCTGTTGCACAAGAGGAAGAGGAGTTGTGTATGCTCTACAATATGCGAATATTGTAACGAATTATTGACCTGTAGAGGGTATTTGGTTCAGAGTCTCTCAAAATTCTTCTTTTCACTCTCGGGTTTTCATCAGCAAAGGTTATAGGGGTTTGGTGCCGAAGAAGCTTCCTCATAATATCCTTCAGCGGCTGGTTGTTTTGTTTGGATTAGAAATAGACATAGATGGATAAAAGTAGCTTAGATTGGTTTGGGTAATTTTATTTGTCAACTTTTTAGAGGCTTGTACATGATTGATTCCCTGATTAGTCGCTTTTGTGATTGTGAATACAGTGAAAATTAGTTCAACTCTCTTTTCTACTTGACAGGGTTTTTTTTCTCGATACATAGTGTAGTCCTGCTTACCTCAAAACCTATACACAGGATATCGATTCGTAGAACAAGTCTATATTCTATAAGTTCTAGAGTGTAGAGCGGTGTATCTCGTGAGGATTATCTCGTAAGCGTGAGAAAAGCGATCGTGGAAGAGACCAAGACTTTAATTGTTGTAAAAGGCCTAGTAGTAAATAGGGGGAGTTCTGTATCCGTTATGACTAATAGTTAATCTAGGGAGCGTAGTGATAGTAAAAGTGATGTTGAGGAGCGACATACCTAGGTATGCTCTTCTAAGCTAAGTAGACGCTGGGCGGCCTCTAATTTCCTAGGGGAGACGTGCTTGATAAGCACCTCATCTGTTGGGTAAATAGCGAAGTTGATGATCGAATCGCTCCTGATGTTTTCGTGTGCGAAAACAGGAGAGGAAGTGGACTTATTTAGCGGTGGCAGACTTAGAGCTACCCTCGCACTGAGGACCCTCTATACTATATTTAAGTAAATGTCCGTATCCACCACAATTACTACAAATGGTCTCCTCATTTATTCCCTTGCGCTTGTTCACTCGCCGACAGGCACAATTAGAAAATTAGTGATCACCTGATTTGCACTTGAAGCAGGGAGGAGGTTTCTCACAGTAGTACTTGAAATGGCCCTGTTCGTCGCAGTTTTTACGTCATCATGTGTCGCAAAGTATAGCAAGTCTTAGCTTTAATTAGATCCTAGCCTTGGTCAACACAACCACAACATCACTACCAAATTTCGACTCATCATGTGCTGCTGCTCAACCATGGGATATTGGTACTGCTGCCTGGAAGCTGGAGGGAGTAAATTCTGCCGTGCGCTCAATTTTTCTTCATCGACATCATCTACTTCCTGTTGTTATTATTCGTAATAAATATGTACTACTTTGAGTGCGAGACATGTGACCGTGATTTCGGCAGCCGGCAAGCTGACATACAACACATGAACGCACTCAACCATTGGAGACCACGTTATAACTAAGATACATATAACCGTAGGTTCGGTAACCGGCAAGCTGCCATACAAATCATGGGCGCACTCAACCATTCGAGCCCACGTTACATGTGCGATACATGTGATCGAGCATTCTTTACTTAGCGGCCAGTGGACCAGCACATGGATGATACATGACACCGCGAACCTCCATTTAAGTGCGAGACCTGTTACA
>Ga0265798_10008126_pt1 | contig 13441 bp, 12 predicted proteins | sample P3T30metagenome_FD_192430 | JGI IMG/M metagenome (GOLD analysis project Ga0265798, IMG submission 192430) | Plant litter microbial communities from East Loma Ridge, Irvine, California - P3 T30 | ecosystem: Environmental > Terrestrial > Plant litter > Unclassified | place: USA: California...
CGGCGCCAGCAGGACCGGCGACGCAACTTCCACACGTCGATGGCGATTCCCGCCGACGTGCCGGCACTGTCGTACCAGAAGAAGGAGAAGGAGGGCGTCGTGCTGCCGTACGGACGCGTGTACCGCGTCGAGATGGAATACGGCATCCGTTACGAGATCTGCGCCCAGCGCGTGGATGCGGCCGGGCGTGCGCTGGATAAGTGCGATATCCCGTATATTTGATTTGCAGGGAGACGTGGGTCTCCGTGGGCAAACGGGAGAGTTCAGATGGCGCAATCGAAATCGTCGGGCAGTCAGAACAAGCAGTCCGCCACGCAGGCTGACGTGGAAGCGACTCCGTCCAAGAAGAAAGCCAAGAGCGGCAAGGAAGCTGCCAGCCATACCAAGGCCGGCAGCGACAAGGGCGCGGGTGGCGGCAAGAAGCAGGCGCGCGGTCACTGATCGGCGTTTCGGACGAATCTCCGGGATGGAGCGTGTTCCCCGGCGCTGCCCGGGGCGTTTCCTTTCTTGTCCCATCTTCGCATGTTGTGTCGTGCTGTAACCGTGTGTAAATCCGCGGCGTGCAGGCGCGATATTCCTTATCATGTCTGATCGGGAAGGAGATTTGCGATGAAAAACCTATTATTGACGTTGCCTGTGGCACTCGCGCTGGCCGGCTGCGCCGTCCCAGGTCCGTATTACGCGACGCAACCGGTCGACCCCTACCAGTGGCGTACCGTGTCCGTCACGCCGGTGCCTGTGGGCACGGGGGCCTCGGCCGGCAGCAGCTACACGTCCGAACCGGTGCGCACGACCACCTACGTGCAGCAGCCTGTGTACGTGCCAACACCTGTGTACACGCCGGCACCGGTGTATGCACCGGCACCCGTGTATGCGGCACCGCCGGCGTATTACTGGCCGCCGGTTTCGATCGGGCTGGATTTCATGTTCAGCAATCACCGCCATGGTGGATGGGGCGGGCGCGGCTGGGGTGGACGCGGCTGGGGCCGTGGTCACCGTTGACGAGAGGCGCCGGCCGTGCCGGCGCGTTGTCAGTGCAGCAGGAAGAAGGTGGCTTGCGTCAGCATGTCTGCCGAGCACAGCAGGTAGGTCGACGTACCGACAAATCCCAGCACAATCGAGCTCAGCGTAAGTGGAAGATGGCGTAACATGATGTGCTCCTGATGACCGTCGCGTGGGGATTCGTGATGGTTCCATCTTAAGCGGTGCTTAAGGAGCGGTCATCGGCAAAAGCGTCGAGCACTTGTAGGAATACTGCTCGCCACAATGCGCAGGCTGTCTTGCCTGCGCTTTTTTTTGCAAGTGACTGAAACGGAAGAGCTTATTTGCGGCCGAACGGGATGACGCTCGATTCCGGCGCCGTGTCGAGTGCATTGGAAATGGTCAGCCAGTGGGCCAGCTGTTCGGGATGGCTGATACGAATGCCCATGCCGTCGATAAAGCCGATCAGCTCAAGCGTGCTGGCGTTCATTTTTGCTTTCGATACGGTGGGCGCGGTCGCGATCAGCCGGTCGTACGCCTTGCGTACCTTGTGCTCCCATTTGTGCAGGCCGGACTCGTCAAAACGGTTGGCCTCGAAGTAGACGGTCAGTGAGCCGTCCACATTGCCGAAACCGACTACGCCGGCGCCCTTGCGGATCGTTGTCGACGCATCCAGGTCGAACGATTCGGTGGGGACGAAGATGCCGGCTCGGCCGCCAAAATTGGGATGGCCGACAGGGGTGTCTTTGCTGTACGTCGTGAATTCACGCGTGGGATTGTCTTCTGCCATGATGGATGCATTTTCGCAAAGGTCGATGGCGTTATTTTAGCGCTAAACTAGTGCCGAGTGGAAACAATCACGAAGTTTTACTCACTCTGTTGCCGGGCGACCGCACACTCTGTCAGCCGACCCGCAAACCCAGCGCCGCGACGATCTCCGCCGCCTGCCGCGGCGAGATCCACGCGCCCTTGAACAGCTTCGTATCGGCCAGTGTCAACCCGCCCAGGTCGGCTTCCCGCAGGTCGGCATTTTCGAAGCGCGCGCCCTTCAGGTTGGCGTCGCGCAGGCTGCCACCCTGGAAGACGGTGTCGCGCAGGTCGCAGCCGGCCAGGTCGGCGTCGGACAGATCCAGCCCCACCAGCGTGGCCTTGCGAAACGACATGCGGCGCAGGTCGGCGCCGATCAGCAGGCATTCCTCGAACGTCAATCCCAGGTGCGCCGCTTCCTCGAAGTTCGCCCCCGTCAGCTTGCAGCCCTTGAAGACGGCGGAGGCCAGCTTGCTGCGCCGCCAGCTGCTGTTGTTCAGGTCGCAGCTGTGGAAGCGGGCGTCGGTAACGTCGGCGGATTCGAAGTCGGCCTCGCGGCCGCGGCAGCGCTGCCACGTGCTGTGGCCCAGGCTGGCCGCATAGAACGACGTCTGCGCCACGCTGCAGTTGTGGAAGGACGCGCCGCGCAGGTCGAGGCGCGACAGGTCGGCGTTGTCGAAGTCGCAGCCGTCGAAGGCCGGCGTGCCTGCTGCGAGAAGGGCGACGACGGCGTCGCGGTCCAGGGTTCGATCCGATACCTGCATTACAAATACGCTCCAAAAACAAAAAGCCCCGTGCGGACACGGGGCTTTCTGAGAATTCGGTGGGGTGGCTGATGGGGCTCGAACCCACGACAACAGGAATCACAATCCTGGACTCTACCAACTGAGCTACAGCCACCACTGAACTACTACTGCTTCTGCAACACCTTCTGCATGACAGAGGCCGCATTATACATAGCCGTTTTGCTTCTGGCAAATCTAAATATTCGTTGCCTCAAAAACGGTGACAGACACCGTTTTCTTGAAAAATGGTGTCTGTCACCGTTTTCCTGTCGGTGGGTCGAAAAATGGTGTCTGTCACCGTTTTTTTTGTCGGCGGGTCAGGCGACTTCGACCGATTCCACTTGCGGTGTGAGTCCCAGCAGGCCCCGGAACGCTGCGGCCAGCGTGGCGGCATCGGCCGTCGTGTAGCCGCGCAGCTGCGGTGTGCCGGCGGGACGCAGCAAGCCGGCGCCTTCCAGCAGCCGCGCCAGCTGGCGTGCCACCGCGTCGCCCGTGTCGATCAGCGTGACGGGCCCTGTTGCATGGTTGGCGACGACCTGGCGGATGACGTCTTCGACGAACGGATAGTGCGTGCAGCCCAGCACCAGCGTATCGGCGCCCTGTTCCAGCAGCGGCACGACGAACTGCTCGAGCATGGCCGCCGTCTCCTTCGTTCCCAGCTCGCCCAGTTCGATGCGGTCCACCAGGCCGACGCACGGCTGCAGCAGGAACTGCGCGCCCGTGGCCGCGGCGATCTGGTCGCGCAGCTGCAGCAATTTTTCGCCGCGCAGCGTGCGGTCCGTGGCCAGCACGCCCACCTTGCCGGACTGCGTGGCGGCCGCACCGGGTTTCAGGCCCGGTTCGACGCCGACGATGGGCATGCCCGGCCACTCGGCGCGGATCGCCTTGATGGCCGACACCGTCGCCGTGTTGCAGGCGACAACGAGCGCCTTCGCGCCTTGGCCGAACAGGAACCCCGCCACGGCCAGCGAACGCTCGATGATGGATTCCTCGCTGCGGCCGCCATACGGCGCGTAGGCCGTGTCGGCGAAATAGGTCAGGTGCTCGTGCGGCAGCTGCGCGTGGATATGGCGCAGCACGGACAGCCCGCCCACGCCGGAATCGAAGATGCCGATCGGCGCGTCGACGGACGTTGGGTGAACGGGCTGCGTCATCGCGTCACCCTCAGGCCGGAACGGCGGCGTTCTTCAGCGATTCGATCTTGACGGACCATTCCTTCGGGCCCGTCTGGTGCACCGAGGTGCCGGTCGAATCGACGGCCACCGTGACCGGCATGTCGACGACGTCGAATTCATAGATCGCTTCCATGCCCAGGTCCTCGAAGCCGACGACCTTGGCGTGCTTGATCGCCTTCGACACCAGGTAGGCGGCGCCGCCGACGGCCATCAGGTAAGCCGACTTGTGCTTCTGGATCGATTCGATCGCCGTCGGGCCGCGTTCGGCCTTGCCGACCATCGAGATCAGGCCCGTCTTCTCCAGCATCATATCGGTGAACTTGTCCATGCGCGTGGCCGTCGTCGGACCGGCCGGACCCACGACTTCATCGCCCACCGGATCGACCGGGCCGACGTAGTAGATGACGCGGTTGGTGAAGTCCACCGGCAGCGGCTCGCCCTTGGCCAGCATGTCCTGGATGCGCTTGTGCGCGGCATCGCGGCCCGTCAGCATCTTGCCGTTCAGGAGCAGGGTCTGGCCCGGCTTCCATGCCGCGACCTGCTCCTTGGTCAGCGTGTTCAGGTCGACGCGCTGCGACTTCTCCGTATCCGGTGCCCAGCTGACGCTTGGCCAGTCGGACAGCTTCGGCGGCTCAATGTACGCGGGGCCGGAGCCGTCCAGCACGAAGTGCGCGTGGCGCGTGGCGGCGCAGTTCGGAATCATCGCGACGGGCTTCGATGCCGCGTGGGTCGGGTACATATTGATCTTCACGTCAAGCACCGTCGTCAGGCCGCCCAGGCCCTGCGCGCCGATGCCCAGCGCGTTGATCTTGTCGCACAGTTCGATCCGCAGTTCTTCCAGCTTGTTCTGTGGGCCGCGCTGCTTCAGCTCATACATGTCGATGTCTTCCATCAGCGACTCCTTGGCCAGCAGCATGGCCTTCTCGGCGCTGCCGCCGATGCCGATGCCCAGCATGCCCGGCGGGCACCAGCCGGCACCCATCAGCGGGACGGTCTTGATGACCCAGTCCACCAGCGAGTCCGATGGGTTCAGCATGACGAACTTGGTCTTGTTCTCCGAGCCGCCGCCCTTGGCCGCCACGGCCACTTCAACGGTGTTGCCTTCGACCAGCTCCATGTGCACGACGGCCGGCGTGTTGTCCTTGGTGTTCTTGCGCTCGAAGTGCGGGTCCGCCACGATCGATGCGCGCAGCTTGTTGTCGGCGAAGTTGTACGCGCGGCGCACGCCTTCGTTGACGGCGTCCGTGACGGTGCCCCGGAAGCCTTCGAAGCGCACGCCCATGCCGATCTTCAGGAAGACGTTGACCATGCCCGTGTCCTGGCAGATCGGGCGCTTGCCTTCCGCGCACATGCGCGAGTTGGTCAGGATCTGCGCGATCGCGTCCTTGGCGGCCGGGCTCTGTTCCGCTTCATAGGCGCGCGCCAGATGCTGGATGTAGTCGGCAGGGTGGTAGTAGCTGATGTACTGCAGCGCTGCCGCCACGGATTCGATCAGGTCGTCTTGCTTGATGATGGTCATGTTAAAAACTCACTAGCGATTGGCTGGATTAGTGTTGCTTGGATGCGTTGTGCGTGGTCGTGGTCAGTCGGTCCGTGTAGGCAATCGCCATTGCCGACAGCAGGAAAGCGATGTGGATGCAGGTCTGCGCGATCAGCGTCTGCGCGTCGTACACCTGGGCGTTGATGAAGGTCTTCAGCAAATGGATCGACGAAATGCCGATGATGGCCGTGGCCAGCTTGGTCTTCAGTACCGACGCATTCACGTGCGACAGCCATTCCGGCTGGTCGGGATGTGTCTCCAGACCCATACGCGACACGAACGTCTCGTAGCCGCCCACGATCACCATGATCAGGAGGTTCGAGATCATGACGACGTCGATCAGGCCCAGCACCACCAGCATGATCGTTGTCTCGTTCAACTTGGTTGGCATCGGCGCGTTCGGTACGGCGACGGCCTGGAAGATGTGCTGCAGCGCTGCCTCGTTGCCCAGCGCGGCGCCGATCAGGTCCTTCAGCTCGACCCAGAAATGGAACACATAGACGCACTGCGCCAGGATCAGGCCAATGTACAGCGGCAGCTGCAGCCAGCGCGACATGAAAATGAAGGCGGGAAGTGGCCGGAGGCGGTGCTGTTGCGGCTGCTTCGGGTCGGTCATCGTGCTGCGTCTCCTCTGGATTGATGCGGGCAAAAAACACCCGACATTCTACACCCGCCAGTTCCTTGCCGCAGCTCAAGGCCCAGAGTTCTCCGCCGGTCCGCCACAGTTGCGCGAGCGGTCGCGCGACGTTGTGGCAACCCGTTGTTTGAACGAAACAAGAGTTGCAAATTTTCTCGGATAACTTTTGCTGTACGGCACTTGTTTCTCTACAATTTCGTGGCGCTTCATTCTTGCCTCCGACGCTCACGCGCCCTTGGCACACGCCCGCGCCCACCTCAACTGGAAGAAAAACAATGTTTAACAACATGAAAATCGGCATGCGCATCAGCCTGATGCTCGGCTGCCTGTTTGCGCTGCTGCTGGCCGTCAGCGTCATGTCGCTGGTCAGCGTCGCCCGCAACAACGAGGGCATTCGTGACCTCAAATCGAGCAGTACCGGGCTCGTCACGGCGCAGAACGCCATGTGGGAACTGCGTTTCGGTATCGCCAATTTCATGACCGGCAACGAGCAGGCCCGCGCCAAGATCCTGGGCGACGAGAAAAAATGGTCCGGCATGATCGCCGAGAGCCTGGCGGCATACGAAAAGAGCACGCTGACGGACGAAGAGAAGGCCGGCCTCGTGCAATTGAAGGACTCGTATGCGAAGTATTTTGATTCGCGTCCGCGCTGGTTCGAGCTGTACTCGGCCGGCCAGGTGGAAGAGGCGGCCGACTGGCGCGCCAAGAACACCAACAAATTCGGTGCCGCGACCGTCAAGGCCTTCAAGGACCTGATCGAACTGCAGAACCGGAACGCCGAAGAGGAAGTCACCGCGCTGCTGGCCTCCAACGACACCTATCGCGAGGTGCTGATCTGCGTGGTGCTGCTGGCGCTGGCCATTTCCGCTTTCATGGGCTATCGCGTGGTGCGCTCCGTCGTCGTGCCGGTGCGCGTCGCACTGCGCCTGGCCGAGACGGTCAGCCGTGGCGACCTGACGGGCAATATCCAGGTGCGTTCGAAGGATGAAATCGGCCAGCTGATGCAGGCACTGAAGAACATGAACGAGAGCCTCGTGCGCATCGTCTCCGAAGTGCGCAGCGGGACGGACACGATCGCCACCGCGTCCGGCGAAATCGCTGCCGGCAACCTGCACCTGTCGCAGCGTACGGAAGACCAGGCGGGATCGCTGCAGCACAGCGCTTCGTCGATGGGCGAACTGACGTCCACCGTGCGCCAGAACGCCGACAACGCGCGCCAGGCCAACCAGCTGGCGCAGGCGGCATCGGGCGTCGCCGTCAAGGGCGGCGAGGTGATCGGCCAGGTCGTCTCGACGATGGACGCGATCAACGAATCGTCGCGCAAGATTGTCGACATCATCGGCGTCATCGACGGCATCGCGTTCCAGACGAATATCCTGGCGCTGAACGCCGCCGTGGAAGCGGCACGCGCCGGTGAGCAGGGCCGCGGCTTCGCCGTGGTCGCATCGGAAGTGCGCAACCTGGCGCAGCGTTCGGCCAGCGCGGCCAAGGAAATCAAGGGCCTGATCGGCGACTCCGTCGAGAAGGTCGACGCGGGCAGCCGCCTGGTGGCGCAAGCCGGCAGCACGATGAACGAGGTGGTCGATGGCGTCAAGCGCGTGACGGACATCATGGCCGAGATCACGTCCGCCACGGTGGAGCAGAGCGCGGACATCGAGAAGGTCAACCGCTCGATCGGCCAGATGGACGAAATCACGCAACAGAACGCCGCGCTGGTGGAAGAGGCGTCGGCCGCGGCGTCGTCGTTGCAGGACCAGGCGGGCAGCCTGGCCCAGGTGGTGGCCGTGTTCAAGCTGAACGCCCAGCCGCACACGCCGCCGCGCGCACTGGTCGCCCTCGGCGCCTGATACACTCTGGCCTTTTCAGCAACCGCTGGGCTAGCGCGGCGGGCGAATGAGGCCGATGGAAGAACGGGACGACAAGCTGCATTGGGTGCAGGCGCTGCGCGGTATCGCGGTGCTGGGCGTGGTGCTGACGCATGCGCGCTACCTGCTGCAGAACACGGACCAGTTCCCGCTGGCGCAGCGGCTGTTCTATCCGGGCGCGGCGGGAGTCGACCTGTTCTTCATCATCAGCGGCTTCATCATGGTCTACACGACGGCGGGCGCCAGCGGTGCCCGCGCCGCGCTGCTGTTTTGCGCGCGCCGCATTGCGCGGGTATGGCCCGCCTACATCGTCGTCACGCTGCTCTACCTGCTGCTGGCGCGCGGCGGCCTTGCCTACTTCGACGATGTCGACCGCTCGATCGGCGTCGTCAAGTCCCTGCTGTTCCTTCCCGTCGATCCGACCAATCCGCCTTTCTTCGGCTTTGCCTTCCCGCTGGGCTGGACGCTGGCGTTCGAGATGTATTTCTATCTCGTGTTCGGCCTGTGCATGCTGACTGGCCGGCTGCGCTGGTTCACGTTCTGCGCCTGGATGCTGCTCACGCTCGTGCTGCTGCCGATGGGGCGCGGCGGACCGTCGCTGGACGCGCGCCAGCAGCTCGCGTTCGCCACGCCGTACCTGCACCTGGTGACCAACCCCATCGTCCATGAATTCCTGGCCGGCGTGGTCATCGGCCACCTGTACCGGCGCGCCTGGTTCCGCGTGCGCAGCGTGGAGGTGGCGTGGCTGCTGGTCGTCTGCGGCATCGGCTTCGCCGCCTGGTACGTGTTCGGCAATATTGGCACATTCCACGGACCGCGCGAATGGGGCTGGCCGCTGGCGCTGATGGTGCTGCTGCTGGCGCTGGCCAGCAAGACCGTGGTGCTCACTCCGCCGGCGCCGCTGGTCTGGGTGGGCACCGTGTCGTACTCGATGTACCTGACGCATTACCTCGGCCAGGGTCTGCTGCTCCGGTACGCGCCGCGCTGGGGGATCGATACGCAGACGTGGGCGCAGGTCTTCCTGACGGTGCTGTGCGCGCTGCCGCTGGCCGCGCTGGCGCACTGGCTGCTGGAACGGAAGCTCGGCGGCGCGGTACGGCGCGAGTTGCTCGCGGCCGTGTCGCGCCTGCCGTTGGTGGGGAAATAGTCCGGCATCGTCGCCCTTCGTGGATTCTGAGTAGAATGACAGCATTGTCATTTGCCACGGGCGCACGCCCGGCTGTAAGGGGGTTGTAAGGGCGCCCGCTTACTGTTCTGGCAAACTATTCCAAATACCACGACGGAGACAAGCATGACCGCTACCGCAGCACAGCAAGGCACCGAACAACAGGGACCTGTCGAATCGCGCGTGTTCGCACCACCCGCGCAGTTCACGGCGCAGGCCACCGTGGCCGGCATGGAGGCCTACCAGGCCCTGTGCGACGAAGCGGCGCGCGACTACGAAGGCTTCTGGGCCCGTCTCGCGCGCGAAAACCTCGAATGGCAGACGCCGTTCACGCGCACGCTCAACGAAGACGACGCGCCGTTCTACAAATGGTTCGACGACGGCAAGCTGAATGCGTCGTACAACTGCCTGGACCGCAACCTGGCCAACGGCAATGCCGACAAGGCCGCCATCATCTTCGAAGCCGACGACGGCGCCGTTACCCGCGTGACGTACCGCGAGCTGCACGAGAAGGTGGGCAAGTTCGCCAACGGCCTGAAGTCGCTGGGGATCAAAAAAGGTGACCGCGTCGTCATCTACATGTCGATGTCGGTCGAAGGCGTGGCGGCGATGCAGGCTTGCGCGCGCATCGGCGCCACGCACTCCGTCGTCTTCGGCGGCTTCTCGGCCAAGAGCCTGCAGGAGCGCATCATCGACGCGGGCGCCGTCGCCGTCATCACGGCGGACGAGCAGCTGCGGGGCGGCAAACAGCTGCCGCTGAAAAGCATCGTCGACGAGGCACTGGCGATGGGCGGCTGCGACACGATCAGGAACGTGGTCGTCTACAAGCGCACCGGCGGCAATATCAACTTCGTCGAAGGGCGTGATCTGTGGCTGTCCGACCTGGTCGACGGCCAGAGCGCCGACTGCGAGCCGGAGTGGGTGGACGCGGAGCACCCGCTGTTCATCCTGTACACGTCCGGTTCGACGGGCACGCCGAAGGGCGTGCAGCACTCGACCGGCGGCTACCTGCTGTGGGCCGCGCTGACGATGAAGTGGACGTTCGACCTGAAGCCGGACGACGTGTACTGGTGCACGGCCGATATCGGCTGGGTCACGGGCCACACATACATCGCCTACGGCCCGACGGCCGTCGGCGCGACGCAGCTGATCTTCGAAGGCATCCCCACGTTCCCGCACGCGGGCCGCTTCTGGGAGACCATCGCCAAGCACAAGGTTTCGATCTTCTACACGGCACCCACGGCGATCCGCTCGCTGATCAAGGCGTCGGACGTGGACGCGAAGGTCCATCCGAAGAACTTCGACCTGTCGTCGCTGCGCCTCCTCGGCACGGTCGGTGAGCCGATCAATCCGGAAGCATGGATGTGGTATTACCGGAACGTCGGCCAGGAAAAATGCCCGATCGTCGACACGTTCTGGCAGACGGAAACGGGCGGCCACATGATCACGCCGCTGCCGGGCGCCACGCCGATGGTCCCGGGCTCCTGCACCTTGCCGCTGCCGGGCATCATGGCCGCGATCGTCGACGAATCCGGCGCGGACGTGCCGAACGGCCAGGGCGGCATCCTCGTGGTGAAGCGTCCATGGCCCTCGATGATCCGCACGATCTGGAACAACCCGGAGCGCTTCAGGACAAGTTACTTCCCGGATGAACTGGGCGGCAAATACTACCTGGCCGGCGACGGCGCGATCCGCAACAAGGACACGGGCTACTTCACGATCACGGGCCGCATCGACGATGTGCTGAACGTCTCGGGCCACCGCATGGGCACGATGGAAATCGAATCCGCGCTGGTCGCCAACCCGCTGGTGGCCGAAGCGGCAGTCGTCGGCAAGCCGGACGACACGACGGGCGAATCGATCTGCGCCTTCGTCGTCCTGAAGCAGGCCCGCCCGACGGGCGAGGAAGCGAAGAAGCTGGCAACGGAGCTGCGCAACTGGGTCGGCAAGGAGATCGGTCCGATCGCCAAGCCAAAGGAAATCCGCTTCGGCGACAACCTGCCCAAAACCCGCTCCGGCAAGATCATGCGGCGCCTGCTGCGCGTGCTGGCCAAGGGCGAGAACATCACGCAGGATGTCTCGACCCTGGAGAACCCGGCGATTCTGGAGCAGCTCAAAGAGTCGGCATAAGGGGCGGCCAGATTCGTCGATGCCATCGAAAGCCACCTCGCGGTGGCTTTTGTCGTTTCAAGGCCAGCTGTCATCGGCGCGTCACATCGCTGTCATATAACAGGCGGCTGACCGAATTCATGACAACCTTATAATCAGGAGCCGCCCCATGCCAGTCGTCCATCCATCGCGCACGCCGATCAATGCCGCCATCCTTGCCGTCACGCTCGCGCTCTGCGCCAGTGCGGGCGCCGCGCCGTTCACGATCAACGGCGCCGTCACCACGGGCCAGCTCCTGGGGCCGGGCAGCGGTCAGGTTGGCACGGTGAGCGCCGGCGCTTCTCTGACGACGAGCGGCGGCACGGTGGCGGTGACGATCTCCGGCAACGACGCGGTGCTGAACAACCTTGGCACGATCGAGCAGTCCGGATCGGGCCGGGCGATCCGCGACAACAAGGGTGTCACGGGTCTCGTCATCAACAACGCCAGCGGTGCGCTGATCCGCACTGCCGATGCGGACGTCATCCAGGTCAACGTGGCGACCGGCACCGCGACGCTCAACAACTACGGCACGCTGCTGTCGCAGAACGCGTCGGCCGGCGGGGCGCAGGCCGTCGATTTCTCCGCCATGACAGGCGCGAACACGATCAACAACTTTGCCGGCGCGGTGATGGCGGCTTCCGAGGCCGACGCCGTGCGGCCCGGTACCAACGGCACGCTGTTCAATGGCGGCACGATCCGCTCGCTGACGGCAACGGGTGCCAGCAGCGACGGCATCGACGGGCAGGGCAACTCGGGCATCCGCGTCTCGAACGCCGCCACGGGCCTCGTGGCGGGCGCGCGGCACGGCATCACGGCGGAGCAGGCATCCGCCGGCACCGCGTTCGCGCTGTCCGTGACGAATGCCGCCGGCGGCACGATCCGCGGCAACAGCGGTTCGGGCATCAACGTGGATGGCTTCAACGCGCGGCAGGTCGTCACGATCGTCAACGACGGCGCGATCCTCGGCAACGGCGTCACCGGCGATGGCGATGGCGTCGATGTCGACGGCCTGGTCGACATCACCAACCGCGGCGTCATCCGCTCGCTGAATGCCTACAGCGAAGCAGGCAGCGGCCTGGCGTTCAGCGAGGGCATCTCGGCGGGCGGCGGCAAGATCGTCAACGCCGGCATCATCGAAGGCCTGACGGCGGCAGGCAACCGCAACGCCGTGGGTCGCGGCATCACACTGGCCGGCAACGACATCACCAGCGGCCCGCTGGCGGGCACGCGCGAAGGCCTGTACGGCAACGCAACCATCGTCAACCAGGCCGGCGGCCTGATTCGCGGGCAGGGCGACGCCGCCATCTTCGCGACCGGCGCGGCCAGCGGCTACACGGTTACGATCGAAAACCACGCCGGCGCGACGATCCAGGGCGGCGGCGCCACGAGTGCGGCGATCCAGGGCGGCGCGGACAACACGGTCATCCGCAATGCGGGGACGATCGACGGCGGCAGCAACGGCAGGGCCATCGCGCTGGGCGGCGGTGCCAACAGCGTGATCGTCAGCGGCGGCAACGCGAGCATCATCGGCGATATCGACGGCGGCAGTGGCGCGGCGAACACGATGATCGTCGACGCGGGCGCGGGCAACGCGTTCGCCTACGCCGGCGCTATCTCCGGCTTCGCCAGCGTGGAGTTCCGCAGCGGGCCGGCGACGCTCACCGGCCAGAGCACCTACACCGGCAGCACGATCGTCGGCGACGCCACCCTGACGCTGGCGGGCGCCAACCGCATCGACGCCGCCAGCGCGCTGGTCATGGCAGGCGGGAAGCTGGACCTGACGGGCGCCGCCGCCCAGACGTTCGCCAGCCTGGCGCTGACGGGCGACGCCACCATCGTGCTGGGCCAGTCCGCGCTGACATTCAACGGCCTTGGCGCAGTCAGTGACGGCGCCAGCCTGAGAGTGCTGGACGACGAGGGCACCCCAGGCTATGCCTTCCGCCTGCTCGGCAACTACGCCGGCAACGCCACGTTCCTTAACCTGATGCGCGCCACGACGGTGGACGCCATGGCCGTCACGTACAGTTTTGACGGCACCTACACCAACGTCCAGGCAGTCCCCGAACCCGCCACCGCAGCCATGCTGCTGGGCGGCCTGGCCGTACTGACGGGCGCCGCCCGCCGCCGCAAAGGCCAGTCGATGACGGGACAATAATTGTTCCACCGAAAAAACTTGGTACTCAACGGCGATCCTTGCTATAATCTGCGCCTCTCGCAAGGCGGGAGAAGCAGCATGCAGGAGAGATGGATGAGTGGTTTAAGTCGCACGCCTGGAAAGCGTGTGTAGGTTCATAGCCTACCGGGGGTTCGAATCCCCCTCTCTCCGCCAGGAACA
>Ga0265798_10008128_pt1 | contig 13440 bp, 9 predicted proteins | sample P3T30metagenome_FD_192430 | JGI IMG/M metagenome (GOLD analysis project Ga0265798, IMG submission 192430) | Plant litter microbial communities from East Loma Ridge, Irvine, California - P3 T30 | ecosystem: Environmental > Terrestrial > Plant litter > Unclassified | place: USA: California...
CGTCGCGCCGGTGGTGGAGCAGCGCGGCGGCGTGACGGTGCATCGGCTGCCGATGGACAATCTCTATTGGCCCTACGACCCAGCCGGCGCGGGGCAATCGCGGCTCAATCGGCTGCGCTGGCACGTCCGCAACCGCTGGAATCGCGCCGCAGCGAAGCGCTTCGGTGCTTTGCTCGACGAGGTCCGCCCCGACGTCGTCCATTGCAATGTGATCACCGGCTTCGGTCCGGCGGTGTGGCGCGAGATCCGTCGGCGCGGGTTGCCGCTGGTGCAGACGTTGCGCGACTATGGCGTGATGTGCACCCGCTCGGGCATGTTCAAGCACGGCAAGGTCTGCGAGCGACGCTGCCTCGAATGCCGCGCGATTACGGCGCCCGCGAAGCGCGAGTCGCCGCAGGTCGATCAGCTCGTCTCAAACAGCGATTACGTCATCCGTGCACATCACGCGGAAGGCTATTTCGCCGGCGTCCCGGCGCGGCGCATCTTCAACATCGTGCCGCTGCAGCAGCGTGCGCGAGCCCGGCCTGCCACATCGGCGCCGCTGGCTTTCGGCTTCATCGGCCGGATCGAGCCAGAGAAGGGGATCGAGGTGGTGCTGGCGGCGTGCGAGCGGCTGGAGCGCGACGATTGGACGCTCACGATCGCGGGCAGCGGCATGACCGACTATGTCGCCCGGCTGCGCGCGCGCTACACCGACACGCGCATCACTTGGCTCGGGTATGCCGAACCGGACCAATTCTACTCCGCGATCGACACGATCCTGATCGCCTCGGTATGGCCCGAGCCGCTGCCGCGCACGCTGATCGAGGCGCTGTCTTTCGGCCTTTCAACGATCTGCGCTGAAGCGGGCGGCATCCCCGAGATCGCTGACCTCGCGCGCGTGGCGATTACCTATGCGCCCACCGACGTGGCGGCGCTGGCACAGGCAATGCGCACCGCGATCGACGCCAAGGCGGAGTGGCGCGCGGGCGGGCTGAGCCAGGATGACGCGCTCGACCATTTCGCAGAAGCGCGGATCGTCGCGGCTTACCGCGCGGCCTATCATGACGCCATCGATGGACGCGGTTGAGCCGTACCGCGCTCAGCGTTCGACTCGCACCGCTCCCTCCGCCACGCGGCTGCGCTGCGCCAACGCATCGAGCAGCACAGGCGGATAGGGCCCGACGACGACCGGCGCCTCGGGCGGTGTGGCGTCAGCGTCGCGCAGTAGCCCGGTGCGCTGCACGTCGACGAGGGCGTCGTGGAAGGGGCGGCGCAACACATAGGCGCGCGCGTCCGCCGGCAACGCCAGACGCCCGTCGCGCGTCGGCGCGGGCACGGCGAGCCCGCGGCCCCAGCTGTCGAGCTGCGGCCCCGGCGCGACCAGCGGCACCACCGCGAAGGGGCACGCCGGGCGGTGCAGCTGGACACGGCACGCCATCTGCGTCGCCACCCCCATCGCCTCGCCGTCGACCAGCAGCGCGGCATTCGGATCGGCGGCGACGCGGGACACCACCGCGCGCCAATCCTCCTTGGGCAGATGCGGCCGCGTGAGCGCGACGCTCACCCCGAGCGCCAGCGCGAGCGCGACCAGCGCGGCGGCATAGCCGCGTCCGCGCAGCGTGCCGACGCCGCGCGCCGCGAGCACCAGCGGGAACAGCGACAACCACAGGATGGTGCGATCGAGGAAGATCGGCTGCTTGAGGTTGAGCAAGAGGAACAGCGCGGTGCCGACCGCGAGGCAGGCGAGCGTCAGCCGCGTCAGCGCCTCGCCGCGCGCGCGCCATGCTCCCAGCGCGACGAAGCCCGCGACGAGCAGCGGTGCCGGCAGCTGGAGCGCGCTGATCTGGCGCGACTGCAACAGCGTGGCGACGTAGACGAGCGCGCTCTTGGTCAGCCCCAGACCCTGCATCCAGCCGAGATTGCCGTTGGGCTGGGTGAGCTGGCGGAAGGTGATGTACAGCCACCAGGACGAGGCCAGCACGATCATGCCGCCGGCGACCGCCAGCGCGATCCACAGCCGGCCGTGGATGGGCCGGAAGCGCGCGTCGACCCACATCAGCGCCAGCGTCGCGGTGGCGGGCCAGATCACGCCGGTGGTGTGCAGGTAGATCCCCGCGACCGCGCCGGCGACGTAGAGCAGCCAGCCGATCGTCCGTGCACGCGCCGTCGCCGCCAGCATGACCTGCACCAGCCCGGCGAAGGACACTGCCACCGCGAGATAGAGGAAGATGTAGGCGCGGACCTGGTGCGAGAAGTACAGCTGCTGCGGCGACAGCGCGAGCAGCAGCGCCGCCGCCACCGCGGCATGACGGCCATAGCCGCGCGCCACGGTGGCATAGATCACGCCGATCGCGGCGAGGCTGGCGGCGATGCCCGGCACGCGCAGCCCGGCGTCGCTCAACTCGGTGCTCTCGATCCACCAGCGCAGCAAGGTGTAGAACAGCGGCGGGTTGGTCTCGCGCAGCATCCACGCGCTCCACAGCCGCTCGGTCGGCTGCGCCGCGAAGAACACCGAGGCAAGTTCGTCGAACCACAGCGAGTAATCGGAGAAGGCGAGCCGCACCATCGCCGCCACCAGCACCGCCGCGGTTAGCGCGGCGAGCCCGATTCGTGACTCGAGCCCCGAGCCCGGCCAGCGCCGCGCGGTATCGCTCCGCTCCATCCCGTCCCCTCCCCCGCGCGAGCGCGGCGTGTTCAGCCGCGTTTGCGCCAGGTGAAGATCGACGACATCGCGTAGTTCCACACCGTGGTCACCGCGATGCCGGCGAGCGCCGACACAATCAGGTAATTCTGCCGCTGATACAGATAGTGCGCGATTCCGACATTGGCGAGGAAGCCGATGCCGCACACCAGGTTGAAGCTGAGCCAGCCCCACCACAGCCGTCGCCCGGTGAGCCGCTGGTCGCGGTAGGTCAGCAGGTTGTTGAGCAGGAAGTTGCTGGTCGTGGCGACCAGCGTGGCGGCGCCCTGTGCGATCGCGAACGACCGCCCCTGATGCGCCGCGCCGTCGCCGAACGTGAGCAGCGACTCCAGCACGATCGTCAAGACCAGAAAATGGACGAACACGCCCGAGCCGCCGACCATCGCGAAGCTGATGAAGCGCACCGGCACGTAGCGCCCGAACATCTTGTCGAGCAGCAGCTGGAGATATTCCCACAGCACCAGGCTGTCGAGCTTACTCTCGCCGTGCTGGCGGGTGCGGAAGGTATAGGGCACCTCGGCGACGCGCAGCGGCTCGGGCGTCGAGGCGGCGATGTCGAGCAGGATCTTGAAGCCGACAGTCGAGAGATTGGGCAGCGCCGCCATGAAGGCGTCGCGGCGCAGCATGAAGAAGCCACTCATCGGGTCGGTGATCGGCGCGCGCGTCAGCCGGCCGGCGAGCCGCGTGGCGAAGCGGCTCATCGCGGCGCGGCGGCGGTCCCACTCGCCCACCCCGCCCCCGGCGACGTAGCGGCTGCCGACCACGACATCCACGTCGCCTTGCGTGATGCGCCGGAACATGTCGGTGAGCACGCGCTCGTCGTGCTGCATGTCGCCGTCCATCACCGCGACATAGGGCGCCGCGGTGGCGAGGATGCCCTCGATGCAGGCGGTCGACAGGCCGCGGCGGCCGAAGCGCTGCACGACCCGCACGCGCGGGTCGGCCAGCGCAAGATCGCGCGCCTGGTCGGCGGTGCGGTCGGGCGAATTGTCATCGACGAAGACGACCTCCCAGCGCACGCCCGCCAGCGCGGCATCGAGCGCGGCGACGAGCAGCGGCACGTTGCGCGACTCGTTGTACACCGGCACCACGATGGCGAGCTCGGCGGGCAACACGCGCGCCGGCGCGGCAAGGGGCGCCGCCTCGCGCAGGGTGGGCCGGTCCATTCTGTCTCCCGTGTCGATCATCGTGACACCGCGTCCGGCGCGCTCGGCTGCGGGTCGAGCCGCACCGACAGCGCCGGGTCCCACACCGTGTAGGTTTTGCCCATAAACACCGACTCGATGACGCCGACGCCGACGCCGTAGAGGCTCAGCACCGCCGAGGAGGCGAGCGACAGCGGCTTGGCCTGGGTCTTCTCGCCGATCGCGAGCAGCAGCGCGCCGAGCAGCGCCAGCGCGCCCGTGATCGCCCATCCCGCAGCCAGCGCGAAGCCGAGCGCCGCGAACAGCGCCGCGCCCGCGACGAAGAAGGGCATCAGCCACTTCATCGGGCGGTGTGACACATAAGCGTAGAGCGGCAGGAAACGCATGCGCCGCAGCTGCGGCCACATCGCGCGATGCACGTTGAGCGCCTGGCACGCGATCCGCTGCTTGCGCCGCTTTTCCTCGTTGGCGCCGGTGGCGCTGCGCTCATACACCTCGACGTCGTCAGCGCTGACGATGCGCTTGCCCGCGATCAGGATGGTGAGGCTGAGGAACAGATCGTCGATCAGGTGCGGCGGCGGTGCGCGGTACAGCACACGGCGCATCATGAACATCGCGCCGTCGCAACCGATCAGCCCCATCCGATCGCTCTCGATGCGCTTGATCTGCTCCTCGCGCTGCCAATAGCCCGAGCCGAGGGCCGCGGTCGCGGTCTCGTCCGAATTGGAGTAAACTAGGCGTGCAGTGGCGCAGCCGACGCTGGGATCAGCGAGCCAGCGCGCCAGCCGCGTCGCGACGTCGACCTGGCTCTCCACGTTGGCGTCGGTAAACAGGATATAGTCGCTGCGGCTGCGCGCGACGAGCAGGTTCATCCCGAAGGTCTTGCCGGCGCGCTCGGCACCTACCACCAGATCGATCCGATCGGCGTAGCGCTCCAGGATCGCGACCGTGCCGTCCTGCGGTGAGTCCGCGTAGACGTGGATCGTCGCTGGGCCGTAGGCCGCGGCGACCTCGAGCAACCGCTCCACCTTGGCGGCGATGACGTCCTGCTCGTTATAGGCGCTCATGCAGATCGCGAGCGACGGCGGCGGCGCGCTCAGCGTGGTCGCCGGCACCGCCGGGCGCGCCCGCACGAAGACACGCAGGCTGAGCGGATAAGTCAGCAGCGGATGGGCCGCGCATGCCAACAACACCGCGGTCGCCACCATCGCGAGAACGATTGACGTATCTATTGGAAGTCGCCCCGACTAACGCCCGCGTACACTGGCCCCTGAGCGCCTAGAGTGTGGCGAGACGTCATCCGATGCAACGGAAAAACCAGTACTTACCATATCAGAACAGGACATCATGCTGCGCCGCACCATGTTGACGGCCCGCGATCATCACTGGTAGGTATCGCCGCTGTTAACCGGGGAGCAGTGTCGGTGCGTATCACAGCCTGTTGGGGTCTGGTCCTGCTTGCCAATGCGGGCATTGCGGGGGCGCAGAACGCGCCCGCGCCCGCCGCGGCGACGAGTGCGCCCGCCTATCTGCTCGGGCCGGGCGACAAGGTGCAGATCGCGGTCTACGGCGAGCAGGAGCTCACGGGCGAGCAGCTGGTGGGGCCCGACGGCAGCGTGACGCTGCCGCTGATCGGCCGCGTGATGGCGAAGGGTCGCTCGGTCAACCAGGTCTCCGAGGACATCCGCGCGCGGCTTGCCGACGGCTTCGTGCAAAACCCGAGCGTGGCGGTGACGATCGTCAATTATCGCCCCTTCTACATCCTGGGTGAGGTCAACACGCCGGGCCAGTATGAATATGCGCAGGGCATGACCGTCCTGTCCGCGGTCGCGCGCGCCGGCGGCTTCACCTATCGCGCCAAGAAGGGCGAGGTGTTCGTCAAGCGCGAGGGCGACCCGCAGGAATATCGCGTGAAGGTGACCAACGACCTGCTGATCCAGCCGGGTGACACGATCAGAGTCGGCGAGCGGTACTTCTGATGCGCCCCGCTCACGCGCGGCTGGCCAAGTCGCTGGCGCTGCTCGCCGCGGGTGCCGCCTGCCCCGGCGCCGCGACGGCGCAGGTCTTTGGCCCGCTGCTCGATTCTGAGATCCCGCTCTCGACGCAGACCGGGCGTAACCAGGGGGTGCAAAATCGGGCGAAGCCCGAGCTGGCGCCGGTGGGCCTGCCGCTCGGCAGCTTCCGTCTCTATCCGGAGGTGACCGCGGGCATCGGCCTGACCACCAACGTCGTCGGCGCCGAAACAAACGCTCGCTCCGACTCGTTCGCAACGGTCACGCCGCAGGTGGCAGTGCGCAGCGACTGGGGTCGCCATGCTCTGTCTGGTCTCTTCAACTATTCGGGCGCACGCTATCGCTGGACCGACGCCAAAGACGAGGACGGCTTTCTCGCCCAGGTCGACGGGCGGCTCGACGTCGTCGGCGAGAGCGAGCTCAACGGCTCGGCCTCCTACCGACGCGTCTACGAGGACCAGCAGGAGGCCAGCTTTCCGGTGACGGGAGGCGGCGCGGTGGCGGTTGACCAGGCGCGCGGCGCGCTACGTGCGGCGCTGGTCACCAATCGGCTACGCTGGACCGTCAGCACGGACTATAACAGCTTCCGCTATCGCGACACGGTCAGCACTAACGGTAACCGGCTCGATCTGTCGTTCCGCGACCGGGACGTGTACCGCGGTACCGTCCGCGCCGAATATCAGACCAGCCCGGACAACTCGCTGTTTGCGCAGGTGACCTACCGCCGCACGGACTATCTCACGTCCGAAGCCGTCAACGATCGCACGAGTGACGAATGGCGCGGCAGCATCGGCGCGATCGCCGATGTCACCAGCCTGCTGCGCATCGCCGGCGCCATCGGGTATTTTCGCCGCAGCTACTCCAACCCGTTGTTTGACACGGTAGGCGATCTCGCGGTGGACGTGCGCGCCGACTACTATCTGTCGCCGATTACCACGATCTCGGCGGTGGTGTCGCGTCAGCTCGAGGAAGCGGCGGTACGCGGCTCGGCCGGCTATATTGCCAACCGAGTGGGCCTGCGCATCGATCACGAGCTGCTGCGCAACCTCGTCCCCTACCTCGGCGCCGATTACTTCACCGGCAACTTCAAGAACTACGACCGGGATGATCATGGATTCAGCGTAGGCGGCGGCTTCGAATACACGCTCAACCGCCGCTGGGTACTCGACCTCGACGCCAACTATCGCTCACGCCTCAGCTCGGGCACGTTCCAGGGACCGGAGATCAACGAGTTCCGCGCCGTCACGAGCATGAAATTTCGTATTTGACCCAGGGCGATGTCAGCATCGATCCCAGCAAGCGCAGGTAGGTAATGAATCAGGAGACCATCCGTGACCCTGGGCAGCAGGATCTCGCCGGGCTGTTCTCGCGGCTAAGGCGGCACCTGCCGATCAGTATCGCGATCGTCGCAGCGATGCTGGTGCTGGCCTATGTCGGCACCAAGCTGATGACGCCGAAGTACACCGCTTCGGCGCAGCTGCAATATGCGCCGAGCGAGACGTTGGCGCGCGACGCCGGCACCGGCGGCACGCGCCCGCTCGGTGACCAGGAGCGCGAGGCGGCGATCAGCTCGCAATTGCAGATCGTCAATTCGCTGCCGGTCGCCAAACAGGTGCTTCAGGACAAGGCGGTGGCCAACAACCCGCGGGTCCGCGAGATGGCCAAAGCGATGGACCCGAGCGGACAGTCGCTCGATGCGCTCGCCGCCGCGCTCCTCGCCAACGTCTCCGCCGCGCGTGTCGGCCAAACGCCGCTCTTTACGATCAGCTACACCGACCAGAGCCCGCTCGACGCCGCCCGCATCGCCAACGCCTTCTCGCGCGCCTATCTCGTAGTGCAGGCGCAGCAGAAGGCTGGGACCGAGGACGGCGGCAAGACCGACGCCAGCAAGCAGCTCGCATTGCTGGCGCAGCGCGCGCGCGACGCTGACGCTGCGGTCGCAGCCTATCGCCTGCGCAACAACATTGTCACCGATCCCACAGCGGTGAACTCGGGGATCGATCTTAACACCATCAACAGCGAGCTGGCGGGCGCGCGCGGTGAGGCGGCTCAGGCGGCGGCGCGGGGCGCCGCGAGCGGCAGCACGGTGATCTCGGGTGGCATTGATACCACCGCCTTGTCGAGCCTGCGTCAGCAGCGCGCTGAGGCGGCGCGCGACCTCGCCGGGCTGAGCGCGCGCTACGGTGACCGCAACCCACAGGTGATCGACGCGCGCCAGCGCGTCGCGGAGCTCGACAAGTCGGTCGATCGCGAGATGGCGAGCGTGTCGCGGAGCGTTCGTGCCGAGTCGGACGCAGCGCGCGCGCGCGCCGCGTCGATCGAGTCGAGCCTCGCGCAGACGCGCGGGCAGCTCGCCTCCAACGTTCGCGCCGGCGTGGAGCTGGCCGAGCTGCAACGCCGCGCTGATGCGGCGCGCCAGCTCTACACCAACCTGCTCGCCACGGTCGGCCAGCAGAACACCAATCTTGCGATCGTCCAGCCGGACGCGCAGATCATGGTGGCGGCGGTGCCGCCGATCGCGCCTTCGTCGCCGCGGCTCGCGATCAACCTGCTCGTCGGCTTCGCACTCGGCGTCGCGATCGCCCTGGCGCTGGCCTATCTTCGCGAGCGCTGGTCGCAGACGATCAACACGATTGACGACATCCAGCGCCTGCTCGGCGTCGACTTCCTCAACTCGATCCCGACGCTCACCTCGGCGATCGACAAGCCGCGCACCAAGGACCCGGCCGAGGCGGTGATCCTGCACCCGATGTCGTCCTATGCCGAGGCGTTCCGCAGCCTGGCGACCACGCTGATTTTCGACGCGCGCGAGGCCAAGACCGAGGGCGGGCGCGTGATCGGCGTCACCTCCGCGCTGCCGCGCGAGGGCAAGACGACCACCACCACCTCGATGGCGCGCGTGCTGGCGATGGCCTCGACCAAGGTCGCGATCATCGACGCCGACCTGCGGCGCCGCTCGGTGACCCAGGCGATGTGCCCCGACGCGCCGATCGGCTGGACCAACGCGCTGAACGGCGAGGCGACGCTGCGCGACGTCATGATCACCGACCAGACCGGCGCGGTGATCCTGCCGATCACGCCGGGCGCGGAGAAGAGCCAGCGCATCTTCGAGACCGAGGCGTTCAAGGACATGCTCGCCACGCTGCGGCGCGAGTTCGAGGTCATCCTGATCGACACCGCGCCGGTGCTCGCGGTGGTGGACACGCGCACGATGATCCCGCAGCTCGACTCGCTCGCGCTGCTGACGCACTGGCGCCGCACCCCGGTAAAGGCGGTGCGCGCCGCGCTCCACCAGATCGAGACGGTCGGCGGCTCGGTCGCGGGCGTGGCGATGACGATGGTCAACCTCAAGACCCAGGCGCAGTCGGGCTACGGCGACGCATCTTACTACTACACCGACATGAAGGAATATTACGTCAGCAACTGACGGCAGGCCGCGTCGGCGCGAGCCGGCGCCGCCAGCCGTCATCCCGAACTCGTTTCGGGATCCACCGTGCCGCAGGCGCCGCGGCCCCTGAGTATGCGGAACGGTGGATCCTGAGACGAGCTCAGGATGACGGGGGTGTGTGCCGTGCGCACCAGCACCCTGACCCTTCCCATCACCATCGCCCAGACGAGGAGGACCGATCATCCCGGCGCAACGCCTCGAACGCGCGATGCGCACGCTGGCCGCGCCGCTGGAGCGGCGCGTCGGGGCCGCCGCGGCGCCGCGGCTCTACGCGCTGGTCGACCAGGGCACGTCGGGGCTCGGCAACATCATCGCCTTCGCTTTGCTCGGCCGCGCGCTGGCGGTGACCGAGTTCGGTTCGGTCGGCATGATGATCGGGCTCCACTACGTCATCGCCGGCTTCCACCGCTCCGCCGCGGTGCTGCCCTTCACCACCGACCATCGCGCCGACCACGACCCGCGCGCGGCGCACGCCGAGAACAGCGACTGGTGGTGGATCGCGCTCGTGCTCGCGCTGGCGCTCTCCGCGGCGACCGCGCTGGTCGGCGGCGCCGTCGCGCTGGCGGCGCGGCGCTGGCCCGAGTGCGGCTGGGCGGTCGAGCCGCTGCTGCTCACCGCGCTGATCTCGCCCGCGATGCTGGCCTGGGAGTTCGCGCGCCGCTGGCTCTACAAGATCGACCGCGCCGACATGGTCGCTTTGTGCGCCACCGCCTATTTCCTCGTGCTCGCGCTCGCGGCCGCGCTGGCCGGCCACGTCGGGCTCGGCGCGCCCGGCGGCGCGCTCGCCTGGGTGCTCGCCAGCCTCGCCGCGCTCGCGCTCGCACTGCCGGGGCTCGCCCCCGGGCACGCCGACCGCGCTGGCGTCCGCACGCTGGTGCGCCGCCACCGCGCCGAGTCAAGCTGGCTCGCCGCGACCAACCTGCCCTATTCGGTCTACAGCACCGCCTCGATCGTGGTGGTGATCGGCGTGCTGGTCGGCCCCGTCGCCGCCGCCTTGTTCACCGCGGCGCGGACGCTGACCAACCCCGCGATGAGCATCGTCTCCGCGATCGACTCGATCGACAAGCCACGCGCCGCGCGCGCGTTCGCGGCCGAAGGGCTGCCGGGGCTGGCGCGGGTGGTGCGGCGCTCGCGGCTCACCATCGCGGTCGCGACCGGCCTGTATCTGGCGCTGGTCGCGGTGTTCGCCGCGCCGCTCGTCGCGTTGGTGTTCCACGGGCAATATGACGGCTCCGCCGCCAACGTCCGCCTGCTCGCGCTCGGCTTCTTCCTGTTCGGGCTCAACCTGCCGTCGGAGACGCTGCTGATCGTGCGTCGCGCGGGGCGGACGATGCTGGCGATCCGCTGCGTCACCGCGGCGCTGACCATTCTCGGCCTGTGGCTCGGCGGGCGCCACGGCGTCGCCGGCATGGCGATCGCCTTCGCCGTGACCCAGGCGATCAACCTGCTGCTGCTACGCGCCGCTGAGGCGCGCCACGCGCGAGAGACCGACGCATGACCGACATCCGCTACTCGATCGCGATCCTCACCTACGCGCGCGAGCCGATCCTCGCTGAGGTGATCGAGCGGCTCGCCCAGCATCTCGCCGGGCGCAGCGACTATGAGCTGATCGTGATCGACAACAATGTCGAGCGGATCGACCGCGCCGCGCAGCTCGCCCCCTTCGCGCACGCGGTGCACCTGTGGGACGGCGTCAACAAGGGCGTGGTCGCGCGCAATCTCGCGTTCGAGCGCGCGCGCGGTGAGGTGATCGTGCTCCTCGACGACGACGTGTTCGTCGAGACGCCCGACTTCCTCGACCGCTTCGGCGCGCTGTTCGACGCGACGCCGCGGCTCGGCGCGGTGACGATCCGCAAGCACGTGCGCGGCGAGACGCGCGCACGCCCCGACCTGATCCCGCACACCGATAAGTCGATCGATCTGACCAAGCCGTTCGACACCTTCCGCTTCGTCGGCGGCTGCGTGGCCTTTCGCGCCGCGACGATTGCGGAAACCGGCGGCTTCCTGCCCGACTTCTTCTACGGGCTGGAGGAGATCGAGCTCTCCTACCGCATCATCGATCGCGGCTGGACGATCCGCTACCAGCCCGACATCGTGTGCGAGGAGCTGGAGCATCCCGCCGGGCGCAAGCCCAAGCGACTGGTGCAGTCGGACCGGCTGACCAACAAGTTCATCATCAGCTATCTGCGCATGCCCTCGCCCTATGTGTGGATAAACCTGATCGCCTTCCCGCCCTATGCCTATGCCTTTGCGCGCGGCGAGATGGACGTGATGCGCGCGATGCGCCAGTTCGTGACGTGGCTGCGCCGCCGCGACCGCCCCGCGCGCGCGCCGATCGGCAAAGCGGCGCGGCGCTACATTCGCGACTGCGGGGGGCATCTGTGGCGGTGATCTCGCGAGAAATCCTCCCCGCTCGCGGGGAGGTGGCAGCGCGCAGCGCTGACGGAGGGGGAGCTCCGCGAGCGAGGCGGTGCGTTCGCGTCGAGCCCCCTCCCCCATCGGCCTGCGGCCGGCGGTCCCCCTCCCCGTGCCGGGGAGGATCTTACATCCCCCACCCGGAGACCCGCCGATGACCGCCTCCGCGTTCCCGCCGCTCGGCCTCGGCTGCGCCAAGATGGGGTCGTTCAACAATCCCAGCACGCTCGCCGACAGCGTCGCGCTGGTTCAGCTCGCGCTCGATCTCGGCGTGACCTTGCTCGATACCGCCAACATCTACGGCCAGGGCGACAGCGAGCGCGCGATCGGGCGCGCGCTGCGCGGCCAGCGCCACCGCGCCCAGGTCGTCACCAAGGCGGGCAACGCCTTCTCCGCCAAGATGCGCGTCCTGCGACCGCTCAAGCCGCTGCTGCGTGCGGTGCTGGCGCGGCGCCAGATGGGCGCGGCGGTGACCGCGCAGCGCACTGGCGCGATGCGGACCGACTGGAGCCAGGCCGGGCTGCTGCGCGCGCTCGACGGCTCGCTGGGTCGGCTGCGCAGCGATCACGTCGACGCCTTCCTGCTCCACAGCCCCGACGCCGCGACGATCGCGCGCGGCGAGGCGATGGGCGCGCTCGCCGAGGCCAAGAGATCGGGGCGCGCGCGGCTGGTCGGCATCGCCTGCGATGACCTCGCCGGGCTTGACGCCGCGCTCGCGAGTGACGTGACGGAAGTGCTCGAGTTGCCGTGGGACGTCATCGCGGCCATCGCCGACGACACGCGCGGTGCGGCGATCCGCGCGCGCGGCATCCCGGTGATCGCGCGCGAGGTGCTGCGCTTTCAACCCGGCGTCGACGCCGCGGCAGCGGTGCGGCGCGCGCACGCGTCGCCGTTGGTCACCACCACGCTGATCGGCTCGCGCCAGCCCGAGCGCGTCCGCGCGCTCGCCGCAGCGATCAGCGGGCAGCGGTAACATCGCGGCGAGCCCTCCTCGTCATGCCGGGCTTGACCCGGCATCCATCGTGCGCCGAGCGCCTCGGCCGGGGTGTACGCGGCACTATGGATCCCGGCTCAAGCCTGTCCTGAGCGACGCCGCAGGCGGCGTCGAAGGGGCCGGGATGACGAAAGGGATAGAACGGTTCGAGCGTCCCGCGGCGGGCGCGACGGGAAGGATACAGGCATGAAGATCGCGTTCGTCGGCTGCGGCTATGTCTTCGACATCTACATGCGCACGCGCTGGGCTTATCCCGAGATCGAGATCTGCGGCGTCTACGATCGTGACGCCGCCCGCGCCGCGGTGGTGCACCAGCATTACGGCTTCCCGCTCTACCCCTCGCTCGACGCGCTTCTGGCGGACGCGCGCGTCGAGGTGGTGATCAATCTCACCAGCATCGCCTCGCACGAGGAGGTGACCCGCCGCGCGCTGGAGGCGGGCAAGCACGTCTACACCGAAAAGCCGATCACCACCGAGCCGGCGCGCACCCGCGCCCTGTTCGAGCTGGCGGAGGCGAAGGGCCGCGTGCTCGCCGCGGCACCGTGCAACCTCTACTCGGACGCGGTGATGACGCTGTGGAAGGCGATCGCCGACGGCGCGATCGGCCGCCCCGTGCTGGTCTATGCCGAGCTCGACGACAATCCCGCGCACCTGATGCGGCTCGACACCGTGACGAGCCCGACCGGCGCGCCCTTCCCTTATGCCGAGGAGCTGCAGGAAGGCTGCACCGTCGAGCATATCGG
>Ga0265798_10008129_pt1 | contig 13439 bp, 10 predicted proteins | sample P3T30metagenome_FD_192430 | JGI IMG/M metagenome (GOLD analysis project Ga0265798, IMG submission 192430) | Plant litter microbial communities from East Loma Ridge, Irvine, California - P3 T30 | ecosystem: Environmental > Terrestrial > Plant litter > Unclassified | place: USA: California...
TGCTTCGCCACCACCCCTCCCGTTAACTCATGAAACTACAGTTTACAATTCAATTAGTGATGCTTCACGAGCTATAGGTTGTACAGAATGATCTATTAGAAAAGTATCGAGGAATAATAATGAAGCTTCTCAAAGAAGGTAACTAAAGAAAAGATACTTGAGGGGGCCACCGCATTAAAAAAAAAATATCTTTTATTTTTACAGGTGGCCCCCGTGATAAGAAAGCTGATGATAGCGTAAATTTAAACTCATCTGTGTGAAAATCCAATTCGCATAGAGTCGAAGTTTTGGAGGGGAGGGGTGGTGGCGAAGCATGCTTCGCCACCACCCCTCCCGTTAAATGGAAATATAGCCGTTTACCTTTCTATACGCGAAGCTGCTTCTGCTATTGGGGTAGTTGAAAGTACAATCCGTAATGCTTTAAAAAATCAAAATGAAAAAGGAGTATCTAAACCTATAAAAAAAAGGTTTACGGTAAAACGAGTATCCTTAGATTAATCTAGGGGGGGGTACTTCTTCTTTTAGCCATTTATTGATCAGTAGTATATGTTATTTACTTGCTTTATTTTATGTTTTTAAAGGGTCAGGTTCTACTTTATACTTATTTAATAGGGAGGGAGCCTCCACCTCAGCCAAGCAGCCTATCGACTAATATGTAGAAAATTAATGCGTTATTTTAATAACCCATTAGTTAAGATATAGTCCAAGCAATATAGTGATATATTGATTAATAATAATGACTTTTTTAGGTGACCATACAATCGCGGTTCAGAGAGGATTAACTTTAGGCTTCATACTGTTTGTAGTATCAGAAGCGTTATTTTTCCTCAGTGTTTTCTGAGCGTACTTTCATAGTTCGCTAACACCTGTGGTTGAGTTGGGTTGTAGTTGACCCCCAGCCGGGATCGACCCAGTAAATCCTTTTGGTAAGTGTATATTCAAAGGGCCATCGGTAATCGACCGATGTGTAAAGGGCTAATTGCGGGAAACTTAAAATAATAATGTGAGTATACATTGTATGAATTAATTAAACATACACTTTTAACAACCCGCAGGTAATGCTTATATATTAAAGGTAAAAACGCCTTAGGTGGTTTACGACGTAAATTACTATAAAGGTGTGAGATGAATTTAATAGGGCGCGCCCGAATGGTGCTTATTTCATTGTAAACTAGCATCCATTACCTTCGGTACAGGGCGCGCGTAAGTATAACTTCAACGATCATACGCCCTTATATAAATTATTTTAAGAGACCTTTTAACATAATGTTTTTTATTCCCGTTATTCGGCTAAAGCACAAATACATCTTGTAGCTCGGGTACCATAAGTATACCGAATCGAAACAGGATCGATATCTAAAACATTTAATTGGTCATTTATTCTACCTCGCCCTGCGGTAGCCGACCCCAAATATATATATTTGGGGTCTCATAGGCAGGCGGTTTTTACTTTTTAGTCTTTTGTCATAATTTTATATTAGGCGGTTACTAAATAACCTGCCTTAAAATAAAATATATTTTATTTTATAGGCATTGCTTCGCACAGCAGGCAGGGAATAAAAAGAGCTAAACCGCGCCCCCTTGCGAAGCACCAAATAGGGAGGGTGGGGCCTGTTGGTTAAACCGGCCGGCTTCGTGTTTATTTATAATATTTTCTTTGTCTAGGTTATTGTGAGGGCGGAGGCGTAACCAGTTACGGAGGCGTAGTCTCCCGCCTTTAAATCTCTACTTTAGGGAAGGAGGGAGGGCGCTTAAAATAAAAAATACATTTTTTATTTTTTTTAGCCCTCCCTCCCCCTATCTAAATAAACGCCGTTTAATCTTAATATATTTATATGTGATATGATCTAACCTACGGGACCGCGGGTGCGGCCCCTATAATAGAAAGTTTTAAGAACTTACCTTTCTTATGCATACCGGTCCTATAATCACTGAAAGTGTAAGGACTCGGAGCGTAAAAACCAAGGGCTGCGGAGCCGGCACGTAAAAATAAAATATATTTTATTTTTAACCGGTGCTCCCTATAGTAAGAGTGATTTGCCTTTAATAAATACGATTATGGTATCTTATATGGTTTAAAGACTAAGCTCTTATGCGTTTTCAAATCTTTCTACTATCCATATTCTACATCACTTATGGAAAAAGGATTATCTCCTGAGTGAGTATCCGGATTTTCGGACGCTGAGAGTTCTTTTTCATTAAAAATCCTTAAACGTTCTGGTTATAAGCTTGGATGAGGTGTGGAACCGAGCTTTATAATATGTTTACATGCTAGATAATTACCTTTATTAGAAAAAATACAGGCTTTTTTTGGCTCAAAGCGGAGCGAGGTGATATTTCTATAGGAAATAATAACACAGTTACCTATTATGTAGCTTCCATCCAGCCATTAACGAATGTAATAATACCTCATTTTAATAGGTATCCTTTAATAACCAAAAAAAGAGCAGATTTTTTATTATTTAAGTCTGCCTGCCTGCTGTGCGAAGCAATGCCGGCCGGTAAATAATTAATAACAAAGGACCTAAAAACCTCTAACTTTAAATTATATTTCAAATTTAGTCAGTATTAAAGGTGGATTAAACTGAGGATTACCAGATGTATTAAAAGAAGCTTTCCCTGCTATAGCTCCTGTTTTAAGACCTGATATTGAATTACCTAAACATATCTCTCCTCAATGACTAGCTGGATTTATTGATGGTGAAGGCGAAGAGAAAATTATTAAATCGGGAGCCATTTTCTCGACCCCGGCTAAAGCAGGAGATGGTTCACATCTCCTCGGGTTGTTTTTATATTCTAGTTTCTAAGTCTAAATCCTATAAAACAGGTGCATCTGTTCAATTGCAATTTTCAATAACCCAAGATAGCCGAGAGATAGGGCTAATTAGTTTTTTTAAAGATTTTCTGAAATGTGGATTTATTAAGATCCAAAAAAAACAACCTTGTGGTGTTTTTATAGTGAGAAAATTCTCTGATATCCAAAATATTATTATACCTTTATTACAAAATAATCCTTTACAAGGGGCTAAATTGCAGGATTACCTAGACCGGCATTGCTTCGCACAGCAGGTTAAAGTTATGGAAATTATGGAAAATAAAGCTCATTTAACACCTACCTCTGCCCCTGCCTGCGTCAGGGTGCCAGGCCAAGGGGAGGGTTTAGAAAAAAAATTAAAGATGGTATGAATAAAAAGAGAAAATCTTAAGAAAACTTGCCTTGGATTTATAAAAGGCTTAATTATTGTTGTTTTAGGTATATTGGATAGTTTTTTATAGTATTGATGTAGATAAATAAATAGGTTATTTATTTATATATAGGAAAAACTCTGATAATGCCTATATGAGGTTTGAACAATCCATAAAGATTATCTTCTTCACGGCGGCCAGCTGTACCGAAGGTAATGCTATTAAAATAAAAAATACATGGGCAGCAAAACTACGTTTTGCTGCCATATTTTTTAGCCCTCGATAAATTTCGTTATTTTATTTCTTAGAACCAGGACCGGAGGTCGCTATTGTTTTAATAAAAAGATTCTTAATAAAGGTAAAATTCTTTAAACTTTCTATCCCTTTGCTTTTATGGTAACAGATCGCGTGTGTAGGCTAATAGGCAATATACATAGAGATAAAAAAAAGCAAAGGGGTAATTTTGTATAGTATGTGAAGTTTATGAAGTAATCGATTCAAAAAAGAATAGGTTAATTTTTCTTGCCTTACACTTTGTGTTCGAAATCGGCATACTAATGTGTAATAGGTTGTTTGTAGTATCCCATTCCATTGTGTTGGCGATCATGGTAGCATATTCTTTCGTAGTATTTATAATATCAATATTCTTTGTGTTTAGTTTTTTTAATAGTAACTATTGGGGCTATTTATCCCCCTTTAGCTCCGAATTAGGGAGAGGATTAAAATATAGAGCCTTTACATATTCCGAATCACCCGTCGCTTGGTCCATCTTTACGCTAAGAGAATCAAGGGAGCAGCTGTGCTGCTCCCTTAATAAAAATAGACAAGTACATACTTTAGCTTTAAATTCCAAAAATAATGGATTAACAAATTATTGAATAACTGGATTTGCTGACGGTGAAGGCGAATAGAAAATTATTAAATCGGGAGCCATTTTCTCGACCCCGGCTAAAGCAGGAGATGGTTCACATCTCCTCGGGTTGTTTTATGGTGTCAATTTCTAAAAATAGTAAATCAAAGTTAGGGTGAAAAATAGAACCTTGTTTTACTATTCATCTTCACGGGCTGCAGTGCATTACCTTCGGTACAGCAAGCCGGAGATAGAGTTATTATCTCGTATTAAATCTGAATTTAAGGGAGTTGGTTCTATCCGGATTAACCAAAAAGATCTTTCTGTAAGTTCTTTTAAAGATTTAACCAATGTAATAGTTCCACATTTAGAAAACGGAGGGAGGGCGGTTAAAATAAAAAATACATTTTTTATTTTTTTTAGCCCTCCCTCCCCCTTTGTTTACTCAAAAGAGGGCAGATTTTCTTTTATTTAAATTGGTAATAGAAATAATGAGTAAAAAATAACACGGGGTCCGGCCAGCTACGCTGGCCGTCCCTGTGGTTGGAAAAGGAGGAACTCCTTTTCCTTCGCATTTAACTATTGAGGGTATACGTAATGTTGTTAGTGCTAGAGCAGTAATGAACAGAGGTTTAACTGATCTTCTTAAAGAACACTTCACTGACCTTATTTTAGTTAAAAGACCTCTAGTTGAATTAATAAGGGTAGAAAATTTAGATTGAGTAGTTGGGTTTGTTGACGCTGAGGGATCATTTGGTGTTTTTATAGGAACCCGCTCCCCTACATGTGGGTAAAAACCGGCTATAAAGTAGAGCTAAGATTTACTATTACTCAACATGTTAGAGATCATAAATTATTATAAAGTTTTGCCAAGGGCGCCACCCTCCATTACCTCCGGTACAGGAGGGTGGCGCCTTTGATTGTGGGTGAGTATTTGTAGACTCTAACAAGCCAATAGTTCATTTTATTGTTTCCAAATACTCAGATATTATCTTAAAGATTATACCTTTCTTCTTAAAACATCATTTAAACTCCTTAAAATCTCAGGATTTTAATTATTTTGTTAAAGTAGCTTCATTAATGGAAAATAAAGCTCATTTAACCAAAGGCGCCCTCCATTACCTCCGGAACAGGAGGGCGCCTTTGGTTTAAATAAAATAATTAAAGAGGGAATGAACAAAGGACGTAAGAGCTTAAAGGAGGATAGTATTTAATCCTATGTTAACCTTTCTAGGGTTCTCTATAAGCGCCAGGCTGTACTGATTTTGCCATAAAAAGAAAACTAAAATTTTTCTTTTTCGGTGCCTTTAGACAATTATATTTCCGTTTGTTTGCATAAAATCTCTCTTAACTACATCAGGTTATGTTCTTAATACCTGTGGATTTACACTTAAGGATATTAAACTCTTGCAGGCTGCTTTATATGATAATTGAGGTCTAAATACTTCTGTTCATAGTAAAAATAGACTTTATATAAATGCTAGCTCTAAAAGTAAATTTATCGAATTAGTAAGACCTCATTTTCATTCTTCAATGCTATACAAAATTATTAACAAATAGAGAAGTTTGAGCTTCCACTATTAAACACGGTGATATTACTTTCAAGTGGTGCTTTTGCGCGCCAAAAATCAAAAAAAAAACATATGAAATACCTATTGGTAAGTATAAGGGTTTTCTCCACACCTATGAAATCGGCTGCTATATTTCGTAAACAAATTTTTTTATCCGACTACCCTACAACACGGGAGCTACCGCTTTATGGCAACTAGAATATTGAATTCTTCTGTTTTACCTTTTAGTTCATCAAGAATACATTCCTCTAAACGTATAGGACTGGGCGGGTCTCATAATTTTAACTTTTGTTCTCTATTTTCTACTGATAAAAATTTTACAACGGCGGCGGCATTAAAATAAAAAATACATTTTTTATTTTTTAGCCCTAGACCCAAACTGAGTAACGGGATACGTGGATGGTGAAGGCGAAGAGAAAATTATTAAATCGGGAGCCATTTTCTCGACCCCGGCTAAAGCAGGAGATGGTTCACATCTCCTCGGGTTCTTTTATAGTTCTTATTTTAAGAGATAAAAATTATAAAACGGGTTGAACTGTAAAAACAAGATTTTCTATCATGAGGGCGCCGCGTACTTAAAATAAAAAATACATTTTTTATTTTTTACCCCTCCACATAAAAAAGATTTAATAATTTTATAATTAATTAAAACTTATTTCGGTAATGAAGGAAATATTTTAAAACATGGTAAAGATAGTGTTCAATATAGAATCTCATCCTTAGAATCTATTACTAAGGTTATAATACCTCATTTCGAGAACGGAGGGAGGGCGCTTAAAATAAAAAATACATTTTTTATTTTTTTTAGCCCTCCCTCCCCCATTACTAACTCAAAAGAGGGCGGATTATATCTTATGAAAACGTGTGATTGATATAATGAGTTGTAAAAGACATCTTACAGACGAAGGGTTACAGGAAATTGTAAATATTAGGAAGGAGGGAGGGCGCTTAAAATAAAAAATACATTTTTTATTTTTTTTAGCCCTCCCTCCCCCTAGCCCGTGGTGGCCACCCTGTCGATTTAAAATCGACAGGGTGGCCACTTTATCTGACGTTATCAGAGCATCTTTCCCCGAAACTATTATTGTAAAAAGACCTTTGAGGGCGGCCCCACCTATGAAATCGGTGGGGCCGCCTACAAGTAATTTCTCATCCTTTCTGGTTAGCAGGAGGCGTCATTTTTGTTACACAAAAATGACGCCCACTAGCGGCGATGGGTGTTTTACTGTTAGAATTCTAAAATCTTCTTGTAAAACCGGATATTCAGTAACTTTAATATTTCAATTAGATCAAGACTCTCGTGATGCGGAATTAATGGGAAATTTAGTTAAATATTTAAATTGTGCCCTTCGGCCCCTGGCCTCGGGCCAGAGGGGGCGTGTTATGGAAAATGGGTTAAAGACAAAGTTTTATCGGCTCCGCAGGCAAAATTTTCCGATATTCTTTCTATTCTCATACCGTTGTTTGAAAAATATCCTATCTTAGGTGTTAAGGCCAAAGATTTCGAAGGTTTCCGTTAAATATCGGAACTAATGAAAAAAAAAAGAGCATTTAAATCTCGAAGGACTTTATCGAATTTTAAAAATTAAAGGTTCCATGAACAAAAGTCGCGTAGTTGAAGAGTAGGGTGGTTGTATCGAGTAAAAGAGGGCTTATGTAAGTGGGTATATTTATAATCATTTTTTTTGATGAATCCTATTGTAATTTTTATAATATGCAATTTCTAGTAAGGTGGAGGGGGGGGTGGTATACTCTTTACTCAAACCACCGGAAAAAAAATATTATCTTGGGTTAGCATAGGTTCTAGGATCTACATTAGGTGTGTGCTGCCTAATACAATAAATATTGGTTAAATATTTTATGAGTAGCGACCGGCCTGCTTCGTTTGAAGTAGGTTTCGCTACTCATAATGGAGACGATGAAAACGGTTAACGATAAGTGTAAATAATTTAGACCGTCGGTTTTACTAGAAAATCGCTACAGACTGGTTCATCGTGGGTGGCTTAAATGTTGCTTAATGTACAGTCGAAATCTCTTCTTGGTGTTATATGTTACGGCTTTAATTCCAAGACACAAGGATTTATATTAGGGCGGCACTGCGGAGCAGTGCCGCCTTATAATCTCCTGTTAGTTGTTTAAATATATGGCTAATAGAATACATATGTAAGTAGTTTTTAAGTATTGCTGGAAGTAACCACTAACAGGATAAGGTAGTAGTAATGTAATAGGACAAGGCTGCTCAGCGGTCTTTTTCTAAAAATAACTGTTACATAAAGATAGATAATAGTGTCTATAGGCACCAGCCGGAGGCTGGTGCCCTGGTAAATAAGTCCACCTTAATATAAATTACATGAGTAATAGCAAAAATAACCTATTATTTTGAGATATGGCAACTATAACATGAGCACACCACTCTTTAATCTCTCAAAATAGAAATGGTGCTCTATGGGGTACAATTGCCACCGTAATTTTAGCCGTAATTTTCTCGGGCTTCCAGGTGGTTGAATATTATCAATCAACTTTCACCCTCAGTGACGGTATATTTGGTTCCACATTCTTTTTCGCCACAGGGTTTCTTTTAGCCCAATATATATATTTAGATTTAATCCATAAACCCTATTTAAATAAATTTACCGGGCAATGTGTTGCTACTGATGAAGGTTTAAAAAATAAATTACTTATAAGTTTACCTACATCTAAAGGAATTGATCCTTTCTATTTAAATAGAGAATTTTTAGAGTGACTGGTAGGCTTTACAGACGCTGAAGGAAATTTTAATATTAATACTGTAGGATTAAATAACAATTCTTTTAAAAGTGTTCAGTTTACATTTCAAATAGGTCTTCATGAAGATGATGTTGAAGTGTTAGAGCTAATTATGAATACTTTAAATTGTGGACATATCTCAAGAAGTAAAAACAAGGTGAATTATTTTGTTAATGATATAACATCTTTGTTATATATAATAATGCCAATATTTAGTGAAATTAACCTTAATAGTTCAAAATATCATCACTTTGAATTATTTAAAAAAGCGATATTATTGACAAAAAATAAACAACATTTATCAGATGAAGGTAAATTAGAAATAATTCAAATTAAAACTAAAATGCAAAGTATGACAAATAAATGAGTCCCGGATTCCATTAATGCAAAAATTAATATAACTAAATATTGATTAGCTGGGTTTATAGATGGAGACGGATCATTTTCAACTAATAAATATGTACCTAGATTTAAACTTGAAAACCATATTAAAGAATTAGAATTATACAACAAAATTAAGGCATTTTTAGGTGTAGGTAATCTTATATTTACTACCCCTAGAATTAATCGAGAAAATAGTAATCCTACTATAGTTTTAGAGGTAAATAAAATTAAAGATCTTTTAGATGTTTTAATACCTTTAATGTATAAAGATAATTTTGTTTTATTAAAAACATTAAAATCTAAGGATTTTTTATTGTGGTTGAATATAGTTGATATGTATTACAAAGGTTATCATACGATGCTAGAAGGTAAATATATCATTGATGCAATCAAATTAAATATTAATAAGTATAGATTAACTACTAATATTAGTATAGCTAACAATAAATATCTTTTTAATTTAGAAATAGCCAAATTATTATCTGAGCTTTATACATTAGCAAGCCCTTATGAAATAATAGAAGGAGTTAGATATTATAGAGATACTAATGGCGGCACTGCTCCCGCAGTGCCGCCCTTAGTTAGCGAATCAGTCAGTATTGTAGCAATAGATAGTGATAATAAGAATTATTATTATAGTAGTATGAGCGAATGTTCCAAAAGTCTTAATATCTCTAGGTCTACAATTAAAAAATGTTTAATTTCAGGTAAATCCTTTAATGGGTATGTTTTTGTTTTAAAATAAATATATATATTTAAATTGAGTAAATAGCAAAAAAGTCTTGTTTTAAGAAAATTTGCTGCCTAATATATTACAGTATATTGTTATATAATGGTGCAAAGACTAGTCAATAAATATTATGTTACACCGATATAATTTAGGGGGGGGGGTTATTTCGTGAGGTAAAAGAATGGCGCAACACTCAACTTATTAATTATTAAATAATAATTGTTTTAATAAGCACTAATAAGAATAACATAGTCTAAACTATAATGCGAATTATAGCTAATATATTTGTTCACGGAGTCCATGTCATAATAGGAGCTTTGTTTTTAGCAGTATCTTTATGAAGAATATATGCGTATCACTTAACTAGCCACCATCACGTTGGATATGAATCCGCTATTTTGTATTGGCATTTTGTCGATGTGATCTGGCTAGTTTTGTACGTGTCAATCTACTACTGAGGTTCGTAAATACAAACTATTTAACAGTGATTACTATATTAAGTCGCTTAGTGTTCTCTAGGTCATAACATACTTTTAGCTTTTTGCCTTTTCATATGTGAGCCTCTAATGTTGGGGTTTTTCATTTTATCTTTATCCTTTACTTTTGCCTTTACTTTTACCTTAGCCTTTACTTTTACATTTCCCGTAGCTTTTTTTTGATGTATTTTGTACATCAAAAACAATCTTTTTTGTTTAACAGACTATACGGGAACGGCTCGGCAAATGCGATCGCTTCACCTTTATTTACTAATGTTAATATTCATTATTCTATAAATACCTGTAAATCAACTAATTTGCGCTTGTGTATCTTCTTAAAAAATTATTCAACTAAGAGTTCAGTTAACGTTTCTGAGGTTTATAAACCTGAAAAATCGTATGCAAATGTTGATCTAGACAAAGACGGCGCCCACTGCCTGTTAAACCGGCAGTGGGCGCCCAAAGCGGTGTTTATCGCTGAACAAATCTCAATAATGGAAAAAGCTATACCCTTCGCCCCCTTTGCCCCCTTCAGCCCCCCCCTAAAGGGGTGGTAGTAGTGTAAATCTAGAGAAAAGAATAATAAATTATTTTAGTATTACCCGAGGGTCCCACCCGAGGGAGGAACCTTATTTAGAAAGAGAAAATAAAAAGCATAAAAGTCTTATTTATTTATCTATTCTTAAGAATGGCGGCTGCATTACCTTCGGTACAGCAAGGAAAATGGAGCTGAGCTCCATTTTCCCTCCCTCCAGCTTTAGTTTAGACATTGTTGAATATTGCGGTCGAGAAAATTGCAAATTAAGGGAGCACGGAGGTAAAACTAGTTTTTGCCTCCCGGCCGATTACATAGGCAGATGGATTTATTAGAACCCGCATATAATATATTACCAAAAGCTGGGTCTACTCTTGGTCATAATGGCGCCCTCAGAAGAGACAATTGCTAAATTTAAATCACGATCTAGGACTTCAGAACAAAAATTTAAGCATTTAGAACATTTAAACCGGTTAAATTCAAGTGAACAACAGCAAAAACGTTTAAAAATTCTAAATGCAAGTCAAGAACAGCGATAACGGCTTTTGAAAAGTAGTCTGTCCAGAGCTAAAAACGTGGAAGTGTTGGACACTCTAACTAATGAAATAATAAATTATTCTTCTACGCGTGAAGCAGCTCGAGCTATAGGGTGTGCCTTTTATTATCTTTCCTCCGCCCCCTTAAGAGAGCTAAGAGAACCAGAGGTATATAAACAAAGATATATGGTAAAGGCTATATCTCCGGGGGAATAGTGACTAACCGTCAATATAATTTGTAACTTAGTATTAAACAATTCCCTTTCTCTTCCTAAGAGGACTGCAACGTAAGGACATGGCCACTCTTTAATCTCTAAAAATAGAAATGGTGCTTTATTGGGTACATTTGCCACAGTAATTCTGGTAATTGTTTTCTCGGGCTTCCAAGTGGTTGAATATTTCAATCAACTTTCACATTGTCCTGCGCAAGCAAGGGGTGTTTGGATCCACTTTCTTTTTCGCAACAGGGTTTTATAAAGCCCTTTTTACTTATAAGTTACCTATAACGTCAAAGTCACACTTGCTTGCAGAGAGTGATCCAATAAATATGTATAATTTAAAGTATAAATTATACATAACTTTTGCAGAGACGGCTGGCCGGTTAAAGGAGGCAGCAAAAAAAAAAAATTATTTTTATTTAAATCGCAAACTTATTGAATGGTTTGTAGGCGAGGGCATTCGACGTAGTCGAATGCCCTCCACTGATGCCGAATGTAATTTTAATATTAATACCGTCGGTTTAAATGATAATACTCTTAAAAGTGTTCAGTTTACATTCCAGATAGGTCTTCATGTAGATTAAATTGAAGTATTAATATTAAAAATACTTTACCTGCCTGCTGTGCGAAGCAATGCCGGCCAGTGGACATATTTCTATATATAAAGATAAAGTAAATTATTTTATAAATGATAAGGACTCTTTATTATATGTAATCCTTCCTATATTTAATTATGTTAATCTTAATAGTTCAAAATATCATCATTTTGTTATGTTTGAGAAAGCAATTTTGAAAAAAGATAAAAAACGTTATTCGAATGAAGATAAACTAGCTATAATTAAATGTAAAGAAGAAATGCAAAGTATGACGGGTAAGTGAATTCCAAGCTCTATAGATAATAAAGGCACCAGCCGTAGGCTGGTGCCCTGTATAACTAAATTTAGGTTAGCAGGCGAGGGCACCCGACCCACGAAACATCACTTTTCAGATAAAATTGATGTTTAGGTCGGGTGCCCTCCTATAGATGGAGATGCTAGATTTTCTATAAATAAAACCATTCCTAGGTTTAAATTAGAAAACCATATGAAAGAGTTAGAGGGGAGGGTGCGGCCCTTCGGTTCACACCTTCCATAAAATAAATTAGTTTATTTGTACAGGCAAAGTCTTATACACTGTAGCCCTTCGGATAAGTGATAAAATAAATAGATAAAACGATAATCCTACTGTAGTATTAGGGGTGGCTGTGCTGTACCGAAGGTAATGCAAGGCCACCATAATAAAATTAAATACCTAAAATTTTGCCTTATACCTTTAATGTATGAAAATAATATTCTTTTATTAAAGTCTTTAAAATCTAAAGACTTTTTGTTATTAATAAAATTAGTGGATATTTATTATCAAGGTTATCATACTATATTAGAAGGTAAATATTTAATTTAAATTATTAAATTACATATGAATAAGGGCGCCGGGCGTAAAAAAAAATATTTTTATTTTTCTTGCCTTACACTTTGTGTTCGAAATCGGCACAGCCTAGATTAACGCCAAATCATTATTTACTTAAAAATTAAACTCGGATAGGGGGGGAGCCGGCCCCTAGATTAATTACTAACAAAACTTTATTTATTGGAAAGTCCTTATGAGCAGATAAATGGTATTCGATTTATTAGAGATATAAATAAATTAGTAGATCGAGGTCATCAAATTATAGTAATTGATGAAATAAATAATCGAAAAACTCATGATAGTATAATGGAATGTGCCAAAGATTTAAATATTGATAGGGGAACAATAAAAAGATATTTACTTTCTGGAAAAAAATTTAAAGGATGTACTTTTGTTTTTGCCTAACATATAAGTAATTATCAATAGAGTTAATAGCAATAAGGTCTTGGGCGGCACTCCCAGGGAGTGCCGCCGTTAAGAAAATTTGCAGCCAAATATATAACAATTTATTTTGTTATATAAAGGTTCAAATACTTGTAAATAAATATTATATTACCGAACTGCCCTATTTAAAGGTAAGATTTACTTCTATAGGTGTTATTTGGATAAGCTGCCTACCTGGCCACGGACCTCTTAATAATAAAGGACAAATACAAAATTTGTTTTGTATTTAATTTTTATTGTTCTAACACCTGGACCCCCATCCTACGTAGGATGGGGGTCTAGGTGTAAGGCGGGAGG
>Ga0265798_10008131_pt1 | contig 13436 bp, 8 predicted proteins | sample P3T30metagenome_FD_192430 | JGI IMG/M metagenome (GOLD analysis project Ga0265798, IMG submission 192430) | Plant litter microbial communities from East Loma Ridge, Irvine, California - P3 T30 | ecosystem: Environmental > Terrestrial > Plant litter > Unclassified | place: USA: California...
ATCTCCACTGCACCGTTCAACGAAGCGGTAGAGATGCTTCGGCAAGCTCAGCATGACGTCCTTTTGCGTTTCCAAACACATGCTAAGCAATAGCTTATTTGGGCGACTCGCCGCCCACCAGGCGCAGGGTGTAGCTGTAGCGGTACTGCTTGGCCAGGAGGCGGTATTGGTCGTGGGGCAGGGCGCCCCAGCTGTTGTCGCCGCCCACGCCGCGCTGGGCCAGGTCGAGGTGCAGCCAGGTTTGGCCGTGAGCCTTGAGGTCGGTGGGGTGCTGCTGCTTTTTGCTGAGGCCGGGGTCGAGGTCTTCGGTGCGGTAGGGCAAGGCGCTGAAGCACAGCGGCTGGCCGGCGGCCTCTACGCGCAGGCCCTGGCCGGCGGCGTTGGTGAGGGTGAGCCAGCGGGCATCGGTGTGGTAGCCGTATTCCTGGGGCCGGATGTAGGTACCGGGGAAGCTGCGGCGCACCGAATCCTGGTAGGTGCCGAGCAGGGCGGCGGTGTTGCGGTCGGCGTAGTTTTCCTGCGGGCCGCGGCCGTAGTAGCGCAGCTGGTCGTAGGTGCGGGGCACTTCGAGGCGCATACCGAAGCGGGGCATTTCGGGCAGCTGCTTGCCTTGAAGGTCGATGCTGGCCGTGACTTGCACCGCGCCGTCGGGCTGCACGAGGTAGGCCACGGTGTAGGGCACGCCGATATCGGCGAGCAGGTATTCGACGGTGATGGGCAGGCCGGCGGCCGACTGCTCGCCCACCGTCACGCGCTGCACCGGGCGGTTGGCGTGGGCACCGCGCCACACGCCGAGGCGCTGGGGCATGTCGTTGCCAAAGTCGTTATCGGTGGGCGCGCGCCAGAAATACGGCTCGGGGAAGCTAGCCGGCATACGCTGCTCGCCGCGCCGGTAGCTGGTGAGGCGGCCCTGCTTGGTGTTGAACTCGCCGCGCACCTCACCGGCCACGAAGGTCAGCTTGTCGCCGTCGCGCTGCACGCTGAGGGTGCCAGCGGGGGCCGGGCGGGCGGCGAAGTAGCCGGCGGCGGGCGTGAGCACGAACTGCTCGCGGGCTACCTCGTGGCCAGCGGGCACGAGCGGCGCGGCCGCTTTGGTTAGGGCGAATACGTTGAGCACGTACTCGGCCCCGACCTCGGCGGGCAGGGCGGGCAGCGGCAGCTTGATGTCCTTTTGCTGGCGCGGGGCCAGTGGGCCGGCGGTGAAGTCACCGGCTTTTACGAGGGTGCCGTTTTTGAGTAATTCCCAGCGGAAAGCGTAGCCGGCCAGCGTGTTGAAGGAAAAGCCATTCCGCACCGTGACGCGGCCGGTGGCGGGCTGGGCGGCGCTGAAGCGGATATCCTGGTACACCTTTTTGACTTCGAGCAGGCCGGGGTGCGGGGTGCGGTCGGCGGCCACGAGGCCGTTGGCGCAGAAGTTCTCGTCGTTTTGGAGGTGGTAGCCGCCGAGGTCGCCGCCGTAGGCGAAGAACGGGCGGCCGTCGGGCGTTTGGGTTGCGAGGCCCTGGTCAACCCAGTCCCAGATAAAGCCGCCCTGCATGTGGGGGTGCGCCCGTATCAAGTCCCAGTACTCCTGGAAGTTGCCGCTGCTGTTGCCCATCGCGTGCGAGTATTCGCACATAATGTAGGGGCGCTTTTTGTCGGTGGCTTCGGCGTAGCGGCGCATTGAGCCCATGTCGGGGTACATGGGGGCCACGATGTCGGTGTCCACGTCTTCGCCGGCCTGCTCGAAGGAAATGGGGCGGCTGGGGTCGCGCTGCTTGAGCCAGGTGTAGGCTTCGTGGAAAACGGGGCCGTTGCCGCACTCGTTGCCCATGCTCCAGATGATGACCGAGGGGTGGTTTTTGTCGCGCTCCACCAGCCGGCTGATGCGGTCGCGGTGGGCAGCCTTCCACTCGGGCAGGTAGGCGGGGTGCTTGGTTTTGTCGAACCAGCCTTGCAGCTCGGCGCCGTAGCCGTGGGTTTCGATGTTAGCCTCGTCCACGAGGTAAAAGCCCAGCTCGTCGCACAGGGCTAGCCAGCGCTCGTCGTCGGGGTAGTGGCAGCTGCGGATGGCGTTGATGTTGTGCTGCTTCATCAGCTCCAGGTCGCGGCGCATGCCGGCCTCGGTGACTACGCGGCCGGTGGTGGGCTCCAGCTCGTGGCGGTTCACGCCGTGGACTTCCACCGGCTGGCCATTCACCAGGAGCTGGGCGTTCTTAATCTCGACTTTGCGGAAGCCGATTTTGCTGCCCGTAGTGGCCAGCACCTGGCCCTGCGCATCGGTCAGGGTGAGGCGCAGTTGGTACAAGTTGGGCTGCTCAGCGCTCCAGGAGCGCACGTTTTTGACGTTGCCGCTAAGCTTGATTTCCTGGGTGCTGGCGGCGGCCGGCGCGGCCACGGCCTGCTGCTGGCGCAGCACCACCCGGCCGCTGGCGTCGAGCACCTCGGCGGTGAGGCGGGCGGCGGCAGCGCTACCGAAGCTGCGCAGGGTAACGTCGGCCGCAAACTGGCCGTTTTTGTACGTGGGGTCGAGGTCGGCGTGGGCGAAGAAATCCCAGATGGTGTGCGGCGGCAGCGCGGTCAGGAACACGTCGCGGTCAAGGCCCGAGAGGCGCCAAAAGTCCTGGTCTTCGAGGTAAGAGCCATCGTGCCAGCGCAGCACCTGCACCGCCAACTGGTTGTCGCCGGGCTGGAGGTATTTAGTAATATCGAACTCGGCCGGCGACTTGGCGGCCTTGCTCAGGCCCACCCGCTGGCCGTTGACGTACACAAACGCGCAGCCCGAAATCGAGCCGAAGTGCAGCAGTACCTCGCGCCCCGCCCAGCCGGCCGGCACCGTGAAGCTGCGCCGGTAGGTGCCCACAGGGTTGTAGCGCGGGTCGATGAAGGGCTGGTTGCGCGGGAAGGGGTAGGTGATGTTGGTGTAAATGGGGATGCCGAAACCCTGGATTTCCCAGTTGCCGGGCACGGCGATGGGCTTCCAGGCGGCGTCATTGAAGCCGGGCTGGAAGAAATCCAGGGGCCGGTCGGCGGGCTTATCGACGTAGTTGAATTTCCAGGTACCGTTCAGGCTCTGGTACCACGGCGAGCGGGTGTAGTCGGCGGCGGCCACGTCGGCGGGCTGCCCGTAGAGTTGGAAGCTGGCGTGCGGGGCCTCCTGGCCCTGCTGGGTGATTTGGGGATTTTGCCACTCGGCGGGGTCGGGGGCCTGGGCCAGGGCCGGGCCGGCGGCCAGCAGCAGCGAAGCCGCCAGCAAGCGATAATCGGGCATAGGTAACGGGTGGAGAAAGGCGGAAGCGAGGCGCATTCTGCAAGCCGATTAGGGGCCGTAGAATGCGAAAGCAATACTACTTCTCTCCTACTCGCCAGGCGGGGGGCATTTCCGCACAAAAGCGGGTACTTATTCAGCAGGGTTCACTGGGGCCTTTGCGTTTAGGCTAGCCACTGAATTTGAGGTCAGGCAATTACTTGGTGGGTTTCGGAAAAGCCGGTTTTAGGTTTAGCCGCGCTTGCGCGGTACTGCCGTAGCGGCCCGTACGCCAAGCGGGCGAGCCAACGGGGTTGACTCGCCCGCTTGGACGCCAGCAGAAGTTGTATAAAACGTTGTTTGTTTACCCCTCACTTTCCGGCCGTCATGCTGAGCTTGCGAAGCATCTTATGACCGTTGAACGACTTGTTCTGGCGCGATAAAATGCTTCGCAAGCTCAGCATGACAGGTGAAGAGGAAAGGCACATAAACGTTGATTGAGTCAGCGGCTGGCTTATTTAGCGGCGGCTGCCCGGCGGCGCAGCTGCCGCAGGCCCAGCCCCACGCCCGCTACCAGCAGCAGCGAAGCCCCGCCATCGAGCGGCACTTCGGTGGCCGCGGGTGGTGGCGTCAGGCCGCCCGAACCAGGCTGCGCCTGGGCCCAGCCAGCGCCGAATAGCAGGCTACCGAGCAAGCCCAGCCGGCGCAGTGAGCCTAAAAAACAAAGCGATTTCATAAAAGAAGTCAGGCAAAAATGAGGGAGAAAACCAGCCAACGTGCTCCCGACCGTTGCGGCCAAGAGCACGCGGCCGCAACGGGCTAGTCACGAATCAGGCGCTTGCTGACGGGGCCAGCGCTGGTATCGAAGCGCAGGGTGTACACGCCGGTGGCCAGCCCGCCGAGCGGCAGCGTGCGCAGGGCCGCGCCGGCCGGCAGCACCTGGCTCAGCACCTGCTGGCCCAGGGAGTTGAGGACCGTCACGCGCAGGGTTTCGCGCTGGAGGCTGGCGGGCAGGCGCAGCTGCACCTCGCTATGCGCGGGGTTGGGGAACAGCTCGACCTGCTGGCCGAGCTGGCTGGCGGCCGTGCTCAAGGCCGTTTGCGGGCCGAAGAGCAGCGTGAAGCGGCCCGTGGCCGCCTCACCGGCGGCCACTGTGAAGCTGTAGCTAGCCAGCGGCGCGAGCGGCGTAACGGTGCCGGTGCTGGCATCGCGCAGGGCCACGCTACCCGCCTGGTTGAGCAGTTGGGTGGCGCGGAGGGTGTAGGTGCCGGGCTGGGCTGCGGCCACGGTTAGCGGCACTTCGAGGCTGGTGGTGCCGGGCTGCGGCAGGCCGTTGATGCTCAGTTCCTCAGTGCCCGCCAGCGAGGCGAGGTTGAGGGCGGCGGGGCCGGTGTTGCGCAGCTTGCGAGCGTCGAAGCGGGCATCGGGGCGGGCGGTGGCGCCAGCCTCGAAGTATACGTAGGCGTCGTCGGTGGCGGGGCTACCGGTGCCTTGCAGCGTGAGCTGCACCAGCGGCCGGCTTTCGGCAGCGGTGCGGTAGAAGCTGGGCTGCGGGCCGAAGGTGGTAACGCGGTTGGCGTTGCTGAGAGCAAGCATGGTGCCGGCCGTGGCCCGCACGAAGAAGCCCTGCCCAGCCGGCACGAGCGGCGACGAGCCAAGGCCGTTGACGTAGCTGCGGTAGCTGCCGCCGTACTGCGCGGTGCTCTGGTACACGTACAGGGCGTCGTCTAGGCCAGCGGGCACGGTTACGGTGCGCCAATCGAGCGGGGCCGGATATGGGTTGCCGAGCAGGTGCCAGCCGGCTTCGGTGGGCGTGCCCCGGCCCAGGATGAGGGCCAGCGGGCCGTTATTCAGCGTGCCCACGAAATCGACCAGCTCAGTGGCGGGCAGGTTCACGGTGTAGCCCTGGCCCACGGCCAGCGGCGTGCTCAGGGCGGCCGGGGCCACCCAGCCCTGGTCAAAGAAATTAGCCGAAGGCATGAGGCGGCTCTCGTCGTAGCTATACACGGTGGCGAAGGCGCTGCCCGCTACCAATGGCGAGTAGGTGGCGGTGGCCAGGTCGGCCACGGTCGCGTTGCGGACCGGGGCGCTGTAGTGGCGGTAGCCGCGGCCTTCGGGGTTGCTGCCGGTGCCGGTGGCGGGGTTCAGGCTGGGGTCGAGGTAGCGCTGCACGGTGGCAGTGCCGTTGACTATGCCACCGGTGTTATCGACCAGGGCGGTGCCGCTGGCTTCGGAGAGCAGGGTCAGGTTTTGGCCGGCCAGGTTGAGGTTGCCCTGCGTGAGGCGCAGCACCTGGGCCACCCGCAATGGGGCGCTCAGCGTGACGCCGGCCGGGTTTTTAATCAACAAGCTGCGCACCTGGCTGGGCAGGCCCGCGCCGGTCATCTGGGCTACCGGGCCGCTGTACAGATAAGTAGCATCGGGGCTGAAGGTGCGGGTGCCGGTGGTTTGCACCGCGCCGCTCAGGGTGCCGGTGGTGGCGAGGCCAGCCGCGTCGCAGACGCGCAGCTCGGCGCCAGCTTCTACGTTAAAATCAGCCGGACCCGTGAGGGGCTGACAGCTCGTATCGAGCATCCCGCCGCTGGCTACCGTGATGGTGCCGGCCGCCGTGAGCGGCGCGCTCAGTATAAGCTGGCCCTGCACCAGCACGTTGCCGTAGGTAGCGGGCGCGGCCATCGTCAGTTGCTGGCCGGCCACTACGGTGAGGTCGCTGAGCACGGTGAAGGTGCGCGACACCGGGGCGGCAGCCAGGTACTTGAAATCGCCCAGCTGGCTCACGGTAATCGTGACGGTGCCGGGACCGACCACGCTCACGAGGCCGTTGTTCACGGTTGCCACGTTGAGGTCGGAGGTGGCGTAGCCCAGCTGCAAGCCCGAGGTGGTGGTAGCCGTGGGGTAGAAATCGGGAGCGCCCATCGCCTTATCGGCAATAGTCTCGAACGTGATAGTCTGCGGCACACGCACGTAGAGCGAGTCGCGGGTGCCGGGCGTGAAGGCGATGCCGCGGTAGGCGTAGGTGGTGGTGGCCGCGTTGTTGCGCAGGATGGTCGGCGTCACGCTCAGCGGGTTGGTGAACGTCGGGTTGGCCAGCGAGTAGGTCGTGGACCGGTCTTCGAGGCGCACGATGGAGGTGTAGCTCACGCCGTAGAGCGTGGGCACGCCGCGCACCAGCGTGCCCGTCATGTCGCGCAGCAGGTTGTCGCTCAGGCCCGTAATGGCGTAAGTGCCGCGCGCCGTCCAGGTGCTGCCGTTGAAAGTGTACTTGTTGAGCGTGGGCGTGGGTGTGTCGTCGGTGTAGTAGAGCAGGTCGAAGCCCGGCACGTTGGGGTTCACGTCGAACAGCACGAAGCCGCCTGGCTGCGAGGTAGCCGACGGGGCTGGCAGGCCCGGCAGCGTCATAGGCGTCGAGGCCCGGCCCGGCAGGCCGTTGAGGCGCATTACCTTGGTAGTGGTGGGCGCGGCGGGGCCGCCGGAGGTAGAAGCCGCGCCCGGCACGGTGGAGGTGGTGAAGTACATACTGCCTTCGTACACGCCCATTTTCTTGAGGCTGATGGTGGGGAAAACCGTGACGCCGGTGCGGGTTTGCGGCAGGCTGGTATTGGTGCGGGGCAGCGAGGCGTGGCGCAGGCCGTAGCTGTTGTTGCCGTAGGCGATGTACACGGTGGCGCTGTCCGTGACGGTGGCCGTGCGCATGGGCTGGTTGCTACCGTCGGAGAAGCCGGTGCGGGTGTCGAGGTTGCCCTCGCCGTCGAGAATGGCCACTACCCGGGGCGAGGTGCCGCCGTTCACGTTGCCGTTGCCGGTGGCCGCGCTGAAGCCCGAAATGGCCATCTTGGTGCGGTCGGGCGAGATGCCGATGGAGCCGTCGGCGTTGGCTTTCATGGCCGAGCCCACGTAGCCGTAATTGGGGCCGTAGCTGCCCGTGGGGATGGTGACGCTGCGGATAAACTGCCCCGCCGTGTAGAGCGTGCTGTTCATGGGCACCACCTCGTCGATGTAGGCGGGGATGGTGACGCCGGTGCCGCCGGTCCAGCCCGCGCTGCCGTAGCGCGTTACCACCAGGTTGCCGCGCTGAAAAGGAATCGGCACGGGCACGCTTACGGTGGGCGGCACGAGGTTGGGGTTGAAGGCCATCGGCGAAATCTTGTCGCGGTACACGATGCCGGCCGGCGTGATGGAGCCGGGGTCCGAGTCGTTCACGTACAGCTTGCGGGTATCCTCCACCCACTGATACAGCGAGTAGCGCTCCACGATGCGGGCCGTGTCGAGCATCGTCACAAAAGCCTTAATCTTGGCCGCTTGCTCGGCGTAGGTCGGCTTGGGGCAGCCCGTCGAGCTGGTCCAGTTGGCCCCGTTGTTCCACTCCGTAATCCAGATGGGGCGCTTGGTGCGGTCGTAAGTCGCCTTCAGGAAGTTGTAGAACTGCTGGGGCGTCTGGCAGCCCCGGTAGAAGTGAACCGCCACGAAGTCAACGCGGTAGCCTGCCGAGTCGGCCTTGTCGATAAACTGGTAGAGCCAGTTGAGCCCGCCGTCGGTGGGTGCGGGCGAGCCCACGCGCAGGCCCGACTGCAACAGGCCCGGCCAGGCCGCAATGGCCTGGTTGACCGGAATATTGGACTGCGACTTGGTATCCGGCTCGTTGAAGCCCAGGAAGTGCGTCACGTTCTTCTTGGCATTGGTGATGCCGAACGAGGGCCAGTACTGCGTCTGGCGAATGGGCACGTACTCCGCGTCGAGGGTCGAGTTGCCGTTGTTGTTCCAGTTGTAGTTCCAGGTCATGTGCAGCGAGTCGCCGAGCAGCGGGGCGCTGCACCAGCCCTTCTTGCTCACCCAGCGCCAGGGCAGCACGCGCACCATCGAGGTGCGGCCCTGCAAGCTCAGCGGCAGCGCATTAATGGTCAGGTCATTATCAGCCGCAATGTACACCTTGCTGAATCCCGTACCATCCGGGTTTTCGGCAAACGTGGCCATGTAGCCCTTCCGGAGCTTAAACGAGGCGATGTTGTCGTTGAACGCGCCCAGCTCCGGCGTTTTGTAGTAGTCGTACTGGCTGAATTTCAGCGAGCCGCCGCCGTAGTTGGCACTTGCGAAGGCCTCCAGCGGCTGAAAGGTGCTGGGCTGGCTGATGAGCACGCAGCCTTGCAGGTACTGCACGAGGCGCACGGTGGTATCAAGCTGGGCGCGCTGGCCGTTCACGGTCACCTGGGCCAGCAACCGCTGGCTGAACTTGGATGGCTTCACACCCTCGAAGTACAGCCACACGTTGTCGCCCTGCATGTCTATCATCGTACCCCGGAGCGGGTTGCTCGGGCTAGTGACGTGAAATTCCGAGCTGCCGTCGATGGTGAGAATACGGTTGGTGAGCGTGGCCTGGGTGCTGCTGGCCGCGTTGCTGATGGCCTCGACCGGCAGCGCCGCGCCGGTGGGCAGCAGGGCGTAGCTTTTTTGGGCGCCGCTGGCGGCCGTCACCAGGGCGCTGAGGCCGGGGGTGAGCACCGCGTTTTTGGCCACCGGCTGGCCCGCGCTGTTCACTATGCGGAGGCTGGCCCCGGCCGAAACCTGGCTGGCCGAGAGCAGCTGCGCCACGTAGCCGTTGGCTGGCAGGCCCGTCACGGTTAGGCTGCTGGGGTCGATGGTGCCGAGCCAGGCGGCGGTAAGGTCGTTGGCGGTCGACTGGGCGCAGGCGGCGGAGGCCGCCAGCCAGGCCCAGGCCAGCAGTACCAGGCGCACGGGGCGCAGCCACTGCGCCCTTGAAGGGGTAAAGTTTACCATTGGTGGGTGGGAAAAGATGAAACGTAGCGCAGTCCGGGCCAGGCGCGGCGTGCTGACTTTCTCCTCCCGCAGCGGCCGCTAGCGGCTGCTTTCCCTCCCCCGGCCAGCACGACCTTGCGTTAACCCAAGGCAATAGTAGCGCCGCCCAAGTAGCTCAACCAGGGGCGTTTTGCGTAAAAAAGGGGGTCAAATTCACACCCCAATTCCCCGGGCCGAGGGGCCGTTTTTAGGGATGGTTTGCGCGGGCCACCCCTACCCTAGCGGCGCTTTCGTGGTGAGCATGGGCAGCGTCCCGGATAAGTCCAGCGGAATTTTAAGCCCGGCAACGGCTACCCGGCCGGGCTAAAGCGCCCAGTGGCCGGCTTGCAGCAGCGGCAGCCGGCGCCAGGCCAGCGGCCGGGCCAGCCAGCGCACCGAGTCGCCACCGAGTGTGCCCGTGAGGCGCAGCCCCTGCAGGGTACGCGTGTAGCGCAGGGTATCGGGGTGGCCGTGGGGGCCGCGCAGCAGCAGGCAGCCCGGGCCGTAGCGCAGGGGATAGTCTTGCAGCTGCCCGGCCGCAGTTTGGGTGATGAAGTAGCCCTGCCGGTGCACGAACACCCGTAGCGGGGCCGCGCCCGGCCGCAACGGCGTAACGGCATACGCGCCGTGCAGCAGGGGGCGCGGGGCCAGGTCGTCGTTTAGGCTACCTTCGGTGAGGAATGGGCCGGCCGTTTCCAGGAGCAGCACGCCCAGCAGCAGGCCGCGCAGGGCGCCCACCCAGCGGCCTTGCCAGCCAGCCGGGCGCGGCGGCCGGGTGGGCGCCTGCCACCGCTCCCGCACCAGGCCGGCGTACAGCGTGCCCAGGCCCGGCGCGGCCACCAGCGCCGCCAGCCCCAGCAAAAAGCCCGACCACAGCTTCACCGAGATATCGAACCCCACGTTGAGCACCAGCACGTTGGCCAGCACCACCAGGGCCAGCAGGCCGCCCAGCAGCCGGGTGCGGCCCCACAGCAGCAGCAGCCCCGGCAGCACCTCAAGCAGCCCCGCGAATACCGAGTAGCTGCGCGATGCGCCCATCACGCTCCAGTAGGCCAGGTCGGGCGGCAGCAGGCCCAGCGGGGTGTAGAGCGTGTTGGGCTCGGGCAGGTAAAACTGGTGCTTGAACACTTTGTCGAAGCCGTATACCAGAAGCTGCAAGGCCAGCCACCCGGCCGCGCCCGTGTGCAGGGCGTACCACAGGCGCGCCTCACCGGCTGGCGTGCGGCGGCCCAGCGCCACCCACGCGCCGGCCGCCAGCGCGGTGCCCGCCAGCAGCAGTCCCGCCCAGGCGTATAGGCCCGCCGAGTCGGAAAACAGCGGTACCGGGTGCCCCGTCAGCGCCCGGCCGCCGGCTTCGAGCCAGGGCCGCAGGGCCACGCCGGGGCTGGGCAACATCCGGTAGCGCAGGGGCACGGTGGCCGCAAACAGCGTGGCAAACAGCAGCGCCCAGCGCCGGGCAAAGGCCAGCGGCACAGGCTAGGCAGCGCGCTTTTTGCCCAGCAGCCAGCCTACGGCGCCCAGCGCCGCCGCGCCGGCCAGCCCGCGCCAGTAGCTGTACTGAAACGGGCGCTTGAGAAATGCCTGGTTTTGGCCAGAGGACTTTCTAGACGCTGGATTTAGCACTTTTCTAGAATGTCTTAGCTGCCGAACATTATTATTTGAATTTTTATATTCAAAATTTAGAAATTTAACTTTAGGAGTATTATCTTCGTATGCCTCCATCATTTCCTTCACACTATGCCAGCGACCATGTTTGCCGATTAGTACGGTGTCTGTCGTAACCTCGCGTTTCTTGGTACCTAGGTAGCTACCCATCCATTTTCCGTAGAAAACCACCGAGTTTTTCGCAATCAAACGTGCACTGTCTGCTATAAAAATTGTCGGTACTGCGCCAAAATTATCTGCTCCCGCATCTTTCTCTAGCGTCGTCGCGCTGCCGCCGTGGCTGAAATGGGCAATACGTCCCGTCTGAGCGGCTGCCGGGCTAGCCACGCACCCCAGCAAACCCCAAATCAGCAGTAGTTTACCTAAGTTCTTTTTCATAACTATTTCGGAGTGACAGCTTGGTAATAATACGACAAGCCAACGTATGCGCTCTGCTTGCGCGGATAAGCCGGCAAGTATTCTACAAGGTACTGTTTGGGCGGGACGGCCCGGGCTGACAGGGCACGATGGCCTGGCCGGCAGTGCCCCCGGCTAACCCCAGCCTTACGCGGGGCGTTTCCGGCCCAACAGCCAGCCCAGCGCCCCCAGGCCAGCCACCCCGCCCAGCCCCCGCCAAAGGCTGTATTGAAACGGCCTGACCGGCAGCGCGGAGCTATTACCAGCCGGCTTGCTGCTGCGAGGCTTCTTCTTAGGGGGCTTCACCAACCCTGCCTTGGGGTAAGTGTACTTAACTATTTCGTTACCGCGACCTATGTAGACATCAACCCGGTGTTTCCAAGGACCAGCCTGTTCACTAGAATTAGTATACGTCCTCACCAGCCCCCGATGCTCTACTAATGAGTCGTTTATGCTGACAAAAGAATCATTTTTCCACTCCTCTGGCCTATGACCATAAGGGTAAGGATTTCCAAAGTTATCTGCTTCTTTTTCTTCGCTCGGCAGCGCCATCGCGCGGCCGCTATGGCTAGCATAAGCAATGCGGCCCGTCTGAGCGGCGCTGGAGAAGGCGAGGAAGCTAGCCAGCGCCACGAGTAAGGGCTTTTTCATCCGTTAACTACGCGTAAATTATCCGGCTTTCGCCCCCGGCTTGCGGCCCAGCAGCCAGCCTACCGCGCCCAGTGCCGCCGCGCCGGCCAGCCCGCGCCAGTAGCTGTATTGGAAGGGGCGCTTTGGAAACAGCTGCGTTCCTTTCAGGGACTTCTGCTTTGGGTGCTTCTCCAGCTTATCAAAGCCAATGAGTACCGCGTTGGGGTAGTGCGTTCTCAGCTCTTCTACCACCTGCTCCAAAGTGACTTGCGGCGAAAGATTTTCAGCAACTTTGTAACTTACTTGCTCCGTTCGCCGGTGCCAGACTGCGTGATACTGGTGTTGCTTGTGGACCCACTCGCGCATCTGCCCGGAATGCAGGGCTAGCGAGTCATTCACATAAGCCAGCGTATCTGCCTGCCATTGAGCGGGAGGCATTGGCACTATCCCAAAATTATCGTCAGCCTCGGCTACCCGGCCGGCGTGGCTGGCTAGGGCAATGCGGCCGGTTTGGGCAGCGGCGGCCCGCGCCAAGCCATTGCCCAACATAACTAAGAGCAGCAGTTTACTTACGGTAATTTTCATAGAAACCTGAAGCTGATACACTACAGAAAACAATAACCAGCCTAAGATACTGCTTTACTCCGCCCCTATCTCCTGGCCTAGATAAAACGCGCCGGATTAGGCTGGAAAGACGTTTGCCCAGCCGGTCCCGGCGCGTTTTTATCGCTCTAGCAGAGTTGGCCCCACTACTTCAGCTCCAGCACCACTACCGACTTGGCGGGCAGCGTCACGGCGAGCTTGTCGCCGCGCTTGCGGGCGCCGGTGAAGGCGGCCAGCCGCACGGCGTTGGGCTGGGCGAAGGTGTTGTAGTCGCCCACGCTGGCCGAAGTGAGGACGCGGCCGGTCACGGTTTTAAAGCTCACGCCGGGCAGGGCGGTTTCGAGGGTGAGGGCGTTTTTGGGGTCGAGGTTGACGAGCGAGATGTGGACCGCGCCGTTCTTGTCCTTGGAGGCGGAGGCGTTGAGGGCCGGGATTTTTTCGCCGCCAAAGGTGTAGCTGGGGCTGGCAAACTGCACGGGCAGAAACTCGGCATCCTGGTGCACCTGGTAGAGGTCGAAGACGTGGTAGGTGGGCGTGAGCAGCATCTTCTCCTTATCGGTAAGCACCAAGGCTTGCAGCACGTTGACGGCCTGGGCGAGGTTGGCGCCGCGCACCCGGTCGCAGTGGTTGTTGAAGATGTTGAGGGTGGTGCCGGCCACGAGGGCGTCGCGCAGCGTGTTTTGCTGGTAGAGGTGGCCGGGGTTGGTGCCGGGCTCCACGTCGGTCCACACGCCCCACTCGTCCACGAGCAGCGCCACCTTTTTGTCCTTGTCGTACTTGTCCATGATGGCGGCGTGACGGGCCACTATCTCGTCCATCTTCAGGCAGTTGCGCACGGTGCTGAAGTACTGGTCCTCGCCGAAGCCGGTGGCTTTGCCCTTGCTGCCGGTCCAGCTGCCGGTGGGCAGGGTGTACTGGTGCAGGGTGAGGCCCCACATCTGGTTGAGGGGGATATTTTTCATGCACGTTTCGGTCCAGTTGGCGTCGTCGCCGTTGGCCCCGCTCACGATGCGCTGGAGCTTGGTGCCGGGGTAGTCGTGGGCGAAGGTGGCGTAGCGCTTGTACACGTCGGTGTAGTACTGGGCCGTCATGTTGCCGCCGCAGCCCCAGCTTTCGTTGCCGATGC
>Ga0265798_10008132_pt1 | contig 13436 bp, 11 predicted proteins | sample P3T30metagenome_FD_192430 | JGI IMG/M metagenome (GOLD analysis project Ga0265798, IMG submission 192430) | Plant litter microbial communities from East Loma Ridge, Irvine, California - P3 T30 | ecosystem: Environmental > Terrestrial > Plant litter > Unclassified | place: USA: California...
GCACCGAAACTGGTTTCTTTCCCCCGGATTGCACCACCGCGTTCCGCTGCAAGCATGCATTCACCAAGTTCCTCCTCGGAAGTCAATTCGAGACGGAAACTGGTGACACCGTACGGGAGCTCTTTGCAAACCTCTTCCATCTCCTCACATCCCCCCCACGAGTACGATGGCTCCTCTTCGCTTTCCTCGCAGTTTTCGCGAGGAAAAGCTTTCATGGTAAAGTTGCTAAAGTCCATCTCCTCCTTAGCCCCGGACCGGTAGGCGACGTGGTTGAACAAGGTGTATGAGTAGTTGGTCTCGGGAGAATAGTTCTGTACGAGGTCTGGGCGATACCCGTCCGGGCAGTTTTGAGCGATATTGCAGTTCACCGTGGCATTACTGTCCTGGGCACTAGAGAAGATAGATGCGATGTTGTGGCAAGATTCCGGGGTGTAGCTGGAATATATGCTGAGTGCAATGGCATCTTCGGAACTCGAGGTGGCGTAACAGCTCGCGTCTGAGTCGAGCGAAGAAGGTGCTGTCAACACGAAGTTGGCCAAGACATGGCGGTAGGGACTGAGGGGGGTCTGACATTAGCAGCTTGTTTGGCCATTTTGCGGAGCGATTGAGGCATACACTTCGGAGATGTTGCTCTGGGCGGCACAAGCTGAGGCAAGTAGGAGCAAGCTCAGCCCAAATGGCATTTTGAAAGCGAAGACTCGAGGTCGGTACGTCCAGAGTATGTTGGGTAAGTTGGAGACGAGGTTTGGAGAAAGATAGATGCGGCCACCCTAAGTTGAATCTGTGACACTACAAGCATCTGCTGCATCGTTTCGAATCGTTTGCGAGGCTCTCCGGGGACAGATATACTAGGACAGACATGTCCGGTTTCGGTAGTAATCTGTTCCTATTGATACGTCTCCTGAGGGCGATAACCAGGCCAGGGCGTTGAAATTGCTCAGCACGTCAGCCCAGAGTGCGTCCAAGAAAGTCGGCGGCTGTGATGATAACAAGCGTGCACCCGGAATGATCTTGATGCGAGACAAGACGCTATACTCAGCCTTCACTTAAATCCAACACGACCCCTCGAGTCGGTAATGCATTGAAGAGGCACAGCACCTACTGCACGTGCTCCTGCTTCCCGATCAACGTCATTTCCCAAGGCGTGACCAGGGTATGCTGCCTCATAGTGGGAGTGTTATTGCAGCTAGCGCTATCAGTATCAGTAGTGTTATGTATCGCGTTCATTGGCGGTGCTATGTTGATCAACTTGACCTCTGCGACACTGGCGCCTGTAACAACCTTGGCACATGTGAGTATCCTGGTAGTTGTGCTTCCTGCTAAGGCTTCGAAGAGATCGGCACGGGAAGTCTAAGGGTCAACTTTCATGCCGACCGCCAAGCGCGGCGTCGCCGGGACGGGATGACCCTGCCTTGACTCTGAAGTCTGAACCGACCACAACCTCACCCATGTTTGTGACGGCGACTTCACCTTCACACGCATTAGGCTGATCCATCATGCCTGCAAACAACGCACGCCGCAATCCTTCCAGCAACAGATGATCAACGTCTGGAGTCTGAACCATGACAACTCCCAAGGTACTGTTTGGCGAGGAGCATGGCGTGCGTCACCAGCAATGGATTGGTGGTTAATCGCAAGCATGACAACATCGTCAGGAAAAGGAAACATCAAGAACACATCAGCTATGAAGACCAGAACTGTCTGGGCGCGTAGAGGTGTATAAAGAGCAACTCCCACATCCTAATCTGTCGTACATCTTTAGCTACACTTCCACCTCAACCCACATTGCAACACCAACATCTTCAATCCACCTCTTCAATCAAATCCATCACCCCGCAAACACCAAACCCATCCAAAATGCATGTCACCCATCTCAGCTGGCTTGCGGTCATGCTAGCTACCGCAAATGCCCGCCGGGAACCGCTCCCCTCATACACCACCATCCTCCCACCCAAGGAGCCCACGAAGGAATACATCAACAGGCCTCGAAGCGCGACTCTACAGCGTCGCCAAGACGTCGACACTACTTGCGAGGTTGGGGCCGGAAATGCCGTCGCCCAGGACTTGGGCGCCGGGCCTGGCGAATATCCTCAAGCATTCACCCAGCTCTGGGATTGGGCCGAAGTTGACGGCTGTCAAGCGACAGGCTGTACGGACCGCAAGGAGCACTGCGTCACGGCTTCGGCAGGTCAGGATGTCTGCATCCAAATTGACGGCGCTTTCCCTCATGAACATCGCGACAGCTTCATCGGAGCCGCTCGTGGCGCATTCGACCGTACTGTGCGCACGAATGAGCTCTCCTCAGGCGTCATCGAGACGGGCACTAACCTTGTCCGCATCATCGGAGGTCCTGGCGAAAACAGCGGCTACACGGTCAAAGCTGAGGTCTACAACAAGGGCAGCTCCGGTGGGGGCAGCGGTTGCCCACAAACCATGAAGACCATCGCCGCGAGTGGCGCGCAAATCCCTGAGATTGGCACCATGTTCGGTCTCGTGGGGTTCTTGTGCGGGGGGTTGGACAGTGGAATTCAGTTCCAAGGAGAGGCTACTGGTTGATGGAGTTCAGCTCAGTTCACGCGGCCTAGGCATCAATTGGTTCTGAGTCTTGCACGGGACGTACCAGACTGGGATTCATGACGGTATGCTGTTGGGTCAATCTGAGTTACAGATGCCCCAGGTCTCTACGACTGGAGGCGTCTCGAGGTGTCTTTGCGTAGTGCTGTAGATCATTGTATTGGAATATGTTACGACTTATGATCGCTGGTACCTCGGGTCGACTCGCAAAAGCAGCCCGCATTGTCTTCACTGTAGAAGAAGTGTAGGAGGATTGCCAAGGTGATGTTTCTGTCGCATGCATCATTCAAGTGCCAATTCAACTCTTCTATGATATACGTGTGGATCGAGCGTCGAAGCCGACCAATCAGAGAAAACGGCGAAGTGAATGGCGGGGACTGGCCCGAGCTCAAGCTCCTTGGGCTGACATTGACAGCGCTGAGAATAATCGGCATGATTACATGTCTCGAGCATATCAACACGGTTCGTTATCTTCCATTTCTGACGGTCACTTTGACGTCTTCGTGGCCCAACGAGCTGCTACTGAATCGTCGCAAGCTCACTTTGGATCATCTAGGCAACTCCACCAATGGCCGCTTCAACCATTACCAACGTAGCTGTGGTAGGCGCCGGTACTATCGGCCTTTCGTTCGCTGCTCTACACCTCACGAAGAACCCGGGCTGTAACGTTACAATCTATGATACACGACCGGACCTCAACACATATGTGAACGACAAGCTTTGCGAATACCTGGTCGACGCCAACATCGCAGAATACAAAAGCCGCATGCGGATCGCAGAGAGCCTTGCCAAAGCCGTCGAGAAGGCCGACGTTGTGCAAGAGCAAGGACCGGAGAACGCAGACTTCAAGCGGACAACGTGGGCGCAGATAGAACAGCTTGCGCCACAAGGCGCTCTGTTCTGGTCGAGCACATCAGGCATACCCGCTTCCGAGCAAAGCAAGGACATGAAAGATCAGTCCAGGCTGGTAGTTGTCCATCCCTATAACCCTCCACACATCATGCCTCTCTTGGAGGTAGTGCCTTCACCTGCCACCTCCCAGGAAGTCATAGACCGGACACTAGAGTATTGGCGAAGTCTTGGTCGCGTTCCTGTGCTGATCCGCAAAGAGTGCACGGGGTTTGTCGCCAATCGGCTTGCTTTTGCACTCTTCCGCGAGGCTTGCAGTTTAGTCGCACAAGGCGTGGTAGGTGTGAAGGACCTTGACTCTGTAGTGCAGGCGTCCATGGGCCCGCGGTGGGCAGTGGCGGGTCCCTTCAAGAGCTACCATGCTGGTGGCGGAGAAGGAGGATTGTCAAGTTTCATGGACAAAATCGGCGGAACAGTCCAGGATTGCTGGACGGCCAGTGATAGAGATGTCGAGGCTGGCGACATTGTCCTTGGAAACTCATGGCAAGAAGACGTATGTCACCAGACTGACGAGGCCTACGGTGTAATCGATACGGCACAACGTGATATCAAGACCAGAGCAGTACTCGAAGCGGTTTCGAGATGATTGATTCAAGCACATGTTAGGAACCTAGTGCGTCTTGCTCTACGTGCAACAAAATGAGTTGCATCGACGTCTGTGTTCGTCTCCAATGCTCACGTTGATCTCGGTACATGCTCATGGGCGTTGGAACATCAGTGAGCATAATGCATGTGATTGGCAAATCCGTTGGCGCCTAGAAGCACGTTGTCAAGTACATGTACCTACCCGTATATTATCTCGTGCCCCGCGTTCACCGGAAGCTACCTCTAGGTCGAAACCAACCAAACATCATACATGTAAGCTTGTCACTGATGAGTCTTCATGCGAGCATGCATGTGAACCGGGCTGAGCCGTCCAAGCCTCACCTTTCCAAAGCCTTGTTCTTCAATCGAACTCAAGAATTACACATACATTCTTCATCCTCATCTTCTCCATCACCCCATTTTTGATCGCAGCTGTGATCTCTGACTGCCAAAGAAGATCACTGCATACAACGTTACTTCTTACCGAGAGGCACTGCGTGCATGAGCATTGCCCCTGTCTGATTGAACTGGAAATACTGGCTGCCTGGAGCTCAGTGCTAGATTCCGAGATATCTGAACGTGGATTCACCCCCCATGGATCCAATCCCCAAGAATGACCCTTCCAAGGGCATTTGCCAGCTCAGAGAAAGGATGACAAGAGTCGTAGCCATACCGGCCAAGAGACTTTTCCAGACGCTGTCTCACGACATCAAGAGCTGTATCATCAAGCAACTCGACAGGCCATCTGATCTGAAAAATGTCTGTCTGGTCTCAAAGGAACTGCATGAGATCGCTGTGCGTTATCTCTACCACGACGTCAGCCTTGACTTGGGCAGCCAAAAAGACTTTCTTATGTCTGATTTCATGGACCCTCGCAACATCGGCTTGAAGCACATTCGGAAGATCCGATTGTTTTTGGCGAACCTACCGGACAGATGTAACAGGTGCACCCAAGAACAGCAGGCGACCTTCGCCACACGCATGCTGCTACAGCTCCTGCCTGAAAACATCCTCGAGGAGTTCAGGTGCGGATTTACTGAGACGTGAGAGAAGCTAGCGTGCGCTCTCTTGGACATAGTACATAAGCTGACTTGACCTCGCAGCTGGTGCCCATGGCGACCTTTTTCGTCGGAGAACATGTTGTTGCTGTATCGAAAACAGAAGCGGCTCAAGTGGCTCGAGGCCATGGACATGGACAAACCAATCCTGGAAGAAATCAAGAAGAACCCCCGTGTTGAGACAGGTCTCTTCGATAATGCACTGAAGCTAGCCATCTATCCCGAAAACAGGGAGAGCCTCAACCTCGGTCGCTACTTCATCGAGAAGACGAAGGAGAAACTGGAGGAGCTTATCGTTCATGCGCATTTCGAGCACAATGACGATCGGAGTCCGACGAGGAGCGACGTCAGCATTCGTGAGCTGAACGACACTGCTACTGCTCCCGGCTTGCTGTCGAGCACACTTTTTGGCAACTTCATGCCCTTCGATGCGTGCACTCCGTTTCAACAATTGACATCTCTTCGGCTGCATCGGATCAGCTTACGCCATTGTGCGGACACGTGGTGCAAGTTTGTCGACTTCAACAAAATAAAGAGTCTGCGTATCTACCACTGTCCCGCTGCGGACTCACTCCTCGGACAGCTCAGCAAAGCTAAAAATCTGCCAAAGTCGTTGCAGGTGCTGGAGTTACAGCACAAGGACAACTACGAGAATGAGGCTTCGGTGGCCCTCGACGGCTTGCTGTGCCTTATATCGGGATTGACCATCTTGACAATCGATCTACAAAACGTCAAGGCCCTGCCAAGTATCGCAGGCATTGTCCGCCACGGCAAGACGCTCGAGCAGCTGAGTGTCCACTGCTCCAACGAAGCACTCTCCAATCCAATGCTCAGCGATATGTCTTGCGATGCCGACGAGCATGTTTTCGAGACTGAAGACTTTGACAAGATCTGCGCGGCCACAACTAAATTGGAGCAATTGAGCTGCGCGTGGCCTAACAGGTCGCTGATTCGCTCTGTAAGTGACGACTGGGTTGCTTTCGAGAGCTCCGTATCCAAGATATGTGGGCTGGTCTCTCTGCAAATCACTACATGGCCCAGTAACAAGCCCAGCTCGTCATTACTCCCACGGTCCGTCTACGAGCAGCTGTTGCAAGGAGCTTCAACGCGCCTGTTCGAGATGGCGGCCAACCGCACATCGCCTGAGGTTCCAGAATCTCTCTCCATGATAGAGAACCCGGAGGTTTCTGATACACAGACAGATTCTGCAAATCTTCTCTCGCACTCGAAGCTCCGGTTGATCGCCTTCGGCATTAGCGACAAGATCTACGAGCGTGAGGAGTCCTCGAACCAACTTCTTTATCTTCGATCGTGGGCATTCGACGCAGAAGGCAAAAGCAAGGTCTATGCCACACCTGTGGGCTGGTGTGCGAGGCGATACCTGGAACCGAGAAGTGAGATCCTGGATTTCGTGTTGTCGAGGGAGTCCAGACTGCCGTGCAGAGGCGAACGCGGCGATATGGAGTCCAGATTCGGCTTCAATGTGGACGATGAGCTGTGACATTTTGCTCACTTTCGATGCGAATGTTGGACATCTGAGATTTCGAGTCTTGGCTGGCGGGGGAGTTGGCTCATACACGAGTCTTGATGCAATGGTGCTTTAACGGTTGGCGCGATACCCACTCTATAACGATTGTTACCACTCCAATGTGTGACTCTACCATGTCTTGTTGCACCGGTGCATTTATGCGTAGGCTCACTAGATCATTGGCCACTCGCTCTCTCGACAGTGGAACGCAGTCGACTAATTCAATAGCTCGAACGAGGTCACAGGGCTGGCCCATCGACGCATACACTGAACATCTGTTCTATTGACCACCGAAATGCCGACAAGTCGATACCTTGTGTTCCGGGGCTGGAAGACATCTTTTCATTCCTCGCCACTAATTCAAAACAATCCCAAGGCGTCTTTCTCATCGATTCAATATCAATCGGCATGAATCAGCAACAGCCCACCCCCGATGGCCCACAGATGGCCCCGGATGACCATCAGTATCAGCAACAGCCCCAGCCAGGCATACAGATGCAACAGCCTCGATTCCAATCCCAATACGCGCAGATGCCCTCCGAGAACACGTCAACACCACGGCTGGATACCATGTACTCGCAGCAAGGAGCCCCACAGCAGTACGGGCAGCCGGCACAGCAGGAGAACCCGGGATATGGCCAGCAAGACTTCGCTCAGCAACCGCATGTATTCCAAGATAGCAACAACAATGGCCAAGGAATGGAGCAGGCTCCGCAGAACTTTTCACAGCAGGTTCCCGTACAGGAACATCACCAACAAGCGCCATTTGATCCGTCGACAAACCATGGGGCCCTTCAGTTTCCGCATGGACAGCCACAATTTCAGCAGCAAGCCGCTCCACTATCTGGATATCCCTTTGAACAGGAAGAGGGACAGTCTACCTGGCCGGGACCACAGCCAATGAATGCTGCACCAAACGCAGATGCTTCGGCGTGGGAGCAAGCGCATGTGACGGAAGTTAATCCTGTCAATGCCGGCTTCAGGTATCACCCGACTAAGCCGCTACCACCGATGTCGCAACAACAACAGCAGAACCAAGCCACACGCGAAGCAGAACTGCAAAACGCACGCCAGCGCATCGAAGCACTGGAAGCCGAGCGAGAACAGCAAGAAATGGCGCAGGCCATAGCTGCTTCAGCCAGAGACGCGCTTGATACCGCGGACACTGAAGAGCAGCTCCGACAGCTGATTCATCAGGCGCAACTGTTATCGCTGGATACTTGGGAACAGGAAATCCGACAGAAAATTGAGGAGCACCAGGGCGGAGGCGTGTACGACGGCGGTGGAGGTTCGTGGCCGAAGCAACCATTAGCTCCTCCCTCGCATCTTGGGTCGAACTTCTCAGACCCATGTGGTGGAGCTGCGCTGCATGGACCAGTTCCCGCGATGCAGAACCAGCAGAATGCCTCACAGATATCACCACCTAATATATCGGCTCGAGGATCAAGTGCCAATCTTGGCTTCCGCAGCCCAACACCGCGTTCTCAGCCCCCGACAAGAGGCGTCCCTTTGAGCGACGCGACAAGGAATGCGGCTGCAGAAGAGGCTCAGTGCTGGGAAGCGTATTATCGAGGCCAGGGCGCTCAGGATGGTGCTTCAGTATCTGCAGGTACAGAATATAGCGAGGCGAGCACGGCGAGGGGCGGTTCGAAAGGCAAGGGTCGAATGCTATGAGAGCTAATCTGGGACGTGGATGGCCGTGGGTGTTGATATGACGAATTATGGCTGACGGCTATGGTCGACTTGTTTTGGGCTGGGTTATATTGCGCGTTGCCAGATTTTGATGTGTGTAAGCCTGTATGGTTGTACTACCTCTTACGATACAGAGGACGCCTCCTATCCTTAGTCGTCGAATGCGTTGTCTGGCTATCTTAGGCTGTCAAAGAACATGCGAGGCGAACCGCTTGTATGAAGAAAGTTGCATTTAGATACGTACTCGTCAAACATCGTAGCCCCCGTCAGGGTGTAGTCATACCCGCCAACCTCTTGACGGTCAACTGCGGCTTCAAGCTGACGACATACGTCAGCCTGTCTGTGAACAAGTGACTCAGCTCGGCGTGCATCGCGGGGATAGCACCAAAGACAAAGCCGCCTATGGGAAACAGCACCGCCTCGAAGATACCCGCGACCTGGAAGACCCTGGTGCTGAAGCCGTCGTGGTCGGCCATGTCCTCCAGCAAGCCGGCTCGGCGCATCTCTTCTTGCCTCAAACCCAAGCAGAGGAAATGGTATTGGGCGTAGAGGTAGAAGTAACACATCATCAGGCAGAAGCCTGCGAGACGACACCAACCGGAGAAGTCGAGAGCCCAATGGAGGACCGTGGGGACCATGAAGTCCGGGTAACAGAGGTCGTAGATGCTGGACGTCGTGAGGATGACGGCGAGGTGGGAGGGAAGGAAGTGAGCTTCAAAGAGGCGGTGGTACAACGTCAAGAGATTCGTCTTGTGTATCGTTTTGGGTGGCACGCGCTCAGTCTCGGCTCGTCTTGGGATGAGCGATTTGTGCAAGCCGGTCGAAGTATAGAACGCAGACCAGTTCGCGCTGCAGAACATTAGTGCGCCGACCCCGTACCTCTGCAGGAGATTGAAGACTGACTTCGAAGCGCTCAAGGGTAGCTCCTCCGGTGGCGCATTGGCCACACGATGCCGACTGGCCATCTTGATGCTCTCCCTTATGGCGTAGCCAGTGTCGAGTGCCCCCCACATGTGTCTCAAGGCTTGTCTGTAGCGGGCTCGGAGGCCATCAAAGTATCCCGACAGTCCTTTCACGTTGCTGCTAACGTTACACTGACTGGCTGCGGAGTATACTATGCGGACCTGCAGGTTACCGGCAAGGGAAAAGAAGCATTTCAAGTACATGTGCATGTCCTCACCGATGGCGCCTGGACCCGTGTCCCAGCCGCCAACGTGCTCGAGCAAAGTCATGGGTAGAGAATAGACCGATGTGGGAATACAAATTTTGGAACCCTGGTAGAGGCTCGAAAGCCCGGCACCAGCCCACATCATGTCTGCTGTTCTTACTGAGATCGGCACGCGGTGCAGGTTGCGGTCGAACACCAAAGGTGGGACATAGAAGGTCGATTCGTTTGTCTCGGCGTGTTCGGTATGCATTCGTGCAATCTGCTGGAAATACCGGTACGAGAGATGGGTGTCGGCTATGAACGATCAGTACGTAGCTCTTGAATTGTCAGATTAGGATGCAACTGACCATCCATGGTTGTCATGATGATATTTGGCTTGAGAACAGGATCTGAGTAATCCTTGCAAGCCTGTTTGCCAGCCCAACTCTCGTTGCTGCTCTTGCCTTGGGCTTCGCCTGGAATATTCGAAGGATGTACGGTATAGCTCATCTTGTAAAACGATTGACTGAAAGCGGTGATGAGATTTTGGGCTTTGAAAGCTGATTTGTCTTCCTTTTCTTCCATTGCCAGGTATATCTGCATGAAATCAGCCTCGCGGCTCCATGGTATACTTCACTTCCTGTCCTTGGATCATTGAGATCTTTCCCAGGATATAGCACGTACGTGGTAGCAATGGCGCGCCTGGGAGTGTGAAGCCAGTACCCGCAAGGTCATTTCCAGAGTTTCCACCTCTTCCTTGTAGGCCGGTATGATGACGATGAACAGCGGGACAGGGAAGGTGAAGTCGCCTTCGTCGCTCGTGAGGCTGGCCACCCTCCGGCGCCTGGTATTCGGCATAACCGCAGTCGCATCTTTCATGCGCCGGATCATGTCGACCATCGACCAACATACGCGTACCGGGAACGCAATAGACATGATGTGGAGCAGCACGGTGTATACACTAAGCACCATTTGCGCCCATGTCGTCTCTCCGTTATATCGGCCCTCCTCTTCCCTTCCATGTGGCTGAACTATGAGTGCGAGAACCAGAAGAACGGCGACGGCGCATATGCTGAAGGCCGGAATGCAGCGAGTGACCCAGGCGTAGTAGCTCATGGCGAGCGGCGGCGGCGCGAAGGTTGCGTTGCGCTGTGAATTACATCCAGAGAAGAGGGAGCAGAAGCGAAGGACGGCGCGAAAGGAGGGTATAACAACAATCATACAAGAGCGACTGGCAGGCAAGGCAAGGGCAAAAATCCGAGTCGCGCGTCAAGCTCCGAATTAAACGTTAGACTGGCATGCAGGGTTTGTGGAGTAGCCCGCGGGCCTTTGTGGAACAGATAAATTGGGACAGATCGCCGGATTGCTGATGGTAGTCTGTCCCCATTGACTTGTGCCGTGAGCGCGGGCGTGGGCGCGATGCTGAGACTTGACTGGACTGGCTTCTTCTTGAACTCGATACACCCTCCATCGTCTGAGGAGGGTATATCATGAGGACCAATAATGCATATCAAATTGTCGTTCATGCATGAGGTCTCTCCTTGCGTGTCGCTCCTTGACAAGAGGGTGTTTGTTTCTGCCACGTTTGCTCCCAAAGCCACGTTAGTATTATCGACATACTAGGCGGCCTCTGATCAACCCTGGACCAACCGTTGCACCACGTATACATCTCGAATTTACAATCGGCGTCGAAGCGAAGGCACACTCTGGTGATCTCATCGGTCCGTGGTCTGATGGATCTGCCTCATCAGGTAGAGCCAGGTCGAACGTGTTGCGTCTCGAATGCCAATTCGCCAGAATGACCCGTGTGCATTGCTTGTTGCACCGATGCTTGACTATCCTGTCATTCGCATGTGCTGCGCTGCAGGCTTGATAGTGCTACGCAGTTGTAGAGCGATAAGATTCCAGAGCCAATACTTTCTCCGCGTGTTGCTAAGCAGCAGCGTTAGAGATGGCCAAGATTTAGTTGTTGTCGATGGCAAGGCTTTCTGCAGGAGAGAGGTCCTGGATGTGGCTAAAGTGAACACTGTCGCAAGCACCCACTAGAGATTATATCCATGAGATGTGATGAGGTTTGACCGAGCGAGCTCACTGCTTGAGTGTTTTCGATCATCGGCGGAAAGATGGTTCCATGAGCAACGAAAGTCCGAAAGCGTTACTACCAGAGAAGCGCACGCAGAGAGCAAAGAAGAGGCAGTGGTTGTTCGTTTTGCCTGCCAGGTAAGTTAGTCTTTCTGTCCAGACCGATTCGGTTTTATGTGCGAAGAGCGACTTTTTGCAAGCGAGCTGCAAGCGCCCGCTAAGAGACTGGGTATCTTGGACTGTTGCAGCCGGCTGCAGCTAAGTCTGCTGCAACCAAGGGAGCTTACTATGTACTGTATGAAGTTGTATGCGTCCAACAAGACGTGCCCTTGATTGACCAGCGAAACGTCTTGAACGCGAAGGCGAAGCTAATAGGTCATTGCTTTCTTTCGCAACAGCATGACTGACTACCTAATCTTATTGACGCCGCTCCCTTTCAGAACAGGACATGTACATGTATGTATGACTTTATGATGCCATCTGAAGCTAGTAAAGCTGCGAACAGCCTGCAGGACAAGCTTCATACCAAGGTACGTAGCAGTTCATGCACGATAATGAACAGATCTGGAGGACAACCAGGTGGAAGAAAGAGCTTAGCTGCGAGTCATGGACCATGAGTAATTAGCTGTAGCTGTAGATGGCTTGGGATCATACTATAGCCTCATTCATGGCTGGAATGTGATAGGAAGGCAATATTCCCCAGAAGAGCCTCAGAAGAGGCGAGTTCCTCGTATACAGTGCTAAGTACTAAGGTAGTGTTCATGCTCATCATTCTTTCAGTACCTGAGTTTTGAGGATCCGGTGCAGCATGATATAGATGTCCTCTTTAAACACTGCCTAAGTGAGCGATAATTGGCATCCTGTGCATACACTTCAGCCACCGTGTACCTGACAGCTCGAGGCTTATATGTGCTGTGTAGGTGTGTGATGGGATGCCTGAACATAGCTCACAGCTTGTATGAGCACTTTCCCTCTGCTGGAAAAGACTCGACATCGCCATCGCCACAGTCGTCGTCCTCGTATGCTGCTCACATGTGACGGATAGAATGTTATCACGCCGGACTGGCACGGGTTCACGCTCAGGCAAAGCCGCCATCAAGGTCACGCGATAGCATGAGTGGGTTTGTCTCGGCTTAGGGCGTTTTGCTAGTGGCGGAGAAGCGGCTGGGGTCTGGAATAATGACGTGCCGCCGAGGCGACTGGAGGCAGGAGCCGCCCAAGCTCTTGCTGGCTGGCGTTTGCTGGTGCCTGGCCTGGCAACGAGCTCAATCCATCTTCCTTTCTTCTCATCCCATCCCATCCCAACAACTCCCATCACAGCCATATCATTGCAATCATGAAGGGAACCACATTCCTCGCCACAGCCATTGCGGCTGGTACCGCCTCTGCCGGCGTGCACAAGATGCCACTGAAGAAGGTCCCATTGTCCAAGCAGCTGGTAAGCTCCACCGCGTGAGCCATCAACATGGTGGCAACATCGTCCAGTCATTGACACATCATCATCAGGAGAATGCCAACATTGGCGAGCACATGGAGGCGCTCGGCCAGAAGTACATGGGCATCCGCCCGCAGGGCCACGCCGACGAGATGTTCAAGGACACCTCGGTCAAGCCTGAGAAGGGCCACCCGGTAGCCGTCAGCAACTTCTTGAACGCCCAGTACTTCTCCGAGATCGCCATCGGCACTCCGCCGCAAGAGTTCAAGGTCGTCTTGGACACGGGCAGCTCCAACCTGTGGGTTCCCAGCCGTGACTGCGGCTCGATTGCCTGCTACCTGCACTCCAAGTACGACCACAGCGAGTCGTCGACCTACAAGAAGAACGGCTCCGATTTCGCCATCAGGTATGGCTCCGGCAGCCTCG
>Ga0265798_10008133_pt1 | contig 13436 bp, 12 predicted proteins | sample P3T30metagenome_FD_192430 | JGI IMG/M metagenome (GOLD analysis project Ga0265798, IMG submission 192430) | Plant litter microbial communities from East Loma Ridge, Irvine, California - P3 T30 | ecosystem: Environmental > Terrestrial > Plant litter > Unclassified | place: USA: California...
AATCTTGCAATTCGTATTCTTCATGCACATTAATGCGATCTCTGTCGGGGCTTCCGATGTCTTTCTTATTGTCCATAACCTAATAATTGATTAAATTAAGAACAGCTTAATATGCAGAAAGTTTAAGTTAATAGCGGCATCAGTAAACCTTGCGTACCTGCAAGCCATTCAATATGGTTTTGCCGGTAACGGGCTTAAAGCTAATAGCAATGCCTTTGCCCGCGGTTACATTAACTACTGCCTTGGTACTGTAGGCCTTTTCGGGCTCGAGGTAGTTTTTATTACTCAAGTCGCTCAGCACCGTGGTGCCATTAATCATGACATCAAATGCCCTATCCGCAGCCTCAACTTTTGGCTGCGCATTGCTGCCCGATGATAAATTATAAACCAACTCCTCTCCCTTTTTAGCAGATACCAGTTCAGCAAAATGCAGGGTAAGTTCATAAGCACCATCAGGAACATCCAGCTTAAATTGCTCTATACCAACGCGCTGAGTTTCATACACGGGGTCATTATCAGTACCTAAAATATCCTTATCGGAGCCATATGGAATGCGGCCGTTACCTTTCATGGTATACACTTCTCCACCAATATACCCCCAACCACCTGCCTCGTAAGGCTGTTCGGGTACCCAAACCTGCTGCAGCTTATCGTCTATGATGTAGCGCTTATCGCCCATACTTACGTTTAATTCGGTAAAGGGCAGCGTTTCACTTTTCAGCGTATGCGGTATGAGTTTGAAGGTGATAACAGCTTCATCGGTATAGACCTTTCCATTCATTACGGAAGTTGCCTCCAACTTATTTTCGCCGTTAACGAAGGGGACATTGAACAATGCGGCATGCTCTACCGTTTTGGCAGTACCCAATTTTACGCCATTAACAATCAAGGTCACCTCAGGCTGATTACTGAAGATCTCTACCGGCTGGGTGCATTTCAAACGGTTGTCGGCTTCGGCAATGCCGCTTCTTAAAGTCCATTGCTTGGATGCTATGACCACATAAGGCTGCTGCCACAAGGCTGCTTTATACAGACGGTAGCTATCCTTAGGCTGCCTGTCAATGGTAGTAATGCCCTTATTGTTAATATGCGGCATACTCTCGGCGCGGGTTTCGGAGTTGAAATCAGCCAAATTCCATATGGCGGCACCCATCACAAAAGGCCGCTCGTTTATGGCCTTGATGTATGCCTTATGATAGAGCACCGCATACTCATTCGATTTATCAAAGCGTACCGGCTGCAAACTATGCACCCGCGGATCGGCATCAGCACCGTATTCGGTAACAATCATGGGTGTATTAGGCAGTACGCGGTGATGCTCGTCAAGGTACTTGGCAAAGCCATCTAACCCGCCGCCGTACCAGCCCTGGTACAGGTTCCAGCCTACTATTTTCGGAATTTTAGTTAAACCGGCATTGTTGTACAGCTCAAAGGCTCCATGATTAGGAATCATGGTATAGCGCGAGGAATCTTCTTTACGGGTAATATCTTCGAGTTGCTGAGCCAGTGAAGCGACACTTTTCAGATATGTTTTGCGCTTTTCGGGCTCGTTGGCATAAGGCAGGCGCAGTAATACCTCGTTCATATAAGCCCAGATGATCACACTGGGATGATTAAAGTTTTGCCTGATCATTTCAACCTGCATGTTTTTGCAGTTTTGAGCAAAGGCTTCGCTTTCGGTAATTTGGTTTACGATGGGTGTTTCTACCGATGCCAGTATGCCCAGCCTGTCGCAAGCCTGCAATACCGCAGGGTCTTGCGGGTAATGGGCCACGCGCAAAAAGTTGGCACCCATGTTTTTCAGAAGTTCCACATCATTCACGTGCATGGCATCGGGCAGGGCGTTGGCCATATCCTTATAATCCTGGTGACGACTGGCGCCCATCAGCTTGTAATGCTCACCATTTAAGAAAAAGCCTTTAGCGGCATCAAAATTGAACCAGCGGAAACCAAGCGGATTACTCACTTCGTCTACTGGCTTACCGGTACCGGCATCCACTAAAACAGAAGTAACCTTATATAAATAAGGGCTCTCGGGCGACCACAGATTTGGCTTATTCACACCGGTAATTAACTGCTTAAAATTCACTTTTTGCCCTGCTCCGGCTTTAAGCTTACTTTGCTTTTGGATAACCAGTTTGCCTTCCCTATCAGTAATCTGCGTAATTAGTTGTATGGTTTTGGCCTTTCCCGATTGGTTGACAAAAGATCCGGCTACGTTAACGCTGGCTACTGCGGCCGACACCTTAGGCGTGCTTACAAACACACCATCAGATGCATTATTATCGGTATTAAAATGAATCGCATCCGTAGCTACCAAATAAACATCGCGGTATATACCGCCAAAGAAGGTAAAGTCGGCTGTGAGTGGTGGTATGTTCTCGTCGTACTTGTTATCAACCTTAATGGCAACCGTGTTCACGGCATCGGCACCAAACTTTAAGAACTTTTTAATGGGTACATTAAACGCTGTATAGCCGCCAATATGCGAACCTACTTTCTGGCCGTTCACATAAACATCCGCCGTTTGCGATGCTCCTTCAAAATAAAGGCTCACCTCTTTTTCCTGCCAGGCTACAGGGATACTTAAACGCCTGGTATACCAGCCCGTGCCCCGGTAGTAACCTTTTTCATCGTCGGTAACATCGGTCGTGTTCCAACTGTGCGGAATGTTTACGGCTTGCCATTTTACGTTAGCGGCTTTTTCGGGATAACCGGCTATATTGCCTTTGTAAAACTGCCAGTTGCTATTAACCGATGTTTTAATACGTTGCTGTGCAAAGCTTAAGCATACGGGCATGCTCAACACCAATAATAAGATGCGTTTAATTAATGCAGACATGGAATATATAATTGAATTTTAACCGGCTTATCAGGAACATCTTAAAAAGATGTTAAGGGTTTGAACCCGCAGCAAAGAGCGGGCTAAACACCCGTTCCGCTTGTAAAAAGACGATTTTTAAAATTCAAATGCAAGTAAAATCCGTTTGCATTAGTCAGTAAAAGCTTGTTTATTCACCTGTTTTGCGCAGGGTTGCCGCTGCCGCAACGCCAAAAACCACGTGCGCCAACACTAATTGCTTATAGTAATTTTCAAGATCTACCCCCGGTGGATTAGGATGCGCTTTGAATGTGGCATGCCAGATAGCCGCGCCTGCTAATCCGCTTAATGCACCATAAATTGCGCCGTTTAGCAGCGTAGGTTTACGGCGGTTTTCTTTTAAATACGCCGCATAAACGGCTGCAAAGCCTACACCTACGGCATAATGCCCAAGCCACCCTGCGGCCTGCGCCTGCTTTTTATTTAATGGAGTGATACGGTTAAGTAACTCACCTAAGATTTGGGCTTCGTTGTAATTGCTACCCTTAACTTTCGATACAGCCTCGCTGAACAGGGTCATCAAACTGGTACTTGTTAAAGCCGCTGCTATTACTTTTTTAGTGTCCATAGCGTTTTGTATTATTTTTAATACCTGAATGCAATACCGGCAAAATAATCTTTATGTGCCATGGTTTGCAGGCCGTAGTTAATACCTACGTCTATCTTCAGGTCGTGTACAATTTCGTATTCCAAAGCAGCATCTAAAAAGTTGTTTATTTTATGGTCTTTAAAATTGTAAGTGTAAAAGCTCTCGCCAAACACTTCCAGCTTCTTAAATAACACATGGCTCAGCGTTACCGATTGCAAAAGTTCGGCATGCCTGGCTGGAGCTTCATCATCTTTTAAATAATCTCCCTCAAGCTGCATCCCTATTTTCCACTCATGGGGGAGTTTGAGCAACATAGGTATCATCAGACCTTCCTCGTACATTTTATTATCGGAGTAAGTATTGGTAGGAAACTTTACATAAGGCATTACCGCTATGCTAAAGTTACCATCATAATTGCCATACAGGCTTTGCTTTACACGCACCGTAATATCGCCAAATCCCGATGCCGACTCCTTTTCGCCGGTGGCAATTTCATGATTGATTTCCTTGCCGTAGGTTTGTACAATTACCTGCAGGGCGGTATTCCTCAATATACCCAGTTTTAAATTCGCCTGGTTAGCCAGCCAGCTGTGCTGCCGTTCATCTTCAGTGCGTTCGCGTTGAAACTTAAACAGATCGGCTTCATATTGAAAGTGACCTGCCTCTACAGTATGCGGCGTTTCGGTAACATTGGGGCGGTCGGTTTCCATTTCCTCACGCATTAACGATTTTGGCAGCGGTTTAAATAACGTATAGCCTTTGCGGCTTGTGTCCTGCGCATGGGCATTATTACAAAAAATGGTCAGTAGCGCCGCAATCATCAGTAAAGGTATCGTACGCCGAAGTCCCTTGGCATTATCATTTTTAGTAATCGTCATTATCATAAGCATCTTTTTTATTGAGCAACTGCTCAAACGCCAAACTGTTTCACTCCACTGAGTTGTAGTGTATAATTTACCTATGTCAACAACTTTTAAATTAATAAGAAAACCAAGGCAATTCATTGCTGTTAATTTACTACTTGCCGCTGCATTAATTTTCGAATCAATAACTAACATTTATTTGGATATGAAAAAGGAAGAAATTCACCTGGATGATATTCAGCGTATTTTATTTGGACAAGCACCTCCGATATTTTTAATAGAAGTGTTTATACGCACGCTTGTTATATACATCATTCTGTTATTTATTGTACGCTGGTTAGGCAAACGCATGAGTGGACAACTTACCATTATGGAAATGGCGGTCATGCTAACCTTAGGTGCCATAGTATCGGTGCCTATGCAAATGCCCGACCGAGGGCTTTTGCAGGGAACATTGCTTTTGCTATGTGCAGTAGGCTTTCAGCGTGGCATAACCATGCTTGGGTTTGCGAGCAGCAAGTTTGAAGATCTTTCGCAGGGAAAAAACAGTTTGCTCTTGAAAAATGGTGTACTTCAAATTAATGGCATGGAAGAAGCACGTATATCACGGCAGCAGCTATTTGCCGAACTGAGGCAGCAACAAATCTTTAACCTAGGTATGGTAGACCGGGTTTATTTAGAAGCATGTGGGTTGTTTAGTGTATTCAAAGCATCAGAACCGCGACCCGGCCTGCCTATCTATCCTCCCGATGATGAAGGCATTATTAAGACCACTAAACACGCCAGTACGCCTGCACCCCAGCAGGTTGCTTTATTTGCCTGTATTAGTTGCGGCCTCGTGAAAGCCAAGGACCATATAACTCCTTGTGAAAATTGTGCGCATGATGAATTTATCCACGCAGTAAGCTAACTATCTTATGAAGCCGCAAGATTTAAAACTTAGCGACTGGGCAAGGGTGCTCATTGGCGAAGTGCCGGGCAGTTTTTATATTGAATTGATCATTAGAGCATTCGTTATTTATCTATTACTTACTATTTCTATGCGGCTGTTAGGCAAGCGCATGTCATCGCAGTTGGGCCGTAACGATTTGGCTGCAATGGTTACCCTGGCAGCTGCCATAGGGGTACCATTACAAGCACCAGACCGAGGCTTATTACCTGCTATTGTAATAGCCATAGTGGTGGTGTTCCTGGGCCGATGGATAGCAGCTAAAGCATTCAGAGATCAAGGCTTCGAAAAGTTTTCGCAAGGCAACATTGATGTGCTTGTAGCAGATTCGGTAATGAATTTGGATAGAATGAAAATTGTACGCATTTCGCGTGAACGGCTGGTTGCCCAGTTACGATCAAATGGCGTTAAGCAATTAGGCGAGGTAAAACGCCTTTATATCGAAGCAAATGGCAGCTTTACTTTGATATCTGAGGAACAGCCTCATCCCGGCCTTTCTATATTACCGAGATGGGATGAGGATTTTAACAAACGATTTAAAAGACATGAAGAAATAATGGTTTGCCAAAACTGTGGTAAAACACAGCAAATGCCATTCAACTTAAAAGCGACCTGTCCTAACTGCAAAGAATGCGTTTGGACAAATGCAGTCGCTTAAACATTAAATATCTGAGAATATGAAAAAGCAATTTAATATAAAAGATCAGGGAGAAATTAAGCAAATTACCATTGAGCCAAGTGTGTACCAGGACAAGCACCTTTTTGAAGTATTTATAGACGATGAATATATTGTTTTATACCAGGAGGGTGATGAATGGAAACACAACCACGAATATGAAATGAGCCCGCAGATATTAGAACAAATTGTGGAGAAGGTAGAAAGTATTAAAAATCAGAATTAACAGACAAGCTACATTATCTAAGCGTTCGCTATAAGTTAACTCATGGCAAACGCTTTTTACATTAGTTATAAATCAACTTTATAATCGATATGCAAATGCGTTGCCTGGCTGTTATCCTTATTAAACCCGGCCATCAACAAATAAACCTCGCATTTAGCCGTGTATTCATAATCGGCCCTCGAAACGCGTATGGTATAAACCGAATAGTAATTATCTGATTTTTGAACCCGAAAGTTATTGCCCGGGTTAACAACATTGTTAAGCATCAGGCCATTGTTTTCAAGCCGGGCCTCGTAGCCTTTAGAGGCGGCATAACTGCCCAGTGCGTTAAGTGGTTCAGCATCCATAATTCACAGCATAAACTGTTATAAGTAATGCTTTAGGTTGAGTAAAAGTTTTAGCGGGAAATACATTTTATCTGTAAGAGACATAAGCTTAGATTAAGAAAATTTTTACTTATATTTTGATCCGCAAACTTTTGATATGAAACGCTTAGCCTATTTGTTATTACTGCTTTCTGCACCCGCCGCCGCGCAGGTTTACAAAACCAAAGAACCGCTTGCCCACACCTTTTCCATTGTAGCGCGCGACCCGGCTACCGGGCAAATGGCCGCCGCGGTGCAAAGCCACTGGTTTAGCGTGGGCACCTCGGTTATCTGGGGCAAATCGGGTGTAGGTGTAGTGGCTACGCAGTCGTTCGTTAACAAATCTTACGGCCCGCTGGGCTTGGAACTTATGCAGAACGGTAAAACACCACAGCAGGCCCTAACCCAACTTACCGGTAAAGACGATGGCCGTGATGTGAGGCAGGTGGCATTCCTGAACACCAAAGGCCAAACTGCCGTGCATACCGGTAGTAAGTGCATTGCCTACGCAACAGACAGGCATGGTGTGAACTACTCCGTACAATCGAACATGATGCTTACCGATAAGGTGTGCGCCGCTATGGAAAAGGCATTTTTGACGAACGCCAAATTACCGCTTGCCGAACGCGTGGTTGCCTGCCTGCAAGCCGCACAAACAGCGGGTGGCGATATCCGTGGCAAGCAGTCGGCCGCCCTCATCGTGGTTTCGGGCACGCCGGCCAAAGAAAGCTGGAATGATAAATTGATAGACTTGCGGGTAGACGATAATGCCGCCCCTATTACCGAACTGGCCCGACTGCTTAAACAGCAACGCGCCTACGAGCACATGAACAACGGCGATTTGCAAGTAGAAAAAGGCAACATGCCCAAAGCCATGGCCGAGTATACTGCCGCCGAAAAAATGTTCCCGGCTAATTTAGAAATGCAGTACTGGCACGCCATTACGCTGGCTAATAATAAAGGGGTTAAACAAGCATCGGTAATACTGAAACGCATTTACGCCAAAGATGCCAACTGGCGAGAGCTTACCCGCAGGTTGCCAAAGGCCGGGCAGTTAACGGTTACACCTGAAGAGTTGAAGATGTTATTATAGGCTGGGCTTCAAATATCAATTTGTCAGCCTGATATCTTATCATTTCGAGTGCTAACAAGAAATCCTGTCACTCCTGCCAAGAAGATAACATGCAGGTTCGGACAAGATCTCTCACTATCGTTCGAGATGACAAGCATAAATGATAAAGAATTATCTTAATCAATCATTCAACACAAACACGGTCATACTCCTCGGCCCATGCGCACCCAGTACCAGCGACTGCTCAATATCGGCCGTTTTAGATGGCCCTGCAATGAATGCTCCCCAGCCATACTCGGCTGCGCCTATACGGGTATAGGCGCGGTGCATGGTGGGTTCAATATTTTTAGCACTTACCACAGCCGCCAAATGTTGGCAAATGAAAGGTACTGCGCGGTGACCCAGCAGTTCTTCGGTCACCCAAACAGAACCATTTTCGGCCACGGCAAAGTGGGCACTAATGATTGCTAGTTCTACATCGGCCAAATGGTGTGCAGCAGGATTAATTTCATAGGCTGCCGTAGCAATATCGTCCAGTTCGGGCACCAGGCTCAGCACTCGTTTTTCGAGTGAGTTGTAGCTGCCTTTAATAATAGCTTTAACTTCCTCCATGCTATTTACGCGGTACATTTTACCCCCTATAGCAGTAAGTACAGCTTCGTATTGCGCCAAAGCATCCTCATAGGTAATTTCCTGAAATGGGGCTACGTTGGGCAAAGACAATAAATCTGGCTGGTTCTGCTTTACCGCTGCTAATATTTGTTCTCTGCTGCTCATTATTCTGTTTTCTGTTGTCAGAGGCCGGTTGCCGGTCCCTCTTTTCTTGTCTGGATTCCTGACTCTGTACTCCTGATTCTAAATCCTGGCTCTTGTCTCTTACTTCTTGCCTCTATTCTTACTGTACCACTCGCCGAATGATTGTTCGGGAGAGGAAGGCATTTCTCTCTGCTTGTACCAGGGATTAAGCTTGTTACTTACGGCAAAGGGGGCGTACTTAATGGTTAACCTACCCATTTTACCTGCTGCATGATACAATGTGGGCGATGATAGTGTTTTGGCCATAACCTGCATGGCTAACTTTTTAGCGGTAGGTGCATAACCCTCTTTCACCAGTACCTGCCGCCATTTATATAACTGATCGTGAATATCAATTTTAACCGGGCATACATTGGAGCACGAACCGCAAAGCGTAGAGGCGAAAGGCAGATCGGCATACTTACGCATGTCTAAGTTAGGTGCTAAAATAGAACCTATAGGTCCTGCTACGGCGGTATGGTAACTGTGACCACCACTGCGGCGGTATACCGGGCAGGTATTCATACAGGCACCGCAACGAATGCACTTTAACGAGTTGCGAAAATCTTCGCGACCCAATTGTACGCTTCTGCCGTTATCAACCAGTACCAAATGCATTTGCTGCCCTGCGCGTGGTTTCTTGAAATGACTGCTGTAGGTAGTAATGGGCTGACCGGTGGCACTGCGGGTAAGCAGGCGTAAGAATACGCCCAGGTGCTCGCGTTTAGGAATCAGTTTTTCAATCCCCATACAGGCAATATGCACATCGGCCAGGTGGGCGCCCATATCGGCATTACCCTCATTGGTGCATACTACAAATTCGCCGGTTTCGGCTATGGCAAAGTTAACGCCGGTTAGGGCTACTTTACGGGTCAGGAATGTTTCGCGTAAGCTACCACGCGCAGTTTCGGTTAAAAACTGTGGGTCTGACATGTTACTCGGTGTACCCAAATACATGTGAAACAGGTCGCCTATTTCTTCTTTCTTTTTATGGATGCAGGGTAGTACGATATGGCTTGGCGCTTCGCCGGCCAATTGCACAATGCGCTCGCCCAGGTCGGAGTCGATTACCTCGATGCCATGAGTGGCCAGGTAATCGTTCAGGTGGCATTCCTCGGTGAGCATGCTTTTGCTTTTCACCATCTGCGTTACCTTGTTTTCGGCAAGCAGGCTATGTACAATCTCATTATGTTCTTTGGCATCGGCTGCCCAGTGTACGATGATGCCGTTAGCCTTAGCAGCAGCTTCAAACTCCTGCAAATAATTATTCAGATCGCTTAAAACGTTGTGTTTGATGTTAGATGCGGCTTCGCGCAGGGCTTCCCATTCGGGTAACTGATGTACGCTTTTATCGCGTTTAGCACGTATCCACCACAGGGTTTCATCATGCCAGTCAACCCGGTCTTCGTCCTTATTAAATATCTCGGCCAGTTCGGCGTGGTCTTTAGTTTCTGTAGTCATTAGTCTTTGGTCTTAAGTCCATAGTCAATTGACCATAGTTTATATTTAATGTCCAAAACTTAGCAAATCCTGTAATCTATGGGCTATTGACCATAGACTATCGACTCTACCCTTCGCTATTCAATATCTCTGCAATATGCAGCACTTTTACCTGGCTGCCCTGGCGTTTCAAAATACCTTCCATGTGCATGAGGCAGCTCATGTCGGCACCGGTAATGTATTCCGCACCATGTTTCAGGTGATCGGCCACACGGTCTTTCCCCATCTTGGCCGATACGGCTTCTTCAACTACGCAAAACGTACCACCAAAGCCACAGCACTCATCCTTACGGTCGAGTTCAACCAGTTCGAGGTCTTTCACCATATTTAATAACGAACCCGGTTTAGAAAAGTTGGGTGCTACCAACTCGGTCATGGAACTTAAATGCAGTCCCCTTTGTCCGTGGCAGCTTTGGTGTACCCCTACTTTGTGCGGAAAGCGGGCAGGCAGGCTTTCCACTTTTAACACATCGGTTAAAAAAGAAGTAAGTTCCCATACCTGGTGGGCTATTGTTTTGGCCAACTCGGGTTGTTTATCATCGTGCAAATGCTCACGAATGTGCAATACGCAACTACCTGATGGCGACACGATATAATCGAAGCCTGAAAAATTATCGATAAAAAGACGGTTACAACCACCTGTTAAATGCTCAAAACCTGAGTTGGCCATTGGCTGGCCGCAACAGGTTTGATTAGGTGGATAAACAACAGTTACGCCTAGCTTTTCCAGCAACTGTAAGGTTGCTATGGCTGCACCGGGGTAAAACTGGTCAACATAACACGGTATAAATAGTCCTACAGTCATATATGTACGGTATTCGATGCTGTATTATAACATTTAAGTTGGATAAGGTTGTTAGGTAAAGCTTTATTATTCCAAGATTTATGAATAGCCAATGCTGTACCCACGGCCGTAGCCTGTGCAACAGAGGCTGCCCATACTTTAACGTCAGGAAACAGATCGGCCAGCAAGTTCATAAAAATTTCGTTCTTACCAAAACCCCCGTCTACATAAATATCTTTTACGCTGGTACCGTCTAAAACTAACTGTGTCGATTGGTATTGTAAAGAAGCCAGATCAAGCACTAGCTGGTGATAAGCTTCGGTATCGTTAGCAAATAAAGCCAGATCTCTTTTAGAAAATCCTGAAGTGATGAGGCCGGTACCGTCTTTTACGGCGGTAGCTTGCGGCTGCTCGGCTTTCAGCTTGGCAATAACCTCGGGTTTATAAGGCATGGTACGGTATTTAACCGCATTTTGCTTAAACCAGGCAGCTATGCGTTTAACCTCCTGCTCATGCTCGTTTCCGGAGAAAACGCGTGATGCCTTTACAGGCTTGCCCTGATATTGCAGGTAAGCCAAACAATCCTGACTCAACTCTTCGGGCGTTAACGGTTGCTCATTAAACGGATTAAGGCTAATGCACCAGGTGCCGGTAGACAGCAGCACAAAAGGCTCGGTAAAGCTTACGAGGTAAGGGATCAACGCAGCCGAACTATCGTGCAAACCTATACCCACGGCACAGCTTTTACCTTCTATGATCATGGCCAAAGCTTGGTTAGAAGGAAATATAGGTGCCAGCTTTTTACGCAAATGCTCTGCCTTAACCCACGAATGGTACTCCTGCTGGGTAAAATCCCAAAGCTGGGTGTGGCAGCCAATGCTGGTGATATCTGAATAGGCCGCGCCCGATACCAGCGAACTTAAATACTGGGGTAAGTGCAAGGCATATTTAACCTGCTCAAACAGTTCGGGCCTTTGATACTTAATGCGGTACAATTGCATGCCCGAGTTAAGGTTACCCAATACGGGCGATGCCGTTTCTGCGGCTATCTTATCAGGAGCACCATATACCTGGTAAAACTGCTTGCTTATTTCTTCGGGGTATGCCTTGAGATAATTATACAGGGGTGCTAATGGCTGCCCCTGTTCATTAATGTATACTAAGCTTGCCCCGTACGATGAAAAGTTGATGGCTTTGATCTCAAACTCGTTGAGACGGTAAATTTCATGCAATGAATCAAAAATAGACAACTGCAAACTTTCCAGATTTTCGCAGGCATCGCCATCTTCATCTAACGTTTCAATAAACCTTGCCGACTTTTCGTAAACGATGTTATAATCCTCATCCAGCAAAAAAAGCTTCTTGTTGGTTTTACCTACATCAAATACGGCTATTACGGGTGTTTTGGTCATGCTATAATCCTGTGGCTACGGTGTTCTGGCCACGTTCTTTAATTAAATTACTACGTACATCCAAACTGCGGTAAACACCCAGCGGATTTAATGCGCCACCTTCTCTTAAACGGGCCTCAGCTATCAGCGGGCGCACATCGGTGCGGTAAGCAGCCTGTAAAATCTCCTGTGCGGCAACGGCATCGTTAGATTCCTGAGCTTGTTTCAAAGCAGCAGTATCAACTAATAAAGCCTGGGCGTAAGCAATTTTGATAGCTTCTACCGATTGTAATAGATCTTCGATCGGGTCTTTCACGTTGTGCGATGCGTCGATCATCCAACCAATGCTGGTGGCGTGAGCCATGCCGCGTGCATCCATACCTTCTACCAGTTCGTTAAAGATTAGGAACAGTTGGTAAGGGTTAATGCTGCCTACGGTCAAATCATCATCACCGTATTTAGAATCGTTGAAGTGAAAACCGGCTAATTTGCCTTCCATCAGCAATAATGATACAATTTGCTCAATGTTGGTGTTAGGCAAGTGGTGACCTAAATCTACCAGGGTAGATGCTTTAGGGCCTAATTTATTGGCTAACAATAAGGATTGTCCCCAATCGCCAATAGTGGTAGAATAGAAGTATGGTTCGTAAGGTTTGTATTCTACCCATACCTTCCAGTCATCAGGTAAAGCAGCGTAAATTTCCTGTAAGCTCTCTAAAGTGTTTTGGAAGGCGTTACGGAAATTTAACTGACCAGGAAAGCTTGAACCATCGGCCAGCCAAACAGACAGGGCGTTTGAACCTAATTCAACACCGTATTTAATCACCTCGATATTGTGTTCAACCGCTTGCTTGCGCACCGCTTTATCTGAGTGATGCAGTGAACCGAATTTATAGCTTAACGATTGATCTTTTTGATCTTGGAACGTATTAGAGTTAACCGCATCAAAACGTAAACCGTGCTGTGCAGCTACGGCTTTAATAGCATCGGCATTTGATGGAATATCCCATGGAATGTGCAGGGAAATAGAGTTACTTGATTTATTAAGGGCATGGATAGCACCTACATCTTCAATTTTTTCTTCCAGGGTACGAGGTTCGCCACCACCCGAAAAACGACCGAAACGCGTACCACCTGTACCCAAAGCCCAGCTTGGAATAGCGATATTAAAAGCCTGTATCTTTTGTATTACTTCATCCAGATTTTTAACATCAGCAGCTACGTAATCAAACTGGCGCTGGTGTTTATTGCTTAACTGATGATTGGCTTCATCAATTCTACTTTTTTCTATTAACATAAAATATCGGTTAACCTCACCCAACCCTCCCCAAAGGGGAGGGCTTAG
>Ga0265798_10008135_pt1 | contig 13433 bp, 9 predicted proteins | sample P3T30metagenome_FD_192430 | JGI IMG/M metagenome (GOLD analysis project Ga0265798, IMG submission 192430) | Plant litter microbial communities from East Loma Ridge, Irvine, California - P3 T30 | ecosystem: Environmental > Terrestrial > Plant litter > Unclassified | place: USA: California...
TTTGGATGCGGGATGACGAGAAGGCATTCGTCAAGGGCTGGGTTGTGGAAGAGCTGCCCGGTGGCATGCTCAAGGCACAATGCGAAGACGGATCCGTAAGTCTCTCAAGAGTCGAGAACCACATGCGATATATGACAAGCTGACACTCGTGATAGCAACGCGATGTAGCCGCCGATAGTGTGGACAAGGTCAATCCTGCGAAATTCGACAAAGCAGACGACATGGCTGAGCTCACGCACTTGAACGAGGCAAGTCCCGTGCACAATTTGCATCAGCGGTATCTTGCCGACCTCATCTACACCTACTCGGGCCTCTTCTTGGTGACAGTCAATCCCTACACGCCGCTACCCATATACGGCAGAGACTATGTGAATATGTACAAAGGACGACACCGGGAGGACACAAAGCCGCATATCTTCGCCATGGCCGATGAGGCCTTCCGAAATCTGGTGGACGAAGGAGAGAACCAGTCTATCCTAGTCACAGGAGAGTCGGGTGCTGGAAAGACGGAGAACACGAAGAAAGTCATTCAGTACCTTGCATCTGTTGCTACATCGGACACTCCACGCGCGAAATCGGGAGGAAGGCATTTGTCGAATCTTTCCGAACAAATCTTGCGCGCGAACCCTATCTTGGAGGCCTTCGGAAACGCCCAGACACTGCGAAATCACAACAGTTCGCGATTTGGTAAATTTATCAGAATCGAGTTCTCCCGATCTGGCCAAATCGCGGGCGCCTTTATCGATTGGTATCTTCTGGAGAAGAGCAGAGTTGTGAGACTGAGTTCTCAAGAGCGCAATTACCATATCTTCTATCAACTGCTTTCCGGTGCGGACAAAGCCATGCGCAAGAAATTCCTTTTGGATGATATGGAGGTGGAGCACTTCGAGTACACACGACGAGGCAACGACACCATCTCGGGGGTGTCGGATGTTGACGAATGGAATGCCCTCCTGGAAGCATTTGCCATCATGAGCATCGATGGGGAAGAACAGCACGCGATCCTGTCAACAATTGCTGGCATTCTGCATCTTGGAAATATTTCGGTCGTGAAGGAAAGCTTGCGTGCCGACCAGGCGGCTTTGCACCCTGACGCTGAAGATGCCGTCAAGCGCGCGTGTCACATTTTTGGGATTGATTCTGCTGCATTTGCCAAGGCGCTGCTTCATCCTCGTGTAAAGGCTGGAAGCGAATGGGTCGAGAAGGTGCAAACACCCGAACAAGCGAGACTATCGATCGATGCCCTCGCCAAAGGTATCTACGAGCGCGGATTCGGCGACCTTGTGACCCGCATCAACCGACAACTCGACCGCAACTCATCGGGATCGTACAGCGAAGGCACCTCTTTCATCGGTGTTCTGGATATAGCTGGTTTTGAAATCTTTGAGAACAACAGCTTCGAGCAGCTTTGCATCAACTACACCAACGAGAAACTCCAACAATTCTTCAACCACCACATGTTTGTCTTGGAACAGGAGGAATATGCGCGGGAGCAGATTGAGTGGAAGTTCATCGACTTCGGAAGGGATTTGCAACCCACAATTGATCTCATCGAGTTGCCAAATCCTATCGGTATCTTCTCTTGCCTGGACGAAGACTCGGTTATGCCCAGGGCAACGGATAAGAGCTTCACCGAAAAGCTACATTCGCTTTGGGACCGCAAGACGCCCAAGTACAAACGGTCACTGCTGAGCCAAGGTTTCATGCTCACTCATTATGCTGCGGAGGTCGAATACTCAACTGAAGGCTGGTTGGAGAAGAACAAGGATCCCTTGAATGACAACATCACAAAGCTTCTTGCGACATCCTCCAACAAGCACGTCGCACAACTGTTCTCGGACTGTGCGGAGGTTGACGATTTTGCTGAAGGCGCTGCTCGTAGTCGTGTCAAGAAAGGTCTCTTCCGGACGGTCGCACAACGCCACAAGGAGAATCTTTCGACCCTGATGGCCCAGCTGCACTCGACGCATCCTCACTTTGTTCGTTGCATCTTGCCCAACCACAAGAAGAAGCCGAAGCAATTCAGCACTCCCCTAGTCCTGGACCAACTTCGATGCAACGGTGTGCTCGAGGGTATCAGAATTGCGAGGACTGGTTTCCCCAACAGACTCCTCTTTGCTGAATTCCGAGCGCGTTACGAAATCTTGTGCACCAACATGCCACGAGGCTACCTTGAGGGCCAAGCAGCTTGCAAGATCATGTTGGAGAAGCTGAACCTTGACAAGTCGTGGTACCGAGTTGGTCTTACCAAATGTTTCTTCCGAGCTGGTGTCTTGGCCGAGCTTGAAGAGCAGCGTGATGCACTCATCCGCGCAATCGTCGGGCGTTTCCAATCGGTGGCTCGTGGTTTCATACAAAGACGCCAGGCCAACAAGCGTCTGTATAGAGCTGAAGCTACTCGGGTCATCCAGCGCAATTTCCAGGTCTACCAGCAAATGCAGTCAAATCCTTGGTGGCAGCTTTTCGTTCGGATGAGACCTCTTCTTGGTGCCACTAGGCAGTCACAGGAAGTGAAGAAGCGTGAAGAAGAGATCAAGAAACTGCAGGAGAAAATGGCCGCTGAAGAGCAGAGTCGTTTGAACATTGAAGAAGAGCGCAGAAGAGCCGAGACTGAGGTGCAGCGCATTCAACACACACTTGAGAGCGAGCGCGCACTCGCATTGGACAAAGAAGAGATCTTCCGCCGTCTCCAGAATCGAGAAGCTGAGCTTATTGAAAAGCTTCAAGCCGCTTTGGAGGACCAAGAGCATCTGGAAGGTCAAGTCGACGAGCTCATGGCGGCTCGGAAGACTGCCGAGCACGAAGCCAGCGAGCGCTTGAAACAGGTCGAACAAGCAGGTCAGATCATCAGCAACCTCGAGAATGAGAAGACAGAACTCAAAGATCGTATCTCCGAACTGGAAGCCCACCTGGAAGAAGTGGAGAGGAGCCGGTCGCAGAGGACTGAGGAAGAGGAGCGCCTGACTCAAGAGACCCGGATGTTGCAAAGCCAACTCAGCTTGCGTGATCGAAAGATGAAGGATCTCGAGGCGAAGCTGCTCGAAAACGACCAGGAGCTGGACATCAAGCTTTCGACAGCCAACAAGGAGCTCCAAGGAACCAAAAAGCAAGTCCGCGACTTGCTTGATGAGAACCGAGCCGTTCGTCAGCAGATGTCCGATCTGTCTTCCACCTCCGCGAGCTTCGAAGACGTCATTCGCCGCAAGGACAGCGAGCTTGCTATCCTCAAGACCGACTTGAAGAAGTACCAAGATGACCGAAAACGTTTCGAGGATGAGAAACACAACCTTACCACCCAGCATAGCAGTGTCCAGAACCGCTTGCGCTCGGTGCAAGCTGAGATGGAGGCTGTGCGTACTCAGCATGCACAGCTCGAGCGTGAAGCAGCAGACGCTAGACGCGCTCTGGAAGATCAGACTTCCGCCAACGAGCAGGTGGAGATGCTGGAAGCGCAGTTGCACGATATCAAGGGCGAACTCTTCGAAGCGCAGACTGACCTTAGTCGCGAGCGCCAGTCGAGGGACGACGTCAAGCAGATTGCGGAAGCCGAGCTCGAGGATCTCAAGCGTGAGTTTGAAGCTCTTAACGACAGCAAGGTCACCATTGAGAAGGAGATGTACACTCAATCCGATGTGACGCGACGAGCTACGAGCGCGAGGGAGCAGTCTGATAAGGAGCGCAAAGAATACCAGGCCGAGTTGCAAGAGTTGAGGAAGAAATTCATCGAGTTGCAGGAAGCCAAGCTTGATTGCGAAACCGAAGTTGAACGCAATGTCACCAAACAAGCAAATGAGCGACAGGCTCTCATGCGCCGCGACTTGGACGAGAAGGCTCAGCAGGTTGAAGATCTCGAGAATGACAGGGCACGCTTGAACGGCGAAGTCCAGCGCCTGAAACAGCTGATCGCTGATTCAGACTCCTTCAAGTTGCATCACGACCAAGATAAGCAGCGTCTCGAGCGTGAGGTCATCACCATCAAGGGACGCTTGACCGCATCGGAGAACGACAACCGTGCCTTGTTGAACAAGGTCCAGCAAAAGAACCTTGACATCGCACGCTCGAACTCTAAGGCTAGCGACAACCAGCGTGTCAGACTGAACCAGGTTATCGCAGAGAAGACTAAGGCCGACGAGGAGAACAAGAAGCTTCAACGTCAGCTCAACGACTCGCAGCTCCAAATCAACTCACTCGAGAAGCAGAAGGAGAAACTCACGCTCAGTTTGGAAGATCTGAACCACGAGATGGATCGCGAGCACAAGACCACACGCAATGCCGAGCAGCAGTCTTCTGCTGTGAATCTCCAACTCGCCGAAGCCAACAGAAAGCTCGAGACAGAGAGACAGCTTCGTACTCAAGCACAGCAGAACACACGCACAGTGCAGACATCGTTCGACGAGGCCAACAAGGAGCTGATCGAGGCACGCGAGCATTTGCGTCTCTTGGCCAAGGTCTTCGACCCTGAAAATGGACGTTTGCCATCTAACCTGGACGGTGCAAAGCCCGAGCTCCAACGTACGATTGACATTGCACAGAAGCTGGAGGCCTCAGAAAATGCCTTGCGTTTGGCAACCGACCGCTTTTCGCGTGCTGAGGCGCAGCTCGAAAACCTCCGCTCTCAACACAATGAAGACCTGCAAGAGAACGACTCACGTCACCAAAACTCGAAGCGCGCTCTTCTCGAAGAAATGAATGCAAGCCAGGTTAATGCCCGATCTTCGCCATCCAACATCCGCCGAGACTGGGAGGCCGGTCGTAACAAGAACTTCTCACCCGCTGGCATGCAAACGCCTGGCAATCACCAACGTCATATCAGCAACAACACGAATGACTCTTCTCGTTCAGACCGTACCGTTGATACAGTGACTTACCACCAACGCATGGATCTGGCGGGAGAATTGGAGCTTTTGCAGAATCAGCTGCAGATGTCTGAGATGAAGAATCACCATCTCCAATCTCAGATCCAGAGCACCCCGAGCAAGGGCAATTGGCAGGACGATAGCCCTTCGTTGCACCGCATGCAGAAACTTGAGAAGGAGAACTTCCGCCTTCACGACATGCTTGACGACTCGTCCAAGAAAGTCACAGTACTCGAGCAGAGTATTCGCTCCGGTCAGCTCTCGCTGAAGGAGGTCCAGACGAAGAGTCACGAAGAACTTTACGATTTGATCAATTCGCAAGAGCAGACACGTAGATCGTTACTCACTTCTCACAATGCTGCCATTTCGGAGCTTGCAGACGCCAAAACCTCGTTCGACGAGGTCAAGCGCAGCAAAGCTAGCATGGAGGTCGACTTGCGCGACGCCCAATCTGAACTTAGCGACATTCATTACGAACGCGAGCAGGAAGCTGCCAACCACGCGCAGCTCCTGCAAGAATTTTCCGACTTGCAGATCAAGCTTGATACCGAAGTGTCTAAGCTTGTAGATGTGGAAGACAGTTTGGACATGTACAAGGCCCGCTCCGACGAGTACTTCGCAAGACTCGAGCAGGCCGAAATTGCAGTGCTCAAGGCTTCCCGCGCAGAGCAATTCGCGAAGTCTCAGGCTAAGGAAGCCGAGGAGACCTGCGCCACCGTCATGTCCGAGCGCAAGCAGATGGACATGGCCATTGAAGACTTGCAACGCCAAACCCAACAGTACGAGGAACGGATCGAAGACCTTTCTGCCGACCTCGATGGCGCACTCCAGGCCAAGAAGCGTCTACAGAACGAGCTCGAGGACTACCGCTCCCAGCGTGCAATGGACCTCGAGGACAAAGAATCATCCGTGGAGCAGACGAGGAAAAAGTACCAGGCTGAGCTTGCATCGTTGACCAGTGAGCTTGAGATCGAACGCGACAATGTTATCCACGCTCGTGGAGAGAACGGTCGTATTCGCGATGAGCTTGAAGAACTCCGATGCAAGTGGGACGACGAGGTTCTCAACAGCTCTACCTGGGCGAAGGAGAAGTCACGTCTTGAAGTTGCTCTCCAGAGTTTGTCTGATTCCAGAGACGAGGCTGCCAACTCGCACAACGAAGCCCAAAGCAAAATCGTTGAGCTGCTTGGTCAAGTCCGGCACCTGCGTAGTAATGTGGATGATGTTGCTGCCGAGCGCGACATGCTGCTGACGGAGAAGAAGGGTCTCGAGACCAGACTCGCGGAGGCAGCTGCCAGTCTCGAGGACCTTTCCAGGTCTGGATCGCCAACGAAGCGTGACGCCGCCATGTCGGATCGCGAGGTCCTTGATCTCAAGTCAAAGCTCGCTCACCAGGAGGATGTCGCGGCTGCTGCCGTGGGCAAGATGCGCCGATCTGAAGCTCTGGCTCAGGAAGTGCAAAAAGACATCGTCACCGAGCGCGAGAAGAGTGTCGAGTTACACAAGCAGAAGGCCGCCTTGGAGAAGGGCCTCAAGGATCTGCAGCTCAAGTGTATCGACCTTGAAACCAAGGGCTACTCCAGCGGAAGCCAGGATGTTCGTTTCCTGCACGGACGCGTCCAAGAGGTATGTCTTCACCCACTAAGCTCTCCAATAGATACATACTGACACATATCACAGCTTGAACAACAACTCGAGGATCTGGAGAAAAGCCGTAACCTCGAGGCTCGCAGCGTCCGCAATGTTGACCGCACAGTCAAGGATCTCCAATCGCAAATCGATCGCCGCGAGAAGTCAGTCTCCATCCTATCCGAGGACCTCAACAAGTCCCGCGAAAAGGTCGAACGTCTCCTCCAGACTATCGACGAGCTGCAAGCTTCCGATTCATCCTCGCAGCTCACCGCCAAGCGTGCCGAGCGTGAACTCCGCGAAGAGCGCGAGAAAAGCCTCCGACTGGAGCGTGAGCTCGAGGGTCACCGCGGTCTTCGAGTAGAGCGAGGCAGCGTTGCGCGCAGCGAGCGCATCGCGGCCCTCAGTGATTACGGCGGCGGCAGCAGAAGGGCCAGTTCGGTGCGACCGGCGAGCGTGGCGGGAGATGTCAAGATCGAGGTTCCACAGAGGCAAAGCAGTCTCATGAAAGGTTTTTTATAAGTCCGGAGCGTGAGGAGTACACGGGCATAGCAGACGGCGTCAAAGCGGGCGTTCTTGATTTTGTCGATTATTGGGAGGGAGACCGTGGTGAGAGGGCGCCTGGGTATATACGTGTGAGGGCGCTGAAGAGCGAGGCGTTTTTGTAGAGATACACACTTCACTTCTTCTGGGGGCGGTGGGCGGAGATGCTTACTTTTTTTGATGGGCGGTTTGGGGATTATTCTTGTGATTTTCTTTGATGGGTTTCCTGGGTTTCCTATATTTGTTAATTAGTCGCGTTGATCGATCGACTGATTAGCCGACCTGGAGACAGAACGACATTGTGTATAGCCGCAGTGTTTCGTGTTGTCAGGATGGATTTTTCGCAGCTACATACTATCGTTGGATTTAATGTTTGATTCGCTTCCTATATGATCTACCATATTGCCACTCCTCCTCCTCCTCCTCCTTGGTGAAGTTGGACAAGGTTCCAATGAGCTCGGGTCTGAGTTTCACTCTAGAGCTGCCGCTGAGCCGACCCCAATAAATGACAGCATTGGGGAATGTCGATCATGCAGCCAAGCCCTGGTCGCGTCCTACTACTTCCAAGTACCTCCTACTACCACTGCCATGAACGTACTTAGATAGCTATCAAAGCTTCTCCTCACCATCACAGTACGTACCCATGCACCCCGCAGACTGTACATGCATACCGTCGCGGATTGTAGCAGCCATCGACCCAAACCCTGCGGACGAGCGATATAAAACTGTGAGTATCTGCTGCTGCCCGAGCATTGCCGTTTAACCATTGACAAAAACGAGCTGACAGCATTGAAGACGACGACGACAACAACGTAAACATGGCAGAAATCGAGGCCGCAGACCCCGTCTACAATGCTCAGCTCGTAAGATACTTTGGCTCTATTTTCTCCCTTCATTCCGCTGAGTACGGCCGCCAGGACGCTTTCACCCTCTACCATAGGATCCAGGAAGAGGCCAACAGAGGCGCGTCGTCCATTGGCGGAGGTCCCATCCTCCCGGCCTTGGGCCATGCTGTTGCTGGGTCTGCCGCTACAGCGGTGACGAAGCTGTTGCTGTATCCTCTGGATCTGGTCATCACTCGCATGCAAGTTCAGAAACAGCTGTCAGGGCCTAGTGAGGCTCCTTCAGCAGCCAGAGATGGCGATGCCGAGTACGAAAACCTTCTCGACGCTGCATTGAAGATCTACGACAGCGAGGGTGGACTGAAGGCCTTCTACACTGGCTTGGGCCCCGATGTCGTGAAGGGCATTGGGGATTCGTTCCTGTTCTTCCTGGCTTACAACTTCCTGCGGCAGCGCGAGACGAAGAAGTTCGGCAACACTCTGCCCGTCCACCGCGAATTGGGCATTGGAGTTGTTGCCGGTGCTCTATCAAAATTCGTCACCACGCCGCTGCAGAACATCATCACACGCCAGCAGACGGCCGCTCTAGTAAACGCCCGCGAGCCCACATCCATCTCATTCTCAGGACAGAGCAACAAATTGACCGTCAAAGACATAGCCCGTCAGATCCGCTCAGAGCGTGGCCTGAAAGGATTCTGGGCAGGCTACAGCGCCAGTGTGATCCTCACGCTGAACCCAGCCATCACCTTTGCCGTCGACAACCTGCTGCACGGCTTGATCCCAAGCTCACAGAGAGCCCAGCCCGGCCCTCAATTGACATTCCTCATCGCCGCCACCAGCAAAGCCATCGCAACGGCAATCACCTACCCCGTGAATCTAGCCAAATCCCGTGCCCAGGTCTCATCTCCGACCCAAAAACAAGAGACCGAAGTCGACGAGAAGCGCGACGCGCCCATCCCTTCTCAGCTCAACAACGAAAGACTGCATCGCACCGAAAATCGCCACCAGGTCACCGAAGCCGTGAAGAAAGTCCTCCGTCTCCTCTCCGCCCAATACGCCATCTTCGTCTCCCTACGCAAAATTTACCGGGCCGAGGGTTTCGGCGGTCTTTACTCTGGTCTTGAGGGTGATCTCCTCAAGGGTTTCCTTAGTCATGGTTTGACGATGGCGATGAAGGATAGCGTTCATGTCGGCGTGATCCAGCTTTACTACGCGCTGTTGAAGGTCACGAAGAAGTGGCCGGCAGAGCTACAGAAGGCGCAGGATAGGGCTTCACATGCTATTGGGGATGTCAAGGAGAACGCTACGCATGTTGTTGAGGGTGTCAAAGAGAAGGCGGAGAGCGTTGGTGCCGGTGTGGCGGATGGTGGTAGGCAAGTCTTTGGGACCAGTAATAACGAGAACTAAGTTTGTTCGTGGCATTTGTTAAGGGATTCTTATACGGCGTTTGGAGAATCGAATTGAGATGGTGTTTGGGGTTTAGGTTGATGGTGGTCCTTGCGGAGCTTGCTAATGTTGTTTCATGTTTTAAGTTCTTTCGATTGTGACATCTTAATTTACTAGCTCCATCAGCCCATGGCCATCTCTAAGTTGTTACTTCGATGTGAGCAGTTGATCTTGGCTACAACGACTCGCTCGTTTGCTCTCTGATCTGATGTAGGTCTCACGGCCTAGTAAGACGGCGCTTCCTCATGCCGAGTTTCATCACGGCACGACTCCCAAGGATCCCATCACACTCGCTCCGCCGTCGACAACAACATTACTCCCAGTCATATAAGAGGAGAAGCCACTAGACAAGAATCCAACTACCCGCGCAACTTCCATAGGCAACCCCAACCTTTCCAACCCTCCTCTCCCCACCGGTGCCGATTCTCCAGGCAAGTCGCCGACATCCACCGCCTGAGTCCCCGGCTCCACGATACTCCCAGCACTCACACAGTTAATCCTCACGCCACTCCCCTTCAACGCAGCCACGCCAGCTCGCACGACACCCAATGCCGCATGAGCCGCCACCGTAAATCCGGGTCCCACGTTCCCGGAGGCAGGAGCCGAGTTAGCCACGGAGCTCACCACGATGATGCTGCCATAGGCGCGGTCTTTGGGCGCTGCGTTGGCGTAGCTTCCTTTTGGCGTCGTTTTCTTCATCGCCGCTGGCGCATACTTGAGAGCCAGAAAGGGCGCCATGCTGTTTGCTTCGAAGAGCGAGTAGAGGGATGCTGGCGTTGTTGTGGCGAGAGTGCTTGGACCGGGTAGGTTGGAGGTTGTCACGTAGATGTCCAGGCTTTGGAGCATGTTAGACAGGACTGCAGAGGTAGGCGATAACTGATCACAGAGGCTGCGCTTACCGACCCCATGCATTCAGCACGTCGTCAATGAGGGCCAAGGTACCCTGTTCGTCCGCCAATTTGAACGGGTAGCCTATGACTTTGGTGCTGGGATTCGCGGCTTTCACTTCATCAACCAGGCTGGTGAAGTTGTTTGTGGGCTCTGATGAGCAAGCGTATACCACAGCGGCTCCGTGGGCTGCTAGCTCGTGCACGACGGCACGGCCGATGGGGTGGGTTGCTCCGGTTACTATACAGACGAAGCCGTACTGCAAAGTGTGTTACTCGATGGACTGCAGATGGCTTGGGGTTTCGCTGTCGCTGTTGCTGCCACGCAAACTCACCAGCTTCCCATCAGCGCGGTAGGGCGAGAAGTGCTCGCTTTCGGTTTCCTGCTGGACACTCATATCTGTCACGTTTACGATTCCAGTGGACTCGAAGCTTACGCGACACTGGTCAGAAGTCAACAACAAAGCTTCCGTGAAGAGGAAACGAAGATAGAACTCCTGCCATCTACAGATCCATATCTGAAGACAGCTGCGCGGGCGGGCGCTGTACATGTGTGTTACCGTTGTTTTCGGCGGTCATACTCTCGATGCCACCATTCATTGGTCGTCAGGAGTGCCACAATCGCTCGTCCTCGGAGAAAGTGCATCAAAGGAAGTTGGTCGAAGATAAGAAGAGCAAGCATTTATGCAGGGACTATGATATGGGGAGGGTTAGGGTTGAAGATGGGCACTACAACAAGCGTGTGCTATTTCGTCACCCTTTCATCATCGACACCAACATTGCACACATTGTTGCTCGATTGCTCGAGGAACTGATCAAAATGTTTGAAAAATGAAATTACCTCAGACGATCCTTGAGCATCTTTCATTCCCATGCTTCGATCAGGCAGAGCGGTAAAACCTAGAAGTCTTCATTGTGGACAAGACGCGACTGTCTTCGAGAGTCCCGAAGGAACAATTACGAAGTGACGGCAAGAATTACACAGATAGGACAACTCTGTCTGGAACCAAAAATGCTGTCATGGCTACAGTAAAGCTATCATTGCAGAGCAAGTGTTGGAACCTGGATTGGCTCCTTTGACATGCCATAGACGGGTTGCTGGCAGCCACCGAACGTACAATGTCAAGTCATCGTTCGGTGTCTCCTTGCTGTGCCAAATCAGCAGTATAGTCAGCGCTGACAGCACGCCAGATTCGTTTGCTGGATCAATGGGCTGGCAGGTCTTCAAGATGGCGAATATCTCTCATTCGATGAACGGCAGCATGCGAAAATTCGCTCCCTTGCCGGTGTTTGAACACCTAATACCTTGCAGGGCTAAGAGGTCCGAATCGACTGTTGCCATTACATCAAGTCTCCAACGATCAACAAACATTGGTCCTGTCTCAAGATCCACCCATCTACGCCACAATGTCGTTCGATCCGTTCGCCCTCACGGCAATCATAATCTTCATCCTACTATTCCCATTCACGCTCTTCATCTTGATGCATACAGCGCGCCGGTCCGGACAAGAAGAGTGGGATCGAGCCGCTGAGCGTGGTCTCCATCAACGCCTGCCGAAAAGAGTCTACACGCAACGGTACATCGATGCACTGGACGGCGAGCCTGGGCCCCGACGGCCTCAGGTGCAAATGTCAAGAAACAAGACAACAAGAACAAATCGACCGTCGACTCCTCGAAAGGTCATCGCGGTGGGTGAGAGTGCTGTGATGAGCGCCGTTGATGATCGTGATCAGGAAGAGCGGGAGCGGTTTTCCTCAGTGAATGTCCGGGTGCCGCCGTCTGAGGTATATGATCGATTTGGCCAGCCAAACAGCCACATGCAAGCGCACACGGGTGGAGATCATGTAAGGATCAATGAGATCTGGTTCGATAGAGTTTGAGTGGGAGGTTACAGCCAGGCTGCAATTAAAAAACGCCATGAGAGTAAATGGCAACAGTGTTGTTAATGCTTCATCCACCAATGAAATTGGATGGTCCGAATGGCGAGCTGTTTGTCGGTCTGGAAGGGGAACGCAGTGCGTCAACCGACGGCTTGTGACGAAAGTATTACGACTTCCGATACCCAGCCCTATGTTGTCACCGTCAACAATATGGCGATCTGTATTGAATCACTCGGATTGTTTTACGAGAGCCCTTTGTCGTGATGTCCAATTCTAGGTTCAATTTCTGGCTGACTAGTCTCAATCAAGATGTCAACGTCGATTTCACAGGTAGTTTCAATTGATGGGTATGGACCGCAGATGTCAAATACAGTGCAGTTCCACTCATGATGACATACATCAGCCTGATAGTCTAACCCCAGTCCCTACATGTCTTGATGAAGCACAACCCCACGAATCCCCACGATCGTACCTTGCACTAACACAATCTTGATCTACGATCGCGTCTTCCAAATCTAAGGACCTGATTCATGGACATGATGCAAACAATGCGACATCACTCACGGTGAACACTTGAACTTCAGCTTATTGCATAGAGCACTGGCCACGAATTACCTGTCGTAACAGCACTTGCAGACTCTACGGGTCAGAGTGACGTTGAGATATCATTGAGCCGCTCTGCCCTAGCTCCTACTTCCAGGGACCTCACATCGTCAATGGTCCATTGGAACAAGATCGACAGCTCCATGCAAGCACTACCGGTGGACGAAGGTGGCATCGCGTCTCTTTCTTACAATCACGCGCGTCGGCTTGAACGCGCTAGACTGGGATACTCCTACGTACTACGGACTTCATGTCACACCGTCTTCTGTACGCTCTGTTACCATGGCGATATCGAGACGATCTTACTTCCAAGCGCGTTCATGGACCGTACTAGATTCCAATTGCGGCCGCTCGATGACGCCCTTGATTGATTGTACACGGCGTTGCGGTGTATTACGACTCCGAATTGGCGGCTGTTGCCTGATCACGCCAGCCATCAAGACGTCTCCGTCCGAAGATCATCGACGATGATGGCGATGGCGGCTGGTCGAAAGTCTCCGGGAGAGCGTATATGAACTGGGAGCTCGTCCGCCAAACCCATTCCCTCAAACACACTCCGCCACACCACCTTCCAACCAAATAAAACCAAAGACTTCCCACTTCTACCAATCTTCCACCTCTCCATCCACTCCTCCACAATGTCCAACACAGGCAACATCGTCGGCGGCCACAAGGCCAACATCAACAACCCCAACACCTCCGAAGAGTCCAAGCAGCACTCCCGCGACGTTTTGAACGACGAGTTC